>Ga0316217_10000067_pt1 | contig 150222 bp, 122 predicted proteins | sample 1anoAmetaG_FD_203633 | JGI IMG/M metagenome (GOLD analysis project Ga0316217, IMG submission 203633) | Freshwater microbial communities from Trout Bog Lake, Wisconsin, USA - 1anoA | ecosystem: Environmental > Aquatic > Freshwater > Lake > Hypolimnion/Profundal zone | place: USA: Wisconsin... | reverse complement strand
GCAAGTGCCAGCTCTATATTAATCCCACCCCGGGTGCAGCGGAGCCCACGGCTGACGCCAGCGCCACCGCCGGTTCCACGCCGGAGACAGCCAACATCGGCCGGGTCAGCTACTGGATAAGCTTTGCAACCACACCCACCACCACCGCTTCGTTCAATTGCGACGTCATGCGTGCGGATGCGAACTGGCTGAATGTCACGCCGTCGGTGGGCGAGAGCACAGCCCAGGCCACAAAACTGCTGCTGGCACCGGCGGCGCAAAGCCTCAAGGTGAACCAGCAGTCCGCTTTGATGACCGTGACCCTGACCGACCAGGCGGGCAATCCATTTACGGCGGCATCCAGCACCATCCTCACACTGGCGTCCACCTCGCCAGGGGGACAGTTCTACGATAACTCTGGAGTCTTCAATCTGGTGACAAATCTGACCATTCCGGCCGGGTCGAGCAGCGTATCTTTCTACTATTCCGATTCCCAGGGAGGCAGCCCCGTGCTTTCGGCGTCCAGTGGTTTGTTGACTCCCGCATCCCAAACTGAAACGGTGGTTGCACCCACAGCAGCCAGCTTGGGCACTGTCGGCATCTCCGCCGGGGCCATTCAGTTCCAGGTCTCGGGCACGGCCGGGTTCAACTACAGCGTGCAAACCTCCACGGACCTTATAGTCTGGACCCCCGTGAGCACCAACGCCGTCCCGTTCACCTTCTCCGAGGCGGTGAACCCCGACGAGCCGGCGCGCTATTACCGTGCGGTCAGCTCGAACTGAGGCTACTAGACCAACATCGGACTCCTGACAAAAATTGAGTTAATCTATGAAACGTAACCTGCAAAACTATTTCTGGGCGGCGCTGCTGTGCGCCGCCGGGATCACGACCGTTCAAGCTCAAACCACGCTGTTCTTCAGCGTGAACATGTCCACGAATCTCGTCAATGGAACCTTCAACCCGCCTACGCCGGTCATCATTGGTGGGAATTCTTACGGCGGGACTGGAACGGGTGTGGTTGATGTGCGCGGTGGTTTTAACGGCTGGTCCGCGCTTCCGCTGGTTCAACAGGGCACCAGCGCCATTTGGACAAACAGCGCGGTTGACAGCACCAATGGCGTGACGTTTGATTATAAATTTTACCTCAACGGCAGCGCTGAAACAACGGCCTGCTATGATAACCGGACGGCCATGCTGCCCGCCACCAGTGGCGCGAGCTTGGTGCTGCCAACCCATTATTTTAATGACATAGGACCTGGCATAACCATCAATGTGAAATTCCAAGTTGACATGTCTGAAGAAATTGCGCTCGGAAATTTTAATCCGTCGATTGGCGATTCCGTTGTCGTCGAAGGCAGCTTTAACGGGTGGAGTCTATCCGCAGGTGCCCAGTGGGTGCTGACCAACGATCCGAGCATTTTGGTTACGAACAACAATTTCACTCCTCCCGTGGTTGAAAGCAATGTTTACACCATGACGGCCCCAATCACTCAATGCTCGGCCCACGCAGGTCTGCCGGCAACCAATGCCTCCCAGGATTTCAAATATGCCGAGATGCCGGGGGGCTACCTGGAAAGTTCCAGTTCTGCCAACTCGAATACCAATGGCAACCGTTGGCTCACCGAAACCGGCGATCAAATCCTGCCGCTGGTAAGCTTTAGTGATAGAACCTACGCTCCGCTTGCTGGCAAGACGTTGACATGGCAGGGCACTTCATCCACAGCGTGGGCAACGGCTGCCAACTGGTATGACGAAGGCTTGCCGGGCACGTCCACCACGGCTCCGACTTCGGCGGACATCGTGACGATCAATGGTTCCCGCGGAGCAACCGTCCAGCCAAGCGTTACGACAGCAGGTCAGGCCGCCAAAAGGCTTGTCGTTGGCAACGGATTTACACTCACCATTACTAACAGCACCGCAACACTGGTTGTGGGCGACGGCAGCTCCACCATCCGTAATGACATCCAAATACAGAGTGGTGGTATCATCAATAATTCAGGCACCGCTGCCACCGCTCCGCTTTCATTGTTGGCTTCAACTGATAAATTACGTATCGACAATGGCGGGACTTACATCAACAACGCCACTTTTTCATTTGCCACGCCATTCCCCGTCGGGCAAAGCGATTTCCAGCCAAACAGCACTGTTCAGTTTGGTCAGAATGCTGGAACGGCAGTCTCCATGTCCGGCCGCACTTACGGGAATGTGACGCTGACCGCCACCTCGGCAAAAGCTTATACAACCGCCGCCGGCGGAACGCCCGCTTTCATCAACGGCACGCTGACAATCGGTTCTTCATTAGTCACGCTGACCTGCGACGGTGCAACGAATACCATAAACAATGTGGTAGTTACCGGTGGGACGCTGGCTTTGAGCGCCACAACGGCGGGCACTTACACCTTCACCGGCAATATCGTCAACAACGGCACGGTTACTTTACCTGCTTCAGCCAAGTCAATCGTCTTCAACGGCACTTCAACGATCTCAGGAAATCAAATCACATTTGCAAACGGTCTGACAGTCAATGCCTCAAAGTCAGTCACGCTACTGCAGGGGATCATTATCCCGACCGGCAAGGCTGCGACGAACAACGGCACATTGAACTGTGGAACGAGCATTGTTTCCGGCGCAGGAACTTTTACCCTCGCTTCTGGCGCGACGCTTGGCATCGGGTCGCCGGCTGGCATTGTCTCGTCGCTGGCTGACACGACGGACGGCAACATCACCACCACTACGGCGCGCAATTTCAATACGGGTGCCAATTATATTTACAACGGAACCGCCGCGCAGACGACCGGCACGGGCTTGCCGGCCACCATCAATAATCTCACCATTAACAACAGTCTGCCGGTGACGTCCGGCGGGGTGACGCTTACGGCAAATGTGACGGTAAATGGCCAGCTAGGACTTACGGCGGGCCGGCTCATCACGGGCGCAAATCAGGTCATCATTCCCGACGCCGGCATAATCAGTCCCTCGGGCGGTGCCGGGGTCAGCTATGTGGATGGCACTTTGCAAAAAATTTGGTCTTCCACCGGCACGAAATCGTTCACCTTTCCTATCGGCACCGGCGCAACGTTTGCGCCTTGCGGTGTCGCCAGCATGGTGCTCACCGCTGCGGGCAATTTGACGGCTAGCACTGTCAGCAGCGAATCTGTAAATATTGGCTCTTCTGCGATTGATTCCACCAGGGACGCTAATCGCACCTGGACGATGACGCCAGGCGGCGGTCTGACACCTTCCTCCTACAACGCCACCTGCACATTTGACAATGGAGATTTGGATGGTGGCGCGACCAGCGCAAATTTTGTCATGGGCAATTGGAACGGCAGTTCCTGGACGCCGGCGACCAGTAGTTCAGTTTCCGGTAATAAGGTTACGGGCAACGGCTTCATTTCTTCGTTTGGTGATTTTGTGGTTGGAGATACTGCGCCCGTTCTGACCTATACGGCGGGAGCGAACGGCACGATCAGCGGCACGACGCCACAGAAAGTCAACTACAACGCCAGCGGGACGGCGATAACGGCGGTGCCGAATACCGGTTACCACTTTGTCCAATGGAGTGATGGGGTCTTGACGGCGAGCCGCACTGACACCAGCGTCACGGCGAACCTCAGCGTCACAGCTACCTTTGCCATCAACGCCTATACGCTGACCTATGCGGCGGGAGCGAATGGCACGATCAGCGGCACAACGCCGCAGACGGTTAATTACAACGCCAGCGGGACGGCGGTGACGGCAGTGCCGAACCCCGGCTACCACTTTGTCCAGTGGAGTGATGGTGTCTTAACGGCAAGTCGCACCGACTCTAGCGTCACGGCAAACATCAGCGTCATGGCCACCTTTGCTATCAACACCTACTCACTGACCTATTCGGCAGGAGCGAATGGCACAATCAGCGGCACAACGCCGCAGACGGTCAATTACAACGCCAGCGGGACGGCGGTAACGGCGGTGCCAAACCCCGGCTACAGCTTTGTCCAGTGGAGTGATGGGGTCTTGACGGCGAGCCGCACCGACTCCGGCGGCACGGCGAACCTCAACGTCACGGCCACATTTGCCATCAACACCTACACGCTTACGTATGACGGAAACGGCAACGACGGCGGCACGGCGCCGGTTGACGGCAGCGATCCTTACAATTACAACACGACGGTGACGGTGCTGGGCGCGGGCACCCTGACGAAGACGGGCTACACCTTTGCGGGCTGGAACACGGCGGCGGATGGCAGCGGGACGAGCTATTCTGCAACCCAGACCTTCAGCATTTCTGGCAACGTGACGCTGTATGCTCAGTGGTCCTGCACGGCCCCGGCGATTGTGGGGGGGATTAATCCGAATAGCACGTCCTTGTGTGCTGGCAGCTCGCTGGTGCTGACGCTGACGAATGTGACGGGCACGGCCCCGCTGTTCTATCAGTGGCAGACCAACGGGGTGGACATCCTCAACGCAACCAACGTGAGCTACACAAACCTGTCGGTCACCCTGGCGGACATGACCAATTATGTCTGCGTGGTCACCAACAATTGCGGCTCGGTCACCTCGTTGGTTACGACCGTAACTGTCAATCCATTGCCGACGGTGAGTGTGGATTCAACCACGATCTGTGCGGGTGATTCGGCCATTTTGACAGCGACCACCGGTGCCAGCAGTCCGAGCTATCTGTGGAACGATCCAGCCAACTCGACAACGGCCTCGATCACGGTTTCTCCGTCTGCGACGACGACCTACACGGTGACGGTGACGGACGGCACGACCGGCTGCGTCAACAGCGGCAGCGGCACGGTGACGGTCAATCCGCTGCCGACGGTGAGTGTGAATTCTGAAACGGTCTGTGCGGGCGGTTCGGCCACTTTGACCGCAACCACCAGCGCCAGCAGTCCGACCTACCTGTGGAATGATCCAGCCAATTCGACGACGCCCTCGATCACGGTCTCGCCAGGTTCGACGACGATTTACACGGTGACAGTGACGGACGGTGTCACCGGTTGCGTCAATAGCGGCAGCGGCACGGTGACGGTCAATCCGTTGCCGACGGTGAGCGTGAATTCTGAAACGGTCTGTGCGGGCGGTTCGGCCACCTTGACCGCAACCACCAGCGCCAGCAATCCGACCTACTTGTGGAGTGACAGCGAAACCACGGCTTCCATCACGGTGTCGCCGGCTTCGACGACAACCTATACGGTGACGGTCACAGACGGCACCACCGGCTGCGCCAACAGTGGCAGCAGCACGGTGACGGCCAACTCGGTTGCTGCGAATGATGTGACTTATAATGCGACCATAGGGTATTCCTTCAACGTGGCTGGAACCAATTTGCTGGGAAATGCATCCGGCACCGGTGGGGTCACGTTAATTGCGGTGCAATCACCTTCGGCCAGCGGTATCACTGTTTCAAACGTCGCCGGTCAGATCTTCTATTTTGCCAACGTCACCAACACGGACACCTTCACCTACACGGTAGCCTCAGTGGCGGGCGGCTGCACGGCGACCGGCACGGTTACGCTCAACCCGATTCATCCAGTGGGCTCGGCCAAGATTGGAAACCCGAGCAACGGCGTCGTGACCATCCAGTTCTTCGGCATCCCCGGAACGAATTACGTGGTGGAGACGGCGACCAACATCATCTTCGTGCCGAATTGGCCGTTGAGCACCAACACGGCCGGCAGCGACGGGTCATGGCTGTTCACAGATCTGAATGCGACGAACCAGCAGCAATACTACCGGTCCACGTGGAAACCCTGAGGTGGCGGCAGAAAACATCAAAGGCATACAAATTGAGATGAGAGATTTCGTTCACCGAAGGTTTGCTGCGGTCAATGCACAATTTATGCGATGCCATTTTCACATTTCATGCGATGGCAGGCCAAGTAATTGGTGATAGTCTCACTTCATGACCCCACTGGCGATTGAAAGGCTAAAGGCAGCCCGTAGATCGTGGTGAGGCCGTGAAAACAAACAACCTGATTAATAGAAACCGAAAGATCCTATGAAACGAAACCTGCTAACCTCCGTCTGGGCCGGGCTTATGCTTTGCGCAGCTGGGATGATGACCGTTCAGGCTCAGACCACGCTTATCTTTAGCGTGGACATGGCCACAAATCTTGCCAATGGAAGTTTCAACCCGCCGCCACCAGCGGGCACGGGAACTGGCACCATTGATGTGCGTGGCGCTTTTAACGGCTGGGCTCCTCTCCTGCTGGCTCAACAAGGCACCAGCACGGTTTGGACAAACAGTGCGGTTGACAGTGCCAATGGCGTGACTTGTGACTATAAATTTTATCTCAATGGCAATGGTGAAACAACAGCCTGCCAGGATAACCGGACGGTCATGCTGCCAGCCGCACCAGGCGCGACAGTGGCGCTGCCGACCCACTTTTTTAATGACATCGGACCTGGCATTACCATCAACGTGAAATTCCAAGTTGACATGTCCGAACAGATTCTGCTTGGAAATTTTAAACCGCAAAGTGGCGATAAAGTGGTCATCGCCGGGGCTTTTAATGGTTGGAACAACAACCCAGGAGTCCAGTTCACCCTGACGAACGACCCGACTATTTTAGTAACAAATAAGAATTTCACACCGCAATTGGTCTTGTCCAATGTATATACTGTAACCGCCCCAATCACACAAGGTTCGTCCTCGCTGCTTTCGGGTATGCTGCCGGCAACCAATGCATCGCAGGACTTCTTATATGTTATCATGCCTGAAGGCAACTGGGGAAACGGCAACGGTGCCATTGAAAATGATAATGGCAACAATTGGTTTACCGAAACCGGTGACCAAACTCTCCCGCTCGTTAACTTTGCGGATCAACCTTATTCGATTGCCCATTTGACCTTTAACTTGGACATGTCTGGTGTGGCCAAGTATGACACCAACTTCATTCCCGGCAGCGTGACGGCCTGGGGGACTTTCAACGGTTGGAGCGGTGGCGTGCCATTGACCAATAGCCTCGTCGCTCCGAACACCAATCTTTATAGTGCGACTGTCATTGTGGGTGAAGGTGTAGCCTATACTGTCCAATTTAGGTATACCAACGCTTTTTCGGGTGCGTGGGTGTATGACTACGGCCTGGATGGCGGACCAAACTCGGCCAACAACAATAATTATCGGCACAACTTTAATTTCCCGGTTACCGGCGCACCCCTCTATACAAATTTGAATTATTACTTCAATGACCTCGCTCCTGACGACTATCTGCCGCAAGATACTGCAGTGCAGTTCAGTGTGGATATGACCGGTGCAGTTGCCACAAATGGGGTTGCGTTCGTTCCGGGAACGGATGGACTCTATATCAACGGCATGTTTGCTGGTTGCCCGCCGTCTCAACCCACTTTAGCCGGCACGGCTCAATTATGGTATGATTGGACATCCGGCGTCAATCCGGTTGCGGCGCCGGCAGGCTATCAAATGATGCGGGTGGGAGCGACGGAAATTTATACCAATACCATTATCATTCCCAAAGGAACACCGGTGGCTTTGAGTTACCAGTATGGTATTGACGTTGGTGGTGCTAACGGCGGGCCAGTAGAGAATGAGGCGCCTCCACAAAGTGTTCACTATCGCGGCGTGCGTTCGACACATTTCAATCCGTATGTGATGCCGACGGATACGTTCAGCGCAACTCCGTATGTGGAGCCGTTCTTCAGCACCGGCAACATTGGTGCCAATGGCAGTCTGGCTGGCGGCAATCTGACGGTCGGAACGCCGGTCGCCGGCAAGGTTCCAGTGGCCTGGCTTGGTCGTCCGGGTGCCAATCTACAATCCGCAAGCAGCCTTAGCGGTCTTTGGCAGAATATTCCGGCAACCGACGGCACAAACTGGACTGTAGGCTCCAGTTCAACCAACGGTTTCGTAAGCGTCACAAATTGGCCATCCAGCGGGAATACATTCTTCCGCTTGGTTAAGCCGTAAGCCGGTTAGGGGTTGGAAAATGCCCGCCCGACCGTGCGCTAGGACGGTTGGGCGGGTTTTATTTAAAATGTAAAAATGAAGTTTAATATGAAACATAGTCGCGCGGGATTTACGTTGATAGAACTGCTGGTAGTGATCGCCATCATCGCGATTTTGGCTGCCATGTTGCTGCCGGCCTTGACCGCTGCCAAGCAAAAGGCAATTGCGTCGGCGTGCATGAGCAATAACAAGCAGCTTGATCTGGCCTGGCTTATGTATGCGGGTGATAATAATGACCGGCTGGCGGTCAATTCAGACCCCCATGTCAACAACACAACCGTTTTCAAAGGCGGACAATCTTGGATTACCGGCAGCATGGACTGGACCTCAGGTCAGTATAATACCAACACGAGTTATCTGATAGACGACACCCATTCACTCTTCGGCTCTTTTCTGGCCAAGTCGGCCAAGGTGTTTGCCTGTCCGGCCGCAAATTATGCCAGCACGGCGCAGCGTAAAGTGGGCTGGTCCGCGCGTTCACGCAGCGTGGCCATGAATGGCGCAGTCGGGGATGGCGACAAATATCAGCAGCCAGGCAACCCATTCGGCTGGAGCAGTTGGTATTTTGCGAGGAAGGCATCAGATTTTCACTCTCCCGGACCCAGTGACGTCTGGGTTTTCACGGATGAACATCCCGACAGCCTTGACGATGCTCTGCTGTATAGTGCCAATTATGCGACCTCACCCTTTATAGAATTGCCCGGCTGCCAGCACGGAGGTGCCTGCGGCATGGCTTATGCCGACGGCCACGCGGATGTTCACAAATGGCACGGACAGTTTGCCAATGTGCCGGTGATCTATAGTCAGGCATCGGGGGTGCGGCAGCGAGTTACTTGTTCACTGACCGACCCAGACATGCTTTATTTTGCCACACACACACCGGTTAATTGATTTGCACAAGCTATTACATCGGGCTTCCCGCATTTGTAGGCTCTAGTGGGTTCAGTAAGGTTCTTTACTTGTAATTTAAAATGAAATTTCAGCTATTGAGGAAGATTGCCGTCACCATCGCCACCGCGCTCGTTTTGGTTGCGGCGCGGGTGTGGGCCGATGCGGATGTTTCGGGAGTATCCGCTCGTCCATCGCCCGACTGGCTTCGGAGCGGCACGGTTTACGAAATATTTCCGCGCGATTTTTCCGTGGCTGGCAACCTTGGCGGCGTCACCGCCAGACTCGACGAGTTGCAAAGCCTCGGGGTGAACATCCTGTGGACGATGCCGATTCATCCCATCGGCGAAAAATTCCGCAAAGGCGAACTGGGGAGTCCCTATTCCATCCAGGATTATTATGCCGTGGATCCAAATTATGGCACGGTGAAGGATTATAAAAAATTTGTTTCCGAGGCACACAAGCGTGGCATGAAGGTTATCATGGATCTGGTCGCGGATCACACCTCGTGGGATAGTGTGATGATGAAGCATCCGGAATTTTACAAACATGATGATCAGGGTAAGATCATCCCACCAGTGCCGGAATGGACGGATGTGGCCGCCTTGAATTATGACAACCCGGCATTGCGCCAATACATGGTTGCGATGCTCAAATACTGGATTAAAACCTGCAAAGTGGACGGGTTTCGCTGCGATGCCGCCGCCATGATGCCGACGGATTTCTGGGAACAGATCCGCACCGAACTTGCAAAGGTCAAACCGGACATTATATTGCTGGCTGAGGCCAGCAAGCCGGAGTTGCTTACGAACGCGTTCGACATTGATTACTCCTGGCCATTGCTATCAACCATGGACGAAGTTCTGATACACAACGCGCCGGCATCAAGCATCCCGCGCTCGTGGGAAGAAAGCCGCGCGCAGTTTCCCAAGGCCGCGCTGCACATGCGGATTTCTGATGATCACGACACATCGCGCGCCGTCTCCCGTTACGGTCTCAATGGCGCGCTCGCCTCGTCGGCACTAATGTTCACGCTCGACGGTGTGCCGCTCATTTACAACGGCATGGAAGTCGGTGATACCGCAGCATCCGACGGCGGCGCTCTCTTTGACAAGCGGAATATTTCTTGGAACGCGAAGGATCATCCGGAGTTGCGCAACATCTACCACAGCCTGATCCAGCTTCGCCAACAATATCCCGCGCTTCGCACTACGAGCGTGGACTGGCTGCATAACTCGGATGAGACCAATCTCGTCACCTTTCTGCGCGCCGACAACAAGGATGAACTGCTTGTGGTCATCAACTTTTCCGACCACCCGGTCACCGGCAAGGTGGACTTGAAAAACGTGGACGGCTTTGTCCCGGTGGAAATTCCAGGAGTGCAAAATTCCGAGGGCAGTTCACTGCCGATGCCTCATCTGAACAGTTACGAATGGCGCATCTATCATCGCGCTTTCATTTCAGGAAACCCAGTGCCAGCCGTCGCCGCCAGCAGGAATTAAATTGTTGTAATGAAAAAAAACCAGAAGTTTACGGTTTTAATCGTGCTGATTTTCTTTGTCGGTTTGGTTTCAATTATTCATGCACAAGTAATCGTTGACGGAACATTGAATGGCACGGAAGGCTATGGTGCTCCGCTGGCCACGCAAACGATCAACACCGGTTTCGGTGACAACACCTCTTCTAGTGGGTCGTCCAGCGGCGGCTCGGAACTGGATGCCGTCTATTCTGTGGCAACCAATGGATATCTCTATCTGTTCATCGCCGGCAATGTTCAGGCCAATGGCAACAATATTGAAGTATTCATAGCCGATGGTCAGGCCGGCGGCCAGCAGGTTCTGGAAATTTCCGGTTCCCCAGCCGAAGCCAGCATGAACGGCTCTACTTTTAGCACCGGCTTTACTCCCAATTTGATGTTCACTTTCACAAACAGCGCCACTCTCCTTGCCGTGAACCAGATTGTTTTATCAGGTAGTTCAGGCACCAAGACCCTCGTTGGCAATGTTACCTTGAGCGGCGGTGTCGGCAACAGCCAGAACCTCGGTGGCACTGGTATTGCCGTTGGTTTTAATAACAAAAACACGGCAGGCGTGAATGGCACCAGCGGCACAGCCGCCAATGCGGCTGCCGCGAACGCCGTGACGAATGGTCTTGAGTTGGGTATTCCACTTTCTGCGCTGGGTAACCCAACCGGTTCCGTCCAAGTGCTGGTTTGCATCAACGGGAGCAGCTTCGTTTATCTGTCCAATCAGTTCATTCCTGGTCTTGCTGTAGGAACGGGCAACTTGGGCGCGGGTGGAACGGCTTACGGTTCTGGAGGAGGCGTGTTCAATTTTAGTGCGACAACCGGCGAATATTTGACCGTGCCGGTTTCAGGATCCGGTGGCGGGCTGCCGCCGGTTCTGACTGTCAACGGGGCCACTGCTGATTACGGCATGACCCATGTCTTCGTCAATGAAGTGTCGAATGATGCCGTGCCGCTGACGATTTTGTTTTCTCCCAACTCAGCAAATGTGGTGGAGGCTGACGCGTTTTCTAACCTGAACCGGCGAGATCACGCCGCAATGGATGCCAACGGCGACGGCATCGAGGACGGCATTGTGCCGCCGGATGGCAACACCATTCCCACCGGCGACACCAACAATTATTATGAAGCCTACGCGATGTCGCCGACCAGCACGCCGGGGCAATATGCACTGACACTCTACGCACAAAAGACCGGGGTTTATCGTTTGACGGCGCGCTGGCAGGTTTCCAGTTCCACGAACTGGAACTGGTATAGCACCAACTCTCCTTACATCTCCGGCAACCGGCGTGATTTTATGGTTGTCGTTTCGCCGAAGAAAGCGTTGAGTGCGACGGTTTATGAGTTGGCGGTCAACAATATTGATGCGTCAGGCGCGGCATCAAACGGCTCCCAGCGCAGCACGTTCAGTGACCTTGCCAATGCTGCCAGCCGATTTAATCTCAATTCCGTGACCAATCTTGGTGTGAACTGGCTCTGGCTTGAGCCTATCCACCCCCGGGGCATCGCCGGCAGCATCAACAGTCCGTATTGTGTGAAGAACTACTTTCAAGTGAACCAGACCATGAGCAAGGCGGGCACGCGGCCCGCCGCCATGACTGAATTCACCAACTTCGTTGCGGCGGCGGATGCCGCCGGGGTGAATGTGATGCTGGATATGCCGTTTAATCACACCGCCCATGATGTGGAACTGGACAAGGAGGGGGTCGCCGATTTCGGGGGCGCGGGAAATCCCGGCAACTGGCAGCCCACGGATCTGATTCCCAATCGTGTCCCCCAGTTTTTTTCGGCCACCAACGCCTGGTGCAGCCGCGCAACCAGTTCAAATAACATCGCGATCGCGCCGGACATTGACATCTCAAAATGGACCGATGTGAACGATGTTTTTTACGGCGACTATGCCGCGCTGGTTTGCGCTAATCCCGCGGACGACAACAACGATTTGAGCGCCGACGACTGGTTTGACTACAGCATCAGCACAGGGAATTTCGACAAAATCACCCAAAACGTATGGCGCTACTACGCCAACTCCATTTTATACTGGCTTAATCAAACAGGATGCACCAACGGCACGCCGGCCAGCCAGACTTCCGTGGGCATAGACGGGATTCGCGCGGACTTCGCGGATGGATTGCCGCCGCAATGTTGGGAATACATCATCAACAAGGTGCGGTCGCAGAAATGGGACTTTGTTTTCCTGGCAGAATCCTTGAGCTGGCCGCCGCCGAGCGCGCCGACCTATCGCTCCGGGCGCGATTTTGATATTTTGTGTGATAGTGTTTATAATGGATTCCAGTCGGCCACGACCGCCACCAGCTATCAGTCTATTTTCAATTTGGAACGCAGTAGTTATGGCCAGTGCCTGATGTTGTGGAATGCCGCTTCCCATGACGCCGGCTTCTATTACACAGATTCCTATCAGGCATTGATCCGGTTCATGGTGGGCGGAACCATTGATGGGATGCCTCATATTTACTACGGTCAGGAACTGGGCACGACGGAATCATTCGGCTTCTCCGTTTACTCGGGTGATGTTCCTAGTATCAGCGCATATAATTCCTTGCAGCCAGCCATCACGAATGCCGTCGGTAATTTGAGAGTAAACCAACTATCTCCACTTTATTCAACCGTCGGCCAAGCCCGCCAATCCAGCCCGGCACTGCAAAGTGCCAACCGTGTTTTTCTCAGTCCGACTGCGTCGCAACCCAGTATTTATGCGGTCGCCAAGTTCACAGTCACCAACGGTTTTCCAAATTTCAATGACGTGGTCTTCGCCTTTGTGAACCTCGATGTTACTAATGGCCACTCGGCTGTTTTTAATGTCAACATCGCCGCGAATGGAACGAACCTTTTTGGCATCGATCCCACGCGCATGTATAACGCGAAGAACATCGCCGCGTATGCCGGGGCTGATCCGAAACGGCGCACTAATTGGTTATGGAGTGCCGGCGGGATCGCCGGCAGCAATCTACTTGCGAACGGTGTTTCGGTTTCGCTCAACCCGGTGCCGACCAGCAGTGTCGGGTGGACGAATGCGCCTTACGAAGCTCAATACTTGAAGCTTTATGACGTCACCCCGCCCGCAACCATGAGCGCGCCGACGACGACCGGCACTTACGTCATTGGAAACAGTGTGACGTTCAGCTGGCTTCCACTGAACGATCCGGTGGGCGGCGTTTCTGGTTATCAGGTCATCGTAGGGACTTCACCGGGTGCGTCCGATTCTTTCAGCGGCATCGTTCAAGGCACAACATTAACGGTGACGAATTTTTATGGTGCGACGCTTTATGCGGAGGTGAGTGCCATTAACAACGCTGGAATCCAAGGAATTGCCAGTGCCAGCAGTGCCGGGGTAACTTTAGTGGATCCGAATTGGATCCCGGTTTTAAGCATGCAAGGCAACAGTGTGCTCAGTTGGACGAGTGTTTCCGGCCTCACCTATCAAGTCTGGTCCACCACTAACTTTGGTGTTCCATTTACAACCATAGGTGGTGTTATTACCGCTTCCGGACCCACAACCCAAAGCACCAACAACTTTGCCGATCCGGTCAGATTCTACCGTGTCCAGGTTTTTCCATAATGGCGATGCTTCATGCGCTCGGTAGTGTTTCAACGGCCTTGATAATGCCAGCCGTTCCACTTCTGACTTGAACACTCCAACTCAATGATGGAATTTCATGAATTCAATGACATTAAAATCACACCTTGATCTGAAGCTTGCTTTGATTAGTTCACGCAGAAAGAAAATAATTGCGAAACTGGTTTTCTGCCTGGGTTTAATTCTAACCGGCCTGATAGTCCAAGCTGCGGATTCGTTGCCGCCGGTTTCAATCCGGAATAATATTCCAAACGGTGGCTGGGTATCGCTCGGTGCCATGTCCCGCCCGACATGGGACGGTCAGGTGCTGCTCTTTCGCGGCGAGCAAGGCACACTGGCGATCTCGCCGCTCTCCGACGATGTCATCCGGGTTCGCTTCACCCAAGCGCAATCGTTCGGGCGGGACCATTCCTACGCTGTCGTCAATAATGATTTGGGAGGGGCAAATGCAAAAGTCAGCATCGGCTCCGGTTCCACCGAGCTGAAAACCGCCACGCTCAAGGTCACGATCCAGCACGACCCGCTCCGCATTTCGTTCGCCGATGCGGCCGGAGAAATTTTGGATGCCGATGATGCTGGCCGGGGAATTGCCTTTGCGGGGAATCAATTCCGCGTCGCCAAGCATTTGCGTGATGACGAGCATGTCTATGGTTTCGGCGAAAAAAACGGCCGCCTCGACAAGCGCGGCTGGCAGCTCGGCGGTTACAATCTTGTGATGTGGAATTCGGACACCTATATGCACGATTCCAGCACGGATCCCATGTATGTCGCGGTGCCGTTCTACCTGGTGCTGCGTCACGGCCAGGCGCACGGCTTGTTTCTCGACAATACTTGGCGCAGTTCTTTTGATGTTGGCCGCGAAGAACCGAACCTGTTGACGTTCGGCGCGGTGAACGGCGAGTTGAATTACTATTTCATCAACGGACCCGACCCCAAAAAAGTGATTGAGCGCTACACTGCCTTGACCGGGCGGATGCCGCTGCCGCCGCTGTGGTCGCTGGGCTACAATCAATGTCGTTTCAGTTATTTTCCCGAGGCGCGGGTGCGTGAAGTTGCGGCCGCGTTTCGCCAATTGAAAATTCCTGCCGATGTCATCTGGTTGGATATAGATTATCAGGACGGTTTCAATCCCTTCACTTGGGACAAGGAGCGCTTTCCTGATCCGAAGAAGATGATTTCCGATTTGCGCGCAGAAGGTTTTCACACCGTCTGCATCGTGGATGCCCACCCCAAGATCCAAGTCGGTTATGCGCCTTATGACACAGGCTTGGTCGGTAATTATTTTGTCAAAAGGCCCGACGGTTCCGTTTATGAAGGCAAAGTCTGGCCGGCGAATGCGGCAAAAAATCCCGGACCGAGCGTGTTTCCGGATTTCAGCAATCCCGCCGCTCGCCTTTGGTGGGGCTCACTTTATAAAGACCTCCTTAATCTTGGCGTGGCTGGCATCTGGAATGACATGAACGAGCCATCGGTTTTTGACTCGGCGCGCGGAACAATGCCGCCGGACTTGGTGTTCGACAACGAGGGCCAACCTTCAACCCACCTTGAGCTGCACAACATGTATGGCCAGTTGATGAGCCGCGCAACCTATGAAGGTCTATCACAACTTCGTCCAAATGAGCGCCCGTTCGTGCTGACGCGCGCGAGCTACGCCGGCGGGCAGCGTTACGCCGCCGTCTGGACCGGCGACAACACTTCCGACTGGTCTTCCATGCGCCAATCCATTCCGACCTTGCTGGGCATGGGACTTTCGGGTTTTCCCTTTGTTGGCGCGGACATCGGCGGCTATGCCGGGATGCCGTCACCGGAACTGTATTCCCGCTGGTTGCAGGTGGGCGTTTTCTCGCCCTTCATGCGCTCGCACAGCGAAAACAATCGTCCCGACAAGGAGCCGTGGGCGTTTGGCAAAAAATTCGAGGCCATTAACCGCCACACCATTGAGCTGCGTTACGAATTGCTGCCGTATGTTTACAACGCCATGCAGCAGGCCAGCCAGACGGGTGTGCCCGCTATGCGTCCGCTGTTTCTGGAATTTCCGGATGATGAAAAACTCGCCGGGACGGATGATGAATTTATGTTTGGTGACGATTTGCTCGTTGCGCCGGTTTTGCATGAAGGCATGACTGAACGTGAAATTTACCTGCCGAAGGGTGTTTGGTTCGATTACTCCACGGGCAGACAGTTCGCCGGCGGTCAGAAAATCAAACTGCCCGTAACGCCGGATTCCCTTCCCATGTTTGTGCGCGCGGGCGGCTTCATTTTCCGCCAGCCGATCGTTCAATCTACGGACCAGATGCCGGGCAACTCTTTGAAAATTCTAATTGCACCGGCCAGCCAATCTGAATCCTCACTTTACGAAGACAACGGGGAAACGTTGGATTATCGCCACGGTGATTTTATGAAACGGCGTTTCCACCAAATCAGTGACGACCAGGAAACGGCGATTGAAATTTCCGCGGCGGAAGGAAGTTATCGTCCCGCCAAGCGCGACCTGGTGCTTGAAACTTGGATAGATTATCAGCCGCAAAGTGTTACCCTCCTGACCGGTGACGAAATGGCCGACAAAAACTTATTGCCGTATTTGGCGGCGGATGCGCTGGCAAAATCAAAAAGCGGGTGGTCATTTGCCAAGGGCCGGATCACTGTAAAGAGCAATGACAGTTTCAAGCCGATGCGATTTGCAATTCAGCATTAGCCAAAAAATATTCTGGAGGCCGAATCCATGATCATGGAGAATTCCATACATTCTCAAATTGAAAGCTGATTGAAACGACCATCCAAAAACTCGAAGCCAAAACAGCGATCGCACCGTGCCGAACCGCGCAGTTCGGCCAGCGCATCTGGTCCGGAAGCTCCGTCAACCTCGGGCCGCAAATGGGTTTTCCGTCTGGTCGCGCTGGTGATCATCCCGCTCATTTTGCTCGTGGGTATTGAAGCCGGGCTGCGGCTGGCCGGCTACGGATACGACCCGGGACTGTTCAAGAAAATTAAAATTGGCGACGGCGAATTTTTCGTCAACAACGAAAACTTTGGCCTCCGGTTTTTCCCGCCGCAACTGACACGCGGTCTGGGGCCGATCCGCATGCCGGTGAAAAAGCCCTCCGGCACCTACCGGATTTTTATTCTGGGCGAGTCCGCCGCGATGGGCGACCCGGAACCAGCCTACGGTGCGGGCCGTTACCTGGAAGCATTGCTGTCGGCGCGTTATCCGCAGACGCATTTTGAAATCGTCAACCTCGGCATCACGGCCATCAACTCGCACGTCATCCTGCCCATCGCGCGTGACTGTGCGAAGGCCGACGGCGATTTGTGGATCGTTTACATGGGCAATAATGAGATGGTCGGGCCATTCGGCGCCGCGACCGTTTTTGGCGCCAAAGCTCCGCCGCTGCCGCTGATCCGGCTCAATCTGGCCATCCAGAAAACGCGGCTGGGACAACTGCTCGCAAACCTCGGCCGCAAACTAAAAGGTGGAAATGCGAATGCGCCGTCGTGGGGCGGCATGGAAATGTTCGTCGGCAACCAGCTTCCGGTGGATGATCCGCGCAAGGAAATCGTCTATAAAAACTTTTCGCAAAATTTGCATGACATCGTGAAAACCGGCCTGGGTTCCGGTGCAAAGATTTTACTGAACACCGTTGCCGTAAACCTCAAGGACTGCGCGCCGTTTGCCTCGATGGTCAACAGCAACCTGCCGGCGGCGGATCGTGCGCAGTTCGACCAGTTTTTTGCAAACGGTGTGCAGGCTGAAGTGCAGGGTGATTTTACCACGGCGGCGAATCAGTTTGAGTCGGCCGCCAGATTCGATCCGACGGACGCCGAGTTGCAGTTCCGCTGGGGGAAAAGCTTGTTGCAGCTGACAAATTCCGCCGCCGCCCGCGAGCATTTGCAGTTGGCGTGTGATGACGATGCGCTGCCGTTCCGCACCGATTCGCGGCTTAACGCCTTGATCGCCGCCACGGGCCGGCAGTTGGCGAACGATAATTTGGTTTTATTTGATGCCGCCGGCGCGCTGGCGACCAACTCGCCGTCCGGCCTTTGCGGCGATGAAACATTTTATGAACACGTTCATTTTAATTTCGACGGCAGTTATCAGCTCGGCCGCGCGTGGGCGGGGCAGGTCGCGGCCCTGTTGCCCGCCGCCATCGCGAATAACACCGTCACCAACGGGTGGGCTTCGCCGGAAACCTGCGACCTGCGGCTCGGCTTGTCGGACTGGAACCGCGCGGTGATTTTTCAGCACATGACCGGCCGTTTGCAAGAGCCACCGTTGAGCGGCCAATTAGACAATGCCACCCGCGTCAAAAAATTGGAAGCCCGCGTCACGGAACTGCAATCTCGTATGAGTGCCAGCGCCGCCGCCGAGGCTGCGAAAAATTTCCAGACGGCGTTGCAACTCGCGCCGGACGACTATTTTCTGCGCGAGAGTTACGCGGTATTCCTTCAATCCACCGGCGATCTGCCGCAGGCGACCGAGCAATGGCGGCGCATTCATGAATTGTTGCCGCAGGATTTTCTCGCGAATTTCGAAATCGGCCGGATGCTGGAACTGCAGGGGCAATGGGCCGGGGCGGAAACGAACTTCCGGCGCGCTGTGCAGTTGCGGCCCATGTTGACCGAAGGCTGGGTCGGGCTTGGTCATGTTCTGGCCAGCCAGGATAAATATGTCGAAGCGCTGGCCTGCTATGCCACCGCCCATCTACAGCGGCCGGCGGATGCGCAAACCCTGTTCCGCAGCGGCACCGTGCTGGCGAAATTGAACCGCCATGCCGAGGCGATGGACAATTACCGCGCGGCGATAAAGCTGAATCCGTCAGATTGGGAGCCGCATTTTGAATTCGGCGGGGAACTGGATGCCTCCGGCCAGCTTGACGAGGCGAGAATTGAATTTGGCGAGGCGGCGCGGCTGAATCCAAACAGCGCGCGGACACATTTCAATTACGGAGTGCTGCTTGCAAAACAAAACCGGTTTGACGAGGCGCAGCGCGAGTTTGAAGAAGCTCTGCGGCTCGAACCCACCTACGCCAAGGCCCGGGAATACCTTGCCCAAATCCGGGCGCTGAGAAAAAGCACGCCATGAATTGCCTGCCAGACGCGGCTTATTGCGCTGTGCTGGTTCGTTGCTGCATCCAAGTGATGTCGTTGGGTGAATACTTCTCGTTGTCTGGACAGCCCATGCCAACTTTATGCCTGACCGGTGCCAGGGTGTTGCCATCCTGCCACTTTTTAATTTCCGCGTGTCCGTCGGCGAAGGAAAAACCGCCGGCACCGTTGTGAGTTGCGGCGGGCACGTCTGTCCATTTGGCGGTGGCGTTGGGCTGCATCCGCACCGAAAAGAAACCGTCATTGATGCTGTCCGGACATTCGTCCAGCAACACCCACAAATTCACCGTGCCCATCTTTGCGGTGTCGCTGGTTTTCAAAAACCGTTTCCAGCCCGGAACCGCACCGTTGATGTAGTTGGCAATGTTTGCGACATCGCCGACAAAACCATTCATCGAGTAGCTGCGGACGCGCGGCCCTCTGGCACCGGGAATATTATCGGCCGGACACTTGAACGCGCCGGCATTTTGCGCCACATACGGACCGATCTCACCGGAAGTCATCAAGGTGGCATTCGTGTTTTGCACATTGGCCTGCGTGACAGTATCCCAGGTCATCTGGCCATGCACCCACGCCGGCGGGCCGGTTGCAGCGCCAGGATTTTCGGGAAACTTGTCCTGGCTGTCATCCGTATACATGAGCACGGTGAGTTGCAACTGCTTGAGATTGTTCATGCAGTAAATGCCCTGCGCCTTGACTTTTGCCTTGCTCAATGCCGGCAACAACATCGCCGCGAGAATGGCGATGATGGCAATGACCACGAGGAGTTCAATGAGTGTGAAGGCTGCCTGCCTGACAATCGGAGCACAATGGGATCTTCTGACCTCTAGTGGTGTAGGCGTAGCCAGAACGGGAATTGATTGATTGACTTTCATTTTGGCTGGCAGGGTGCTGAAAAACTGGGAATATCTTTTAATAATCCAGCCCTAACAAAGACCAGAAGGATTTGTTTCATAACATGGTGCTCTGCGCATTGTTAGTGATGTAGTTCGCTTCAACCTGCCACAAGTTATCTAGCATTCTTACCGATTCAATTGCCAATGAAATTGTCCAACAAACTACCACAGGAATGATCGGACTGGTATCGCATGAATTGCGCCAAGCATGTAGTCGTTTCCATGAACACAATTGGGGAGATGACTTTAACGAAACTCGGTATATGTCCTTTGAGTAAAAAATGCCGGAACCTGGAAATAGTTACGCAAGCTGGTTCCGTATAATTTTCAGAGTGGTTAGCGGTCTGAAGACTGGTGCGTTTGTTGTTGGTGGTATCCACGCAGTAGAACATACCCCCGCGTGTGCCCCGGCGAATTAAGCGATAACGTGTTTTCATAATTTTTATGCAAACACAAGGCTAACCGAGGCTGACTCGCCGCATCAGCGGGTAGTGGGCGAGTTAAGGCCCGTTACGCCGAATACTGAACGAGTCGGGAATTTGATGTCCGTTGCGGACATCGTGGTCACAAACCACTACTGCACAGCAGTAAAAGTGGAGCCAATGGCCGGGATTGAGCGGTTTATGCTCAATTTTCAATGTTAAAAATACATAATTTCACCAATAAATGCAAGGTTTTTTTCACTACTCTTGACCTTTCCGAACGAACCCATTACATACCCCCTTACTGAAGGTTTTACTGAAACTTTTACTGAAGGTTTCAGTGCAAATTGTCCAAGCAAAATCAATTGGGTCATGGCGTTTAGGCGAAAAAGTAACCAAGAGCTTTCAAGGATGAAAAATTGCCGTGGCCGACTATTACATGGTCGAGGACTTCAATTTTCAAAATCTGACCGGCGCGGATTAAATCGCGGGTCACTTTGATGTCAGCTTGGGACGGGCTGCTTTCGCCCGATGGGTGACAGTGCATGAGAATCAGGGCATGGGCGGCGGTCAAAACTGCCAGCCGAAAAACTTCACGACTATGAACTAAAAGGGTGTCCTGTGTGCCGATGGAAACAAGCTGATGGCCTTTGATGCGGCGGCGGGCATTCAAGATCAGGACGGCCAAACATTCGCACTCCGGGTTGAAATGCGGATGGGTGGCGATGTGCAATTTCCAATACTCGGCGGCTTTGTCGGGCGTCTCGCACTGCTGCAAGGATTCGGGCGTGGGACACTCGCGCAAGGGCGTCACCTTGTATTCGTAGGGGCTGGCCGGAAACTTGAACGGTTTTACCAGCGGTTCCATGCCGGGGAAAAGCGGGGTCGTGTTCATGGTCATTTCAGGCGTTGAAGGTGAAAGCCGGACGCGAACCGTATTTGCTGCGCGGGTCGCCGGAATGGACGTTGTAAGGAGCGCAAGCCCCGCAAGGGTGCTGCCAGAGGCAACGGCGTTGATTCCAGTGGAAGCCCAAACGCCAAAGAGCATTGGCGGCGGCGCGGTGGGTGTGGGCGGGAAAATCCAGCCAAATCCAACGGCCAACAATTTCAACCAGTTCGTATTGGGTGGGCAGTTGGGCTTTGAGCAAGTCCAAGACGGTCTGCGTGGACAACTCACGGTTGGCGCGGTGCGCGGCAAAGGCGCGGGTTTTTGAAACCGACGATGGCCGGACATTCGCCGGTGCTGTCGCTTCATTTTTGAGATTTGTTGTGTTCATAGCTTTTTTTTGAAACCGCTGTCCGTCACCCTGCCGTTTGCTGCTCGCTTCACTGATTGGGGAGACAGCAAGCCGTGCGCGACAGCGCATTAAAAACCCGGCGAAAGCTAAAACCGTGACAGCGGCGGAAGTTTAAGAGGGAGCCGCTGGCGCGGTTTTAGCTCTCGCCTCAAATCTCGGCTTGGTGTCGGACGAGCGAGCAGCAAACGGTAGGGTGATGGCGTGCGTATAAAAGGCGAAGAACACAACCCAACTCAAGATTTTAGGATTGATTTTTTCGGCGCGGTTTTGCTGCCAATGCCCGCGATGGCAGCAAACGAACATTTCTTGGTTGCATGAAAGACCTGAATCGAATGAAACTACAGGAAACGAATGAAAATCAGATCGTCGAACGGCCTTTCAAACTTATGAATCATTTAATTATCAAAGTCTTCATCGGGCTTGGTATTTTTACGCCTAGTTTATTCGGCCAAGGTTTTTTAGTGGTCAACACAGGCACTATTTCGGACGGCATGTATATTAGCGAAGGATATATTGGGACAGAGGGATACCAGTTCACCGTTTCTGCCGCACCTGTATATCTGCTTTCATTAGGAGTTTACAATTGGAGTGGAGTGGGACTGAATAATTCGCATGAAATTGGTCTATGGGATTTGCAAGGTAATCTGCTGGCATCCACAGTGATCTCTGCCGGTTCCAATGCGAATGGATTCGTATATTCTGCGATAACGCCAGTTTTGCTAGATGCTAACCAAACTTACGTCATCGGTGCCAGCTATGTTGGACATGATTCTGATCTTATCGGTATCAGCAGTGTTTGGAACAACGGTTCTCCGACCTACAACTCCGCTGTCTCTTTTGATGCTGTTCGATACGGTGACAGTATGTTAGGTTTGACGTTTCCCGACTTTACAGATTTTCCCTCCCAACTTGGTGAATTTGGACCAAATGCCGAGATTCAAGTGGTTCCGGAACCCTCGGCAGACATGCTTTTAGGACTATCTGCTATTTTACTATGTAGTCGCCGCTTTGCGATGTCGCGTGTAGCTAGAAATGAAAGTGTCAGCAGTCGTTTCATTGCTGTTGAACATCCAGCAATCGTTTCAATTCTGATTCCGGGCGCGGACTGGCGAAGAAAATTCTGCCGGTGCCGTCTTTGAAATCCGCGCCTTGCGCGTTGGGAATATACAGGCAATAGCCGCGCGGGATGAGTGTGCCGTCAGGATCAGAACTGCGCGCGACATAAACCGGCACGTCGGCGGTGGCCAATTTTTGAAATGCCTCCTGATTGTTTTTGAGCGTGTATTTTTCCGCCCGGATTTCGTCGGCCAGCGTTTTGTCAAAGTGGCTTTTCATCTGCCAATACGCCACGCCGATTCCCAAAGTGGCAATGGACAGGCCGACCATCACGCCCGCCGTCAGCGCCACTTTCCAGATGCGCTGCGGCCACAGTTGCGCGGCGCGTTCGGCGGCGAAACTGAGCCTGTCCACCGTCGGTCCGACGGTATGGGCGAGATCACTTGCGCGAACATGAAGCGGCAGGAAAAGGTTTCTCATAGCGTCCTCAATTCCCTTTACAATCGCCTTGGTGTCCACCTGCGAACCGATATTTTTCAACATCAATTCGATGCTGGCAACCGTCTCGTCACACTTGGCCTGCGTGATTTTGCAAAGTTCGTCCGTTTTGGCAGCGTGATTGGTGATGTTCACGTCGCGGGTTTCAATCGTTTTGGCCATCATGGTGATTTCCTCGCGCATGTCTTCCAAAATGGCAAACGATTCCTGATTGGCCTGAACTGCGGCCTTGGGGATGCGCTCGACATAACGGGCATACACGTCCAGAACGAGCAAAAGCTGGGTGAAAAACTGCGTGCTGTCGCCTTCGGCGAAACGGTGATAAACCGCCCGCGCCAGCTCCCGCTTTTCAGCGGGATAGGTGGCGAGCATTTCTTCAAATAAATCGGGTTCGGCCATAATATCTCCTTTTTAGTTTGCGAGATTCACTTTCGCTCCGCGCTTGGCGGCAAACGGTTCGCCAATGGGCGGCACAACTTTGGGTTTTATACCCGCCGCCTCAACGACAGGCAAAAGTTTTCCGGCGATCTGGTCATATTGATTGAACATGGAGGCCAGCCAGTCCTGCAAGACGCCCCGCGCCATGATGTCCAAGCCAAGGTTGTCGCTGCCGATGGCTTCATTGAACGGGATGCCGCGCTGGTGGTCGGACTCCAGCTTGGCCAGCCGGAGTTTCACAAACTCTGACAGCACCGGCACGGTGATGGTGACTGCGCCGCAGTCGAGCAATTCCTTTTCCAGTGGGCTGTTGTCAAACATCCGATTTTTGGACGCCCGCGCCGGGTTGCGGACAATGACGTAATCCACCTGCTTGCCGCAGAACTGGCAAACCGCGTCAAGGTTGGTCATCACGTCCATGTCGTCGAAGGGAAACACCATGAGCGTTATGCCGATGTTTTGGGCACTGGCGATGTCAAAGAAATGCGTGGCCGACAATGCCTTCATCAGTTGCGCGTCCAGATGCGCCCGTGGGTCAATCAGGGTGACGGGTTTGGCGGTGGTCTTCCGCAGAATCAATATGAGTTCGTCCAGGTCTTCGGCCTGCCCGCTCAAGGGTGTCAGCTTTACCTGGGTGGGGAATAATCGGGACAAGGTTCGGTTGTCCCCGTCCAGATCAAATCCCTGCCACGGGATGCCACGTTGGTTGAGCCAGCACGCGCGGGCGGCGGCTTCGATGCTTTTGCCCATGTTTCCTTTGGCCTGCATGGGCAGTATCAGGCGGTGTTTGGTTGTTTTCATATATCCGTGTTGAACCGATATTGGTTTGTTGTTTTGGTTGTTGTTGGTTGCGGTGTTGGAGTGAAAACGGGTGCTGGCTGTTCAACTTCAAGCGGACTCTGGTTGCGTGGCCGGCGGGCTATTGCCCGCTGGCAAAAACGATGAACCGATGGGAATGTGACCGGCACGCCATGCTCGTTGAGCCATTTGGCGATCTGGCGGTAGGTCCAATGTTTGCGGCGCAGCGCAAAGATGGCCTCACGGTGCGCTTCGAGTTTGCTGCGCGTTCTGCGCACTTCTTCAATTTCGGCTTGTGACTGCAAATTCATATTTGCCCGATTTTTTCGGCCCAATAATTCCGTCAGACGTTTGCGCAACTGTTGCGTAACAGTTGCGCAACGCCGCGCCGGGCGGCGAGTCCCTCTAGCTGTGCTAAGGGAAGATGTCTGACGGAATTATTGGGCCTTTCTTTCATGTGCATGGCTGTGTGTTACCGTTGCCATGAAGATAAATCGGTTCGGGTAAAAACGCTTAACGGATAGTGGGCAGATAGTGATGGAGTTCGTGCGAATAGTGGCTTCAAGGGGATGACGAGGTGAAAATTCCGGTTAAAGTGGCCGCTATGTTAAGAGTGATTGCCAGCCGGAATGCCAAGGAATACTTCACCCAATCGTTGAAGCGTGAAGATTATTACAGTGAAGGTCAGGAAGTCAGCGGGGATTGGAACGGTCTGGCAGCGGAGAAATTGGGATTGTCAGGGGCGGTGACTCAAGCGGACTTTGAATCCCTGTGTGACAATAAAATTCCGGGAACTGATGAACGGTTGACGCAGCGGAATAAAAGCAATCGGACGGTTGGGTATGATTTTAATTTCCATTGCCCTAAATCGGTTTCGGTCGCTTACGAGTTCACACAGGATGAACGGATTTTGGATGCGTTCAAATCATCGGTGAATCAGACGATGCGGGAGATTGAATCGGAAATCAAAACACGGGTGCGGAAAAATGGGGCGAATGAAAATCGTCAAACAGGCAACATGATTTGGGCGGAGTTCGTTCACTTCACTGCGAGACCAGTCAACGGCATTCCTGATCCGCATTTGCACGCGCACTGCTACACTTTCAACACGACCTGGGATGATGAGGAAAAGAAATGGAAGGCGGGACAATTCCGGGATTTGAAGGCCGATGCCCCGTATTTTGAAGCGGCCTTTCATGCACGGTTTTCCAAGCAACTGTCGGAAATTGGTTGTCGCATCGAACGGACGACGAAAGGTTGGGAACTGGCTGGGATGCCACAACGGGTGCTGGATGAGTTTTCCAAGCGCACAGAGCAGGTTGAGCAAAAGGCAAAAGAATTGGGCATTACGACGGCGAAAGGAAAAGACGGACTGGCGGCACTGACACGCGAACGAAAGCAAAAGCAGTTCACCAAGCCGGAATTAAGAGAATTATGGAACACGCGCATTTCAGCCGATGAACGGGCGAGCATTCAGAACAACCTCCGCAACAAAGTTTCTGGCGGGCCAAAGATTTCGGAAATGAAGGCGATGGATTTTGCCGTCCAGCATTGTTACGAACGGGCCTCCATCGTTACGGACAAGGAATTGCTTCGCCACGCGCTGCGCTTCGGCATGGGCGACGTGGACGTGGCGCAAACCAAACGCCAGCTTTTACGCGATGAACTGATTAAAGAAAACGTGGATGGTCGGCAATGGCTTACCACCAAGGACGTGCTGGCGGAGGAAAAACGGCTGATAGATTTCGTCGCGGATGGCAAAGGAAAGTTCAAACCGTTCGGTTCGGGCAAATACCAGTTCCAGAATCAAAAGCTCTCTGATGAGCAACGTAACGCTGTCCTGCACGTCTTAAGAAGCACTGAACGAGTGACGGCCATTCGCGGCGGGGCTGGCACGGGCAAGACGACGATGATGAAGGAAGCTGTGGCCGCGATTGAATCCAGTGGCGCGAAAGTTTTTACTTTCGCGCCATCCGCCGAAGCATCACGCGGGGTGCTGCGGTCAGATGCCGGTTTTGCCAATGCCGAGACGGTCGAGGCATTGCTGCAAAATCCAAAACTGCAAGCACAGGTTCGCGGGCAGGTGATTTGGATTGATGAGGCCGGGCTTTTAAGCGTTCGCACATTGGCGCGGGTGGCTGATCTGGCCCAAACGGAAAACTGCCGGATTATCCTTTCTGGTGACACTGCCCAGCATCGGGCTGTTGAGCGTGGTGATGCGCTCCGGCTTTTGGAAGAACACGCCGGGTTGCAAGCGGCTGAACTGACACAAATTCGGCGGCAGAAGGCCGACGCGCACAAGGCCGTGGTTGCTGATCTGCGGGCGGGCAATTTGGAGAACGCCTTCAAACGATTGGACAGGCTTGGAATGCTGCGGGAAATGGATGCCGACGAGCGGCATGAGGCATTGGCAACGGATTACGCTGCGGCCGTCAGTGAGGACAAGTCGGCCTTGGTCATCTCGCCGACGCACGCGGAAGGTGAGCGGGTGACGCAGGCAATTCGAGCGAAATTGAAAGCTGCCAGAAAGCTTGCCGTTGACGAATACGAATTCATCCAGCTCAAAAATCTGCAATGGACGGAAGCGCAACGCGGCGATGCGCGGAATTATCGTTCAGGGCAGGTCGTCCAGTTCCATCAAAACATTGCCGGTTTCGGGCGTGGGGAACGGGTCACGGTAACGGCATGGGATGACCACGGCGTTGCGATTGTCCGGCAGAATGGCAAAACAACATCGCTCCCGCTGGACATGACAGCGCGGTTCCAAGCTTATGAAACCAGAAAAATTACCCTGGCTGCCGGTGACTGGATTCGGATTACACAGAATGGATTTACAATGGACAAACACCGGCTTAATAACGGCGATTTGAAGCAGGTGAAAGGATTCACCAAGGACGGTGACATCAGGCTGACAAACGGATGGGTGCTTTCAAAGGATTATGGCAACCTGACGCATGGCTACTGTCTCACGTCCTACACTTCGCAGAGCAAGGGCGTGGACTGCGTGTTTGTGGCCGAAGGTTCCGAGTCGTTCCGCGCCGCCGACCGCGAGCAATTTTATGTGTCCGCCAGCCGGTTCAAGGAAGCCCTGACGATCTACACGGATGACAAGCACCAGTTGCTGGAAGCCGTCCAAAAATCCTCGCACCGGTCTTCGGCCACGGATTTGGTGACGAAGGGAATTTCTGAATCAGTCAGTGAAACAGAAATCAATAAACCGGCACCAGCAGCGGTTGCGGAAAATGAACAAAAGGAAACGCCTAAAATTCAAAGGCCAGGCTGGTCGCCGAGATTGCATATCCGCAAATCGCAGTCCAGAGGCGTGAGAATGTAAAACTGGCAGCCGATCATATTGTCTGCCAGCTTACATTTGAAGCTTCCGGCTGGATTAAAGCCACTATTTATTGACGAATATTATTCAGATGTGGCCTACTGGTTGCATGAATTTAGCAAGTTTCACTTCTGACCAACTTCGTAAAGCGGCGTCCCTCAAGGGGCTGTGATCTGACCGTCACTAGCGTCTTCGTATTTTGGTAATCGTAAAACTTTATTGTAATTTAGTCTGGTAAGGTCTCGAAGCCAACTTGGTGGGTTTTTCACCGTCGCGATTGCCGTTGCCAATATTTGCCACGTCTCGCTCGTCATGGTGTTGTCAATTTGCCTTGGATCGTGCCTTACAAAAGCACTTCCACAACGAATAAATTTCCCGAAAATTTCATTTGCAGAGCAGAGAACTTCTTGACGTTTTCACCTCTGCCAATGATAGACGCGATGTCGTCGCTCGCCATGTATTGATACCTCGATCATGGGATAATATCATTCCGCATCAGCGTTATCATTTTTATTCTGTCCGAGTCCACCCGATACTCTATATGGATAGCATATGTCTGCTGTGTAAAAATGTCCCAAGCACCAGAGTCGCCAAGAAATGCACTGCTGCTTTTCCCACTACTCTTCGACGGGGTGCCAAAGCGTTCCAAAACCTGATTCCTACTCAAAGAAAAAGGGATCTCGAAAAGGCTTTCGTCAAATCTTTTATTTTCCTCGGATTTAAGAAAGATGTCACTTATTTTGTCATTCTGGTCACAACACACTTCAATACCATGCTCCTTAAAGGTGTAGTATGTTCGTTTTTCTTCGAGGTCCTCCTCGATGTATTTTTCAACTGGCCAATGCTTGAATGGCGCATCTTCAAGCAAAGTCGATATATGTTTGCCTAAATACTCTGTAATTCTCATAGTCACTTACTTTGTCTGTCCTTCAACGCTTTGTCAAATGCCGCCTTGTCTCGAACAGCCGCCTCTTCTAGGTTGTTCGCATCTCGTTCAATCAGAGCCTTGGTGTTTCTACCTCCATAAGTTGGACTTGCCTTCTGGTGAATCTCTCTAGGAGATGCGACGGCTGGGGTGTTCATACGTAACTGCGCAAGTTCGTTTGGAGTTAATTTTCTTCCTAATCTCAATTCTTCTGCTTTGACCTGAGCCTTAAAAGACGGCTGATGATCCATGTCGAGTGATTCAGTTTCCCCGTTTGCTTGCTTTTGGGCCTTGAGTTGACCGTAAGTGCCAGTATCTCCGGGCTTCACTGGCCCGGAAGGTGCATCTGGAACCGACACTGCTTCTTTCGGGGCTAACTTCGTTGCTGCCGCATCTGCTGGCCCAGCGACGGTGAGAATAATGCCGCTCGCTCGCCCAATATCCTGGGCTATTCCCGTGGCAGTGCCTTGTTCCATTCCGGTGCCAAGGCGGAGCATATCATTGTAACTGTTAGCCACGCTCTGTCCCATATACGCCCCGAATAATCCAATAGTCGAAGTATGGCTGGGATTGGCAATGTAGCCACAGTAATAAGTGTCAATTCCTGGTTGCATTGCGTCCGCCCAATCCGATGGCGCGTGTCCCGTCGGGTCGTTGTAGCGGAGCGGGTCGTTGACGCAATAGCTGTAACGGTTATAGCTCTGCGGGTTGGAAAGATCAGGAATCTCAGTATCGGCCTGGATGAATCGGCCAAGTTCCGGGTCGTAATACCGGGCGTTGTAATAGTAAAGTCCGCTCTCGGCATCAAACACCTGGCCCGTGAACCGGCGCGAAACCTGAAAACCAGCCTGCGGGTTGGCGGTGTTTGTCCGCCCAAACGGATAATACGAGTCCACCTCAATTTGAGTGCCCGAATGATCGCTCAACACGCTGGACGAATTCAAATTGTCTTGATGATAGTAATACCCGACTTTCGTTGAATCGCTGCCGTTCATCAAATACGAGTTGGTTTCAAACGTGCATATCTGTTCAGTGCCCGCAAAGACGTGATAGAGAACCTTGCCGCCTTTTTCCTCGTAGAGATTTCCAATCCACACCTGGATGTTGGTGGGATTCTGGTCAATCCGCTTCCACAACCGCGCGCCGCCATCGGCATACCCGAATTCGTCTGAGAATACTCCCGCTTGGGCGATCACCGACAATTGATTTTCAGGGTCATACGTCAACGCCTGCGAATTGGTCAGCCCGCCGTGGCGCACCATCATATTGCCGCATAAATCATAGAGATTCGTGTAATTAAAGGCGATTCTCACCGCCTGCTTGCGCGGGCTGGCGTAAGAATAGGTGGAGCCGCCGCCCTCGCCATTGTTGGTAATGTTGCCGGTCGGGTCGTAAGCATAGTTGCTGGCAAGGCCGGTGTAGCTTTTGATTCGGTGCAGGTTGCCATACGACACCGTGATCGAACTCAAGCCGGTGCCGGAAAGAGTCAAAATGTCGTCGCCCGCCGAATAAGTGAAGTTCCGGCTGAACACCGAACCGGCGGCGATACTCGAAAGCCGCTTGGACGTGGAATAATAACTGCGGGTCGTCGCCAAGGTGCTGCCATAGGTGAAATTGGTGACGTGTTCAAATTCATCGAAGGCGCTGGCGAGTGTGGTATAGTAATTGTAGCTGGCGCCATTGAGCGACACCTGTTTGATGCTGCTGCCGGACCAATAGGAATAATTGACGGTCGGGCCATTGTTCGGGTAAGCGATGGCCGTGGTGTTGTCGCCGTCATCGAGCGTGTAGCTGGTGGTGTAGGCATTGGAATTGATGTTCAGATACCGCGTCGTCTTGACGGTGCGTTCGCGTGAATCGTAGCCGGTTTTTTCGTAGCCCTGTTTGTCAATCGTTTCAAAGAGCAGCCCCGGATAAACCGTGTAATTGCCATCGCCACCATTGGAATCGTAATAATTGGTGACGGAAGAATAGAGCGTGAGGGCGTGCGTGGTATAATTGGTGCCGTAAACCAGCTTGGTCTGGACACGGCCCAGCGGGTCTTGCTGACCAGTCGCCGGATTGACGTAGGACAACTGGATGACATCGCCGCGCCCGTCGGTTTGGATGCGCAGCCGGTTCGCGTAATCCCGCTGATATGTCCACTGGCCGAGATTCGGGTCGGCTATTGCCACCAGACCGCCCGCGTCATTAAAAGCCCAATAGATGTTCTCGCCATTGGCATTGACGATGTTGGTCAGGTTGTCGGCCAAGTCATATTTCAGGGTGTTGGTGTAGGTGCTGCTGCCGTCCACCTCCTGAATCTGGTTGGTGCGCCCATACGCATCCAGTTGATACTTCCGAACCTGCCCGTCTTCATCGGTGAAAATCACCCACCACGGGTCGGTCCCGTTGACATAGCTCCATGTCTTGGCTCCAAGAGGTGAACCCGTATCGTTTGAAGGGATACTCGCATTATTAAATGCTCCACCGGATGTGAACGTGATGCTCATCGGGCGGTTGGTCGCCACGCGCCCGGCGGCATCGTAGCCAATCCATGAAGCCGTCTGAGTGGACGCAGGTTTGACGAAACCTGAACCACTTTGAAATTGCGGCCAGGTGGTCAGAAAGGCGTTGCCACGCCCGTCATAGGCGGTCGACACCACGCGGAAATTACTGTTCTCGCCCAAAGTGCGCGTCTGGATGGCGCGCCCGAAGCCGTCAATGTAGGTGCGGCTTTCAACGCCGCCCACGCCGTCGTTGTCCTGCACGTCCACATAATTGACCGCCGAACCGGACGCGATGGCCCCCAAAACGGACGGATAGCTGAATTTCTTCTGCCAGATGGCCGCGCCGCCGCCGACGGGAATTTTATCCACCTCGGTCGGGCGGCAGAATAAATCGAAACTGTTGCTGATGGTGAGTCCCGCCGGGTCGGTGGAGAGGGCCAGCTCGCCGGAACGCGGATCGTAACTGGTCGTGTTGGTGAAGCTGCCGCCAACGATTGTCGTCGCCGGATAGGTGTTGTAGGTCGAATCGTAGGTGATGGTCGTCTGGACGCCAACCGGGTCGGTGGTCAGGCCGACGAGTCCGTAGGATGTGTAATTGGCATAGCTGTTGGTGGCGTAGTAACTGGCGGAAATCCGGGTCAGCTTGTTGGAAAGGGTGCCGCCGGGATTGTAGGAATAATCCGTTTCACGGATGGTGTTGTTGCTTCCATCCGCGAGTGTCACCTTGTCGGGATGGTCAACGATGTTGGTGCTGATGGCGGTGAAATGAGAGTTGTAATTGCGGTTGTCGGTGGAATCAGAATCGGAAAAGGTGAAGCTGCCGACGCTGCTTGGATTAAAACCCGTCACCAGACCGTATTCGAGCTTGTTGGTCAGATTGCCGTTGCTGGAATCGTAATTGTAATCCGTGGCGGCGACTTTTGGCCCCGGATAATCGCAATCAAAGCTCAAGGTTGTGAACGGAAAATAACGGCCATTGCCCAAGCTGGTCTGATCCACCTGATTGACCGTGACATGGTAAAGCGCATTGTCATTGCCATAGGTCTCGACGCGGTAGGCCATGCCCGCCTTGGCGAAGTTGCCCAAGCCGGTGGTCGAGTTGGTGTCCTGATATTCACCCAAGCTGGCGTAATTCCTGCCGCCGCCGGTGTGGAAATACGTCACGGTATAGCGCAACGTCGGGTCGGTGTTGGTGACGACGGCAAAGCCGTGAAATTCACGGCGCGGCCCGTCAAAATAGCCGCCGCCGTAACCATACGTTGTGGTTTGCGCCGGATTGACGCCGTCGGATTCCGTCACTGTGGATGCGACATAGCGTGGGAAGGGCATGTGGCTGACGGAATTGGCGTTGCTGGTATCCACGCGATTGTCGTAGGCCGTGGAGGGATTGTAGGTGACGGCAATGTTGCCCCCGATGCCGTTGTTGACGTTGGTCATCAAATCCGGGAATGGCCCCTGATTCAACTGCACCAGAAAATAATTGGCCGAAGGATTGGAGGTGGGCGGGTAATAAACCGCCAAAACCCGGTCGAGCAAACCGTCGCCGTTGATGTCAATCAAGGTAGTCACCTGACTGCCAGCATTGGGACCGCTGGAATTCCCGGAACCTTGCGGACTCCACCAAGGGTCATCCGTGGTGCCACTGTAAATCGTATAATGCCCCTGATTTTCAATGTTGGTCAGGGTGATGGGCGTGCTGTTGAAACCGTGGCCGTTGTTCAAATAGACAAACCAGCGGGTTTGCGCATAACCCAAACTCGTTTGGTCAAGGACAACCCGGTCGGGCAGGCCGTCGCCGTTCAAATCCCACAAACCCGCATAGGGCAAATCCCACATGGCATCCGACCAGAAAGTAACACCGTTGTAGCTGATTTGGCCGTTGTTCGCCTGGGAAACCACGCCGGGCCATTGGTCAAACGCGCCGGGTGCGCTGGTGGATGTGTTGGTGGATTCAAACGAATAGCCGTCGTTATATTCCAAGGCGAAAAAAGAGACCGGATGCGAAGCTTCACCATTCACGTTGTTGGTATTTAACGGCCACATCAGGTGATCCGGCAGGCCGTCGCCGTTCATGTCCATGAAATGCGAGTCTGCCGTTTCGATGCCGGCAAATTGGGAGACAGTATGATAATCCGATCCGGTGGAATTCTGGCTCTTATAGGGAAAACGCCGCATCGTCGGGGAAAAGCTGGTGCCCGAATTGACCTGAACGTAAAGGTTGGTCATGACTTCATACGGCGCGAAGGTCGTCATCACCCGGTCGGGCAATCCACCGCCGTTGATGTCAAACAGGCCGACACCAACATTGATAGTCCAGCTGGCGTAACTGACAGCGCCGTCGCCTTCGACACATTCATACGTTCCATAAGCTCCTAGGGTGTCATTCGTGGCCACCACGGAAGTCAACGGCCATAACATGGCCCCGGAAAAACCGCTGCCGGTGTTCAACGCCACAGAAAAATTGGTGTAGGTGGCGGTGCCGGCGCTAAAAGGTCTCCAATAATCCATCACCCGGTCGGGCAACCCGTCGCCGTTCAAATCACGGATGCGGCCATACGGATTATTCAATCCCGCATACTCGCCATTAACGTCGCCGCTCGGAAACAGGTTGCTATCCGACGCCGACCCACTGCCGGTGGAGGTGGGGCCAAAGGCATAGCGGGTGCTGGCGAACGAGCCACCGTTGCCTCGGAATCCGAGGTTCTTTTGCACCTGATACTGATTGGGTGACGTGGTGGAATCGTAACTCACCCGGTCAGGCAGGCCGTCGCCATCCATGTCCACCAGATCGGCCACCGTATAGTTGTAACCGCCGTTCGGATTGACTTGTGTCACTCCCGGTTGATAAGTAACAGGGCTGCTGCCGGGCGTGGTCAAAACCAAGTTGCTCCAAACGATGGTCGAACCAAATGAAACTCCGTTGGGATTGGCCTGATACGCAAACGAGTTGGTCAAATACGGTGTGGCCGTGCTGCCGCTGTAACCATAGACGATGACATTGGTCAGCAGCGAACGGCTGGTGGCGGGAGAAATAGTGTATTTCAGATTGTAACTCCACACATTTTGCGAGCCGACGGCACACACGATGTTGGTCAGCCGCCGGCATTGCTCGGCGCGGAAGCCATAGCGATAGGAGAACCGCCAGTCGTTCGTCCGCAGTTCGGTTTGAAAAGTGATGGTGTCCGCTCCGGCTGAAGTGGTGGTATAGCCGTTGTAATTGGTGTGGCCGTTGTAGGTGATTTGCGTGGGATAAAGCATCCGCTCTGGCTGGCCAGTGTTGGGGCTGGTGTAGGTCGTGTAGGCCACCGTTGTCCAGTCGCCGGTGGCGGTGACGATCTGGTCAAGTTCCCACCGGAACGTGCCGCTGTAACCGCTCCAGCCGCTCTTGGGGTTGGTCACGCGGGTGCCCGTTGCCTCGCCGAAATAATAGACGTTGCCACTCTTGTCATAGACCGTCCACTTGTTGTTGGACGTGTCAAGAAAACAGCGGAGAAAATCCGTGTCCACCTCGGCGCGATATTCAACCACCGAGCTATTCGTCGCCACGGCAAATAATTTGGATTCCCTACCCGACAGGTTTAGGATAAAACCCTTGGTGTCGTCATACTGATTCAATGGAGACGGCGGCGTGCCAGTCGAATAGGCAATGGGAAAGCCATCGCGTGCGTTGCGTTCGATGTAGCCGATGTTCAAATCCCAGCCCATGCCGCACCAGCCATTGTCGTTGGCGGAAGAATAGGCCAGAACCAAATTAGGTTCGGAGCCGTTTCGCGCTGGAGCGCACGCGATGGGAACGGAATAACCAAAACTGCCCGTGAACAAATCCACTTTTTGCTGTGACTTCTTGCCCACCAAGTCTATGGCCTGCACCTGCTGGTCAGATGCTGACATCGGGCCGGTGTTTGAATTGGCGTGTGCCAGCAGGATGAGCAGCGCGATGGAAAGAACGCCTGCCGCCAATCGTTTCACTGGATTCTTAAATTTCATAAAGTTGAATTTTCCTTCTGATTATTGAATCGGATTCTTGCTATACGTCGGCAAGCTTGGCGCTGGCGTGGCTGAACTTGGCAAGCCCACCATCGTCTTGTATTCATCTGGAAACCCATCGCCGGATGAGTTCGCCTTCCACGCCGGATTGTTGGTAAACATATTGCCGCCAAAGGACGTTTCCATGAGATTGGCCAGCCCGTCCCCGCTGAAGTCCTGATAACCGTCACCCACGACGCTGTTGGTGGACGAATCCCATTTCACGGGACTGTATCCTTGCGAATACATCTGGAATTCCGTATAGTTGCTTAGGCCGTCCCCGTCCGGGTCGCCGTTGGGGTCAACGCCGATCTGCTTGAAATACAAGATTTCCCAGCCATCCGCCATGCCGGTGCCGTCGGTGGAATAATTGGTGGGACTGGTCTTTGAGACTAGCAGTTCGTATGCGTCAGTAAGTCCATCACCATCAGTGTCTTGCGGAGTTCCAAGAATCAGGAAACAGGTCGTAATGGGCATGTTGGTCAGCAGGTAGGTGGTGCATTGATACCCCTGACCCTCCCACGCCCAACGCTTGTTCGTGTTGGTGGAAAAGTCCAAAAGGGAATTGGCGAAGACATCGAAGGGAACATTGTTGGAACCGCCTTCAATCGAAAATTGCAGATTCATGGTGGCGTTGGTGCCGCTGCCGACCATCGTGGCCACCACGTTGGTGATCCACACGTTGTAGGCGTTCGTGCCGTTTGAACAACTGGACGCCGGACCAACGGGTTGCAGATTGCCCAGTCCGGTGAAAACATCTTGTATGATCATGTTGGTCGGACTGGCCGAACTTAAAGTGTATGTGGAGGACTGCGCGGACAGAATGAGGTCACTGGCAAAGTTATACGGGTTCATCCCGAAGCCAATTCTTTCATTCGCATACAAACTGACAACGGCATTGGAACTCAACGGAATGCCGTAAGTGTAAATGTCATCGAAGATTCCGTGGGCCTGCGCCGCGCCATTGGTGTCGCTCCCGATGTAAAAACCATTGGCCAGCACGTTGGTGCCGGGCGTTATGCTCACGCCCACGCCGTTGGTCGCCAGTTGGCCGTCCAGATACAGCGCCGTGTTGGTCGCCGAATAGGTGAGCGCAATGAAATGCCAGGCGTTGAACGTCCATGAGATCGGAACTGAAAGATAGTTGGTTTGCGTCCCGGCATTGTTTTGTGTGCTGAAATAGAGATTCGCTCCCGCCGGGTCGGTGTAAAGACTCCACCAGCCATAGGAAGCATCACTTGTCCATTGCCCCACATTGATCAACTGTCCCCACCCGCCGGGGCCGAATCCCCCGGTGTTGGTGCTGGCCCAATCCGGAGCGAACCACATGGTTATGGTTCCCTGATTCACCGTCAGGCTGGGTCTGCCGTCTGATTCCACCACATTGTATTGCAGCCACGCGGCGTTGGTGCTGTCCACAACGAGGGATGTTAGAGAGGAATAGGCGTCGCCAAGATTGGATACAGCAAGATTAGTGAATGAAACCGGTGCATAACCGTCGTCACTTTCCCAGCCGTTGGTGTCCCAAAACGACCACGAATCGAGCAGGACGAAACCGGGTTGGAAAGAATTGAACGTGCTGCTGATGGTGTTTGAGTTCAAAACAAGATTATAGGTGTAAAGTTCGTCGAACATTCCGTGGGCCTGTGCCTCGCCGTTGGTGTCGCTGCCAATACAAAAACCGTTTGACAGAACATCCGATGTCGGCCAAATGCTCATGCCGACGCCGTTGGTCGCCAGTTGACCGTCCAGATAGAGCGACGTTTGCGCGGACGAATAGGTCAGCGCGATGAAATGCCACTGGCCGGGCGTCCAAGCAATCGGCGCGGAAAGATAATTGGTTTGCGTCCCGCTGTTGTTCTGCGCGCTAAAATAAAGGTTCGCTCCCGCCGGGTCGGTATAAAGACTCCACCAGCCGTAGGAAGCGTTGGTCGTCCACTGCCCCACGTTAATCAATTGTCCCCACCAACCGGGGCCGCTGCCTCCGGTGTTTGTGCTGCCCCAAGACGGCATAAACCACATGGTCACGCTTCCTTGGCTGACAGTCAGGTTGGTCGTGTTGCCACTGTCATAGACATTATATTGCAGCCACGCGGCGTTCGTGCTGTCCAAGACCAGCGCCAGTCCGCTGCCGTTGATTGGATCGCCGTAATAAGACACGCCGAGATTGGTGAACGAGACGGGGGCCAAACCGTAATCGCTGTTCCAACCGTTGGTGTCGCCAAACGACCATGTGTCGAGCGGCGAGGTGTTGGCGGGAATGCCTTGCGCGGCGGCACGATTCGGCGCAAGTAGCAGGGCAAACAAAAAACCCGCGACGACGAGCGCGCGGGCCAGGGTGATGGTGCGGTTTTGAAAAAAGAGATTTCCTGACGCTGGAGTTTTCATGGCTCGTCTGGGTTCACCGGTTTGATTTTCTGAATAAATTTTCATCAATTTACTTTTCCGCTTCGTTGGCTGGCAAGAATGTTGGCGGATTTTGACAGTCCTTCGCTCTGCGCTGCCTGCGCTTTGACCCGCAGGCATCGTCCCGTGTCGCTGAACTTCTGATTCAATGCCGCCAAGTTTCTAAATGTTCCTTCGCAGAACACAAGTGCAAAAATGTTAAATCGCGGTGTCAACTGTGTGCGTGTGAACACAGATTTTCGCGCTGCGCAAGTTACCGTTGCCAGCGGTGACAACGCCCCAAAAGAATTTGATCGGCCCGCAGGTGAGAAAATGGCGCATAAAAAAGGGCTGGTCTCAGGAGTCTTTCGCCACGAAACTCCAACTGCGCGGCTGGAATATAAGCCGGGATTCGCTGGCCAGTCTGGAATCACAGCGGCGGCGTGTGCCGGATTGTGAAATGCTTTATTTCGCCCGCGTCCTGGGCGTCCGCTTGGAAGACCTGTTCCCCAAAAATCTGCCGCTTGGCAAAATTGGCGCACAGTTCCAAGCCGGCCAAAAGCTGGCAATTTTTCCAACGCGGGCTGAAAAGTGATGGTTGGCCGGTGCCGTTTCATGTCAGGGCGGTTTCTTCAACGAGGGAAAGGATGCGGGAAACGAAATTCCGCGCGTCAAAAGGCTTTTCAATAAAATCTGCCGCTCCAAGACCAAGCGCGCGCTGCTGATTTTCCGGGGAGAAGTTACCGGAAACAAACACCACCGGGATTTCCTTCAAGTGGGGGATTTGCCGCAAATGCCCGATAAGGTCAAACCCACTGCTGCCGGGCATGTCAATGTCGAGGGTGATCAAATCGAACGCCTTTGTTTGAGCCAGTCGCAAGGCTTTCTCGGCACTCAAAGCCGTTTCTGATTCGCAACCGGCTCGTGTCAGTAGAAACGCCATCGTCATCGCCACGCCCATTTCATCATCCACCACCAGAATTCTCGCCTTGGCCGTCCTACTATTTTGCCCCTCGTTCATTGTGTTATGCAAAGTCCACATAATTAAAAACCGTTTTTCCGGTAAATGTCAAGTATGTGAATTCCGCATTTCACATACCTGTGAAAAAAACGCATCAACTGCCCCGCAGAAACATTGTTGGCCGACGGATTCGGGAAGCACGCCTGAAATGCAAGCCGCCCGTTTCACAGGACGACCTCGCGGGTCGCTTGGCCGCCAAGGGCATTGTTCTCGACCAGACCGCGATTTCGCGGATTGAGCGGCAGGATCGTTATTTGATGGATTACGAAGTGGCGGCAATTGCCAAATGTTTGAAAGTTTCCATCGCTTGGCTGCATGGTGAAAAATAACCAACTGCTTCGGTCGGCGGTTCGGCGGGCGGAAAAGTGAAGTGCAGGCGGAGAGACGGCTGGAACTGAGCCGGAACGCAACGACCGCCGCCGTGCCGCTGACGGAAGCAAACGCGACTGCGTTTTCCATTTCTGTCCGCGACGAGCGCGCGTTACAGGGCTGTGTAACGCGCGTTGGTCGTGGCGGGCAACTTTTGCGCTGCACACTTCATTTTCATTTTGCGTAATCATTGCACAAACCCCGTCGTTTTTTCAGTCAAACTCGCCGGATGAAAACGTCATCGTCATTTTCGATTGCGCCCAGGATGGCGCAATTCGCTAGAATAAATCCGCCATCATGCCGTCTGAATAACGGGGCTTTTCTGCCGGAAAGAATTTGCCGGTTGACACGGATGAACATGGAAATAAATTGGAGAAAGCGGCTGACTCCGCCTGACGGTAGGAGGCATTCCGTTGACACTGAATGGAGGCAAAAAGTTGTGATGAATTCGTCACAACCCTCATTTCCGATATTGGCTAAACTTGGTCTAAAAAACCAAAGGAAAACTATGCAAATTAAAAATGATGTGTCGGAGTCGGACGCGCTGACGATTGCTAAAAGCGCATCCGCCTTGGGTGTTCACGAGTTCAGCCTGCTCTCACGCATTCAAGCGGGCGACATCATCGCCGCAAGGTTGTGGTCGGGTGAAATGGCTATTCCCATCAGCGAACTGGAACGGCTTTCAAAACTGTCCATTTATTCACTGGCCATTCCACCAGACAAACCGGAAACGGATATGTCTGACGCCCGCTTGGGCATCAAACGAGAATCTGGCGGATTGATGCACGGTGATGAACTTCAGAATTACAACGTGCCGGGCGCGGATTTCCGGCGTTTCACCGGTTCCGAAATGAAGGGCTACCGCGCCGCTTTCAGTGTCATTGCCAATGAATTTGAATCATTGGGTGCGTTGCGAAAGCAGTTGGAAAAGCCGGCGGCGGTCGTGGCTTCACCCGAAAAAGAAATCTGCACTTCCAGGCTCGGCGTCTGGCAGGTGCGTTCAACACTGCTGAACCTCGGCCCAAGCGACATTCTGCTTTGCCAGAAGCAAAACGACTTCGCGGTGATGGAGCGATTCCGCGACAATGTGCTTTACGCCAAGGCCAACGGCATCGCGGAGATTTTGCTCGAAAGAAATGATCCGCTCGAATCGGCGGCGGCTTTCAACGCCAATGCGAAACACACGCTGGAATTCATGGCGAGCAACGAGGTCGCCACGGCGCAGCGGGTGATTTGGACGCAATTTCAGGAGCAGCGCCCGGAGCGGTTGGTGGCGGCGATTTCGGAGCGTTGCCGGTTGGCGGTCTCGGATGAGGAAACAATTTCGCAGACGCCATCGGAGGGGCATTCAAATTCAAACAAGCAAGGCCACAACCGGGGCATGAGTGTTTAAGGAGGTCGCATGAATCCAGACACCGAACGTTTTTTGAATTTGAGGCATCTGCCTGACCGGCTGACAGTGACGGAGACAGCGGCCAAGCTCGGCCTTTCCCCGCATGAAATTCCCATTCTGGTTGCCAAGGGATTATTGAAGCCGTTGGGGCATCCCGCGCCCAACGCGCCGAAATTCTTTTTGACCGCGACACTGAAAGATTTGGAGCGTGACGAAAAATGGCATGGTAAGGTCGCGGATTCGATTCAGGAATACTGGCGATCAAAGAATGGTCGCAAACCGGACTCGACGGACGCCCGCCAGCCGTCCGGCCTGCAAATCCAAAGCGCTAGGGCAGGGGGTTGACGCGAAAAAGGGCGCAAGCAGAGAATTGTCCGCTTGTGCCCTTGGGCTTCGATTTTGAATTACGCTGTCTGCGGCGCGGTTTTCTGTTCGTATTCTTCCAGTGAAGGCAACAGCACCTTGGCTTTCTTCGCATACGCATGAGCCATCGCATTGCTGCCATGTCCCAAGTTTTCCATCGCAAAGCGTTCGGGGTAGCCGCATGTCTTGGCGCGTTCCGCCCAAGCGTAACGATAGCTGTGCAGCGACACGCCGGAAACGCCCACCAGATTGCAACGCCGCATGAACGCCTTTGCCCGGTCGGATTCTTTCATCGGCGCGATGCGCGGAAGCAGAAAACCCTCGCCCGGCAGGTCATTGAGAATGTTTCCCAACGTCTCGCCAAAATGGAGTTGCACCACCGAGCCAGTCTTCATGCGGTTAAAGCCGATGACTTTCATTTCCCAATCAACGTCCTCCGCGTGCAAATTTGCCACGTCCGATTGGGAGCCGCCCAGATGCCAGAGCAAATTGTAATATGCCCGCCATTCGGAGTTTTGCTCGCCCGCCAGAATTTTTTCATGTTCCGCGCGCGTGATGCCGCGCTTGTCTTTGAACCGGATTTTCGGCCAGCCTTTTTTCGGCAACACCGGCCACGGCAGCCACGACATATCGAGGGCGAAGTTTTGCACCCGGCGCAAAAAGATATTGGTGCAAACCGTTCCGTTTTCCAAAGCGCGCAGAAAATGCTCCGGGCGCGTTTCCATCACGACGAGATTCCGAATCGAGTCGAAGGCTTTGTCCTTGATGGCTGTGACCCAGCGCGTGCGCGTATTGCCGTTTTTTAGTTTGAGGATTTCGTCCATCACACATTGCCAGGTGCGGCTGGCGGCGGCGGGATCACCGGCTTTCCAATAGACGCGCGCCAGTTGCAGACTGAATGCGGGCGCGGCGGCGGTTTCGTTTTTGGCCGCGACCAGCCGATGGGCTTCGGCTTTGTCGCGGGTTTTGAGGGTTTCTTGCTGGCCGGTCTGGAGGTCTTCGTAATAGTAAACACCCCAAGGCCGGAGGAATACACGGTAGCGTTGTTTCATGTCATCTTTCATGGTTATGAGCATGAACCAATTCAATCCGGCTGCGTTAGCGAGTAGTGGCCGAGTTGGTCTCGGATAGTAACCGGATTGTGCGGCTACTGAAACTTCCACTGAAACTTTGACTCCCTGATTTCGTAACTCGCTAACGCCCAAGCGTTAGAAAGTGGAGCCAATGGCCGGGATTGAACCGGCGACCGACGGTTTACGAAACCGTTGCTCTACCACTGAGCTACATTGGCAAAAATTCGACCAACAACTGTCACGTTAATTGGCTGGAAAGGGATGAAATCAATTAGGTGGAAACTGATTATCGCGTTCCGAGCGGCTCCTATTTTGGAACAGTCACGGTTTCAGGCAAGTTAATTTTACGCGCCTTGAAATCTATGTTTCGCAAGCCGCCATGAAGAATCCAGGATCCATTACTTTCCGGAATGTCACTGGTTTGCCGGATTGGGGCGGTATCGCTGCAGCATTTCGCTGGAAAGTTCATTGTAATAAATTTTGGTCATTGCCAGCCCGCCACCCCGGGGCGTATAGCTGATGAATATTCCATCCTGCTCAATTTTTTCGACATGCACATCGTTGTAGACTCCTCCGGTGAGCGTCACAAGCTGATTGACCGGCGGGCTTGAAGGTATGGGTGCCGCGGGTGCCGGAGCCGGCTTGGGCGTTGCCGGTGTCGCGGCAGGTTGTTGTTTGGTTGTCACCGCAACCGTGGGCACGGTGACGACGGGAACGGCCATCGCCGGAGCTTCTTTCTTGGAAGTTTCAGCAATCGGAGCCGGCACGATTGCCGGAGCCGTTGCTGGTGTTGCAACCGGCGGCTGGTTCATTTGTTGCAGCAAAGTCTCTCTCGCTTCGGCCTGGATGCCGGCGTTGGAAGGCGACGGCGTCCTCGCGGATGACTGTGCCGCCGCAACCACGACCGGAGCTTCATTTGTGGCAGCTACAGCAATCGGAGCGGTGGCAATTGGCGCGGCAACGGCTGGAGCCTCGTTAATGGTGGTCGGCGCGACAGCGGTTGGAGTTTCACTAGTGACGGCTTCTGCAACTGGAGCGGCAGCAGGAGCCGTGATCTTTGGAATTTCTGCAACCGGAGCAACTGCCGCCGGAGTTTCATTGTTGGTCGCTTCGGGAGCCGTTGTGACAACGGCCGGAACTTCGTTTGTTGGAACTGCTGCAACCGGAGTTTCGTTGGTGGCAACTTCAACCGCGGCCGTGGCCGCGCCCGGAGTTTCGTTCGTGACAGCTTCGGCAACCGGAGTCTCGTTGGTAGAAACTTCGGTAACTGCAGCGGCAGCAGGAGCCGCATTCGTTGAAATTTCAGCAACCGGGGTTGCAGTCGCCGGAGTTTCATTCGTGTTCGCTCCGGCAATTATGGCAGCGGGCGGAACTTCATTTGTGTTTGTTTCAGCGGCCGGGGCGGTGACCGCCGAAGAATCATTCGTGGGGGCTTCAGCCACCGGAATCTCGTTGGTAGAAACAACTGCAACTGCGGGAACCACGTTGGTGGAAACTTCGGCAACTGGAGCAGCAGGCACCGCGTTCGTTGAAGCGTCGGCTGCTGGAGTTGCCGCTGCGGTCGGAACGGAATTTGTGGGGGCTTCAGCCACTGGAGTTTCGTTGGTAGAAACAACGGCAACTGCGGGAACCTCGTTGGTGGCAACTTCAACTGTGGCAGAAGCGACAGCGGTCGGAGTCTCGTTAGTAGAAACTTCGGCCACCGGGGTCGCCGCAGGAGCCTCGTTCGTTTGAACTTCGGCGACCGGAGCAGCCGCAGGAACTTCATTCGTGGGCGCTGCGGCAACAGTGGCGGCGGCCGGGGATTCGTTCGTGGCAGACACAGTGGTTGGCGCGGTGACAGCGGGGGCTTCGTTTGTGGAAGCATCCGCCGTCGAAGTGGCCGCCACGGAAATTTCGTTTGTCGGTGTTTCGGTCACCGCCGGTGCTGTCGCCGGAACGGCATTTGTGGGGGCTTCAGCCACTGGAACTTCGTTGGCAGAAACAACGGCAACTGCGGGAACCTCGTTGGTGGCAACTTCAACTGTGGCAGAAGCGACAGCGGTCGGAGTCTCGTTGGTAGAAACTTCGGCCACCGGGATCGCCGCAGGAGCCTCGTTCGTTTGAACTTCGGCGACCGGAGCAGCCGCAGGAACTTCATTCGTGGGCGCCGCGGCAACAGTGGCAGCGGCCGGAGATTCGTTCGTGGCAGCCACGGTGGTTGGCGCGGTGACAGCGGGGGCTTCGTTGGTGGAAGCATCCGCCGTCGAAGTGGCCGCCACGGAAATTTCGTTTGTCGGTGTTTCGGTCACCGCCGGTGCTGTCGCCGGAACGGCATTTGTGGCTGCATCGGTAGTTGTTGCCGCCGGGGCATCGTTCGTTTGAATTTCTGCCACCGTAGCTGACGCCGGGGCTTCATTAGTGGTGGTATCCACCGCTGCAATGGCTGCGGCCGGAGTTTGGTTCGTATTCGCTTCGGCAACTGGAGCGACGGCCGGAGCTTCGTTCGTTGAAGCGTCGGCAGCCAGAGTTGTCCCTGTGGTCGGAACGGAATTCGTGGTCACTTCGGTAACTGGAGCCGTCGCAACTGCATTCGTGGTCGCGTCATCGGCGGGAGCCGCAGAGGCCGCAACTACTTTGGGGGCGGCTTCCGATGTGGCAATCTCTGCTGCGGCAATCCCCCCAGTGGCAACCGCCGCCGTGGCCGCCACGGAAATATTGTTTGTAGGCGTTTCGGTCACCGCCGGCGTTGTTTCGGCCGGTGCCGGAGTCGCCGTGTTTGTCGAAACCGTATCGGTTGCGTTTGTCTTGGAGTCGGCAGGTGGCGTCGTGACAGAGTTGGTGCTGGATTCCGCGCCTGACTGTGTCAGCAATACTTTCGGAGCGGCGGCTTTTGCCGGGCTTTGGTGCGCGCAGCCGGAAACCAGGCCGGCGGCAAGGACGACGCACAAACTGAATAAAATGATGATTTTCATGGAATGACGTTCCCGGGCGGAATGCCCGAAAATAGGGCACTGCGCACCAAGCCTGACGCTTGGGCGGTTTGCTCCAGTTTCATGACAACTGTTTTGTTTCATAGTTTGTGGTCAAAATTATCCCGAATCCAAAAACCAGCATGTGGGCGGTATTGACCCGGATAAAACCTAGTTTGTGTCAGCAGCCGCCATGCCAGCCAGGCTTGATGTAACCTGTCGTGTGGTGTGATTTTACGCGGATTTTGCGAAAGCTTTTGCTTAACACCCGGCGAACCTGACACTGGAAAGCAAAACCTCGTCGCTGACTTTTAGCGCGCGGATTTTTTCTTCGGAAAATGGAAAAGTTAATTTTGTCATGGCTGCTTAATTTTTGCGTTCAAGAGTCGTTCTAAATCTGATTTTAATAAGTCCATTTTAGTGTCAAGTTTTCTCCCCTTAACTATTTCAGCCAATAAATCCAATTTTTGAAGGATTGATTGTTTCAAAAAAGCGCATCGCGCTTCTTCAGATTTACTAAAGAAATTCTCGTTGTTTACAATCAGGGGGATGCCGATTGATTTCTCTTTTTTCCGATAACGCTCAATCTTCTTCAAATTCTCCAATTCAACCGGAAGTGGACTGACGTAAAATTGAAACAGAATTAATATCAAATCCTTACCATAATTTTGATGCTTTAATTTCTTCAGCGTGTCAGAAATTCCATTCTCACCCCAAATATAAGCCCGAAATGATTCACATTGTTCAGAAGCTAAATTTTTTGTTTTTTGGTTGGCATCAAAATAAACGGCTGGGCAGGAAATGTAACAACCCAAAATATTTTCGCCTTCTTTCATTTTGCATTCAGTAAAGCCATTTTTGAATTTCACCATTCACATCCAGCGTCACGCCCTGGCGGCGAAACGCCCAGCACATGTAGCTCACGCTCACGAAATACGACGCCGGCACGCGGTTGGCCACGCAGATTTTCACGCCCAGCAGCGTCGTCTTGCCGCCAAAACCCATCGGGCCGATGCCGAGTTCGTTCGCCGTTTTCAAGATGTCCTGCTCCAGCGCGTCCAGCTTCGGTTCGGGATTGCGGTCATCGAGCAGGCGGAGAAACTGCGTCTTGCTCAATTCGTAGCCCGTCGCGCGGTCGCCGCCGATGCACACGCCGAGCACGCCTGGCCCGCAGCCCTTGCCCTGCGCCTGCAACACCGCGTCAAGAATCGCCTTGCGGCAGCCGTCGAGATCGCGGTTCGCGTGCAGAGCATCGTCCGGCAGCGAGTATTGCGCGCCGACGTTTTCGCAGCCGCCGCCCTTGAGCGCGAGCTTCACGGAAATCTCCGGCGGCCGGTGCTGATGAAAATGAAACGCCGGCGCACCCGGCCCGACGTTCGTGCCGTCGTTCTTGCCGGTGAGCGAATCCACGGAGTTCTGGCGGAGAAAACCTTTCTTTGTCGCGAGTTTTACCGCTTCGCGCGCGGTTTCGGCAAACGTCACCTGGTCGTAGCCGACCGGCACGTCCACAAAAAACAAAACACTGCCGGTGTCCTGGCAGATGGGCTGCGACTTGGTTTTCGCGAGTGCGATGTTCTGGTCAATGATCTTGAAGGCGTTGGCGGCGAGGGAATTTTTCTGCTCGTTCTCCAGCGAGGTGAGGATGGCGCGGTGGACGTCGTCGGGAATTTCGGCGGACGTGCGGCGGATGAGTTCGACGAGTGAATCAAGGAGTTGGCTCATAAATCTGCCCCAGCGTAAGGCCTGGAGGCGCCAGCGTCAATCGGCGGGGCAGGGTGTGTCCGCCTTTGAACTGGCGCATCCCGCCGGGATGTCCGGACGGCGCAGCGCGCTGTCCCCACCAATAAGACAAAAAATGTGCGGCTTGTGGCAGCCGCGCCCGTGTTTCATTTTCCTTCTCCGCATCGGATGGGGAGAAGCTGGCCTTGCGCGGTGATGGGTGCCAGACTGCGGTTCGGGCCGGGACAGGAGAATTTCCACCATGGCCGGGTCGAGATTATATTGGCAGTCCTTCACCCCGATATTGATGCCGAGGTCCGGGTCGAAACCGGCGTCTTTGAAGACAACGCTACAGTGATTCAGATCACCGGCTCACTTGAGAATGCAGCCATTCGCCAGCAACCACTGATAATCAACATCAGTGTGATCCTGTCCATACTTCGGAAATCTGAAGCTGACCGGCTTGTTGCCATATGTGGCCAAGTCACCCTTCCAGGGATGAATCACCGCATGACCATCGGCAAAAGAAACCCCGCAGTCCCGGATGTGATAGGCGCCCGGTTCGTCGCCCCAGCCACCGGTGGCCGGATTGCTGGAAAAGAAATAGATGATGCCATCATTGATGGAAAACTGCGCCTCCTCGATGAAAACAAACATGTCGGTGGGCCGCGCCACATCGCCCGTCTTGTGAAAGATCTTGTAAGCGGTCCCCTCAAGCGGATCGCCGGGCGGCGCGCCAAAATATCCGTTCATGGAATAGCTTCGCGTGGCCGGCAGCGTCTGGACACCCACCTTGCCCGTTCGCAAATCCGCCGGGCATTTGTAGACTTTTGAATTTTTTGAAATATAGGAACCCAGCAGCGGCGGCGCGGCGGCCGGCAGACTGATGAGATAATTCGGGTCCGTTTCCAGCGTGGCGACGCCCTGATTGTCGTTCACCCAGCTTCCCGACAGTCTCCCATTGACCACCTGCGGCGGAGTGCGCAGGTTGTAGGCGTAAGCATCATTGAAATCGGCGGCATACATGAGCCATGCCAGATCACATTGCTTAAGGTTGTTCACGCAATTGATGCCCTGGGCGCGTTGTTTGGCCGCCGCCAGGGCGGGCAGCAGCAGCGCCGCCAGAATGGCAATAATGGCAATGACCACCAAAAGTTCAATCAAGGTAAATCCCGCGCCGGCGGTCTTCCGGCGGCTGGCCGTGTCTTTGGGCAATGAATCCATCATCACCGGTATTTGAACATTCTTTTGTTTCATGCACTCACCAAGGATTTAAACGCCCGCACCCGCCGGTTGATCTGCGGCCACAAGGAACCGGTTTCCACCGGTGCTTCCGAAAGTCTTGCCTGCCTCCACCCCGGATCCCGCCACATCCCACCAGCCAGAACTTTGCAACAATTTCAACCATCATGGCTTAATTGCAACCAGATTCAATCGGTTTAGACCCGGGCAATCTTCGCGCGTCCTTTTTTCGGGGTCGGGTCAAAGCATCGTCGCAAAAAGCTGGCAGTGCGGTTGTCGAAGGCAACCTCGCAGTTCATCAGCGTGATCTGGTCCTTGGTCAGGCTGTAACGTGCGCACATTTGCCGAAGCCACTTTAGCCTTTGGCCTTTTCAGAAATCAAGCGGGTCTCTTCAAGACGGTCAGCAACTGTTTCATGGCCGGGGTCAGGGTTTTCTTCTTCTTGTAGATGGCGGCGGTGGGGCGGAAGAAATTGCCGTCGGCGATCGGCACGGCCATCAGCGTGCGCTTGGCAACTTCCGCCACGACGGTCGCCTCCGGCACGATGGAAACACCCGCGTCAATCTCCACGGCTCGTTTCACGGTGTCAATATTGTCGAATTCCATTGCGTATCTCACGCTGGCGCCGTGCGTTTTTAAAATCCGGTCCAAGGCCCGGCGCGTGTGGATGCCCGGCCCGAAGCCGACAAAGTTCTGGCCATTGAGCTCCTGCAGCCCCACCTTGTCCCGTTTCGCGAACGGGTGCCGGGGGTGGCAGACGAGCACCAGCGGTTCCTTGCGGAGCGCAACAATTTCAAGCTTGGGATCCCTGACCGGATACGCCACCAGACCGAACTCGACGTCATTGCTCAACACATCGTCATAGACCTGGTCGTCGTGGCGGTATTCGACGTGGACGTTGACCGTCGGATAGCTCTGCATGAACTTTTTGACATACGCCGGCAGTTCATACAGGCCAATGCTGTAAATGGTGGAAACCCGGATGCTGCCGGAGATGATGTCTTTCAACTCCTCCAGCCGTCCATGCAGTGAATCGCTGGCCCGGACGATCTCCCTGGCGTAATCGTAAACCACCCGGCCTTCGGGGGTGAGCTTGAAGATTTTTTTGCTCCGCTCGATGAGCACCGACTTGAAGCTGCGTTCCAAGGCACTGATCTGCTGGCTGACCGCCGACTGGGTGACTTCGCTGAGCTGCGCGGCCCTGGTAAAACTTTTCGTTTCCACCAGATCACAAAACATTTTAAAGGTTTCAACCTGCATAAGGGTATTATGCAGGTTAATTTGAATTAGTCAACCTGTCTTATGCGTGAAACAAAGGCGGAAGGCGGAAGGCCAAGCGCTGAAACGTTGAATTTCTGAACGCTGAAATCCGCGTAAAACTGCGCCCTGCCGCGAAGGAATTCAGCCACGGGTGACGTCTGCCCCTCCGCATCACTGCTTGAGCCGGAAGAAGACCGTGCCGGTGGGCGGGGCGTTGGTCACGCTGTTGTTGCTGACCGCGCCAAGGTAGTTACCCCAGGTGCCGGTGGAGAGATTGTTGTTCGTCTGGAGCGTCAGGCCCGTAACGGATGGATTCCACGACACGATGGTTTGATTGCCCATCTGCGTGATGGTCAACGTCGGTAGCGGTGCCGCCGGTAGATTGGAAAGCGCAAACACCACGCCGGCATTGTTCGTGCCGCCGTAGTAGGTCATGCCGTAGAGCGTCGCACTGTCCAACATGAGCGAACACCACGAAGGAGACGCCCCGTCGCCCGCGCTGACGGTGAATGAATGCAGGTTCGTGTAACTGCTCCCATCCGTATGCACGCGGAAGATCGTGCCATAATTGCTCGCGCCGCTGGCCGATGTCATGCCATAGAGCGAGCCATTCGCCAGCGTCAGCGAACCATACGGAGTCGCGCCGTCGCCCGTGCCGCCGGTGAAGGAGTGCAGATTGGTGTAACTGCTGCCATCGGTGTTCAGTTTGAACACCACGCCCAGGTTGGCTGCGCCGCCTGATTGTGCCATGCCGTAGAGCGTCGAACCGTCCAGTGTCAGGGAGCGCGGAGGCGACGCGCCCTCATTCGGGTAGCCGGCAAAGGAGTGCAGGTTGGTGTAACCGGTGCCATCGGTGTTCACGCGGAACACGGTCCCGAGATTGTTGGTGCCCCCTTGAGACGTCAGTCCATAGAACGTCGTGCCGCTCACAACCAGGTCACCGCTTGGATACGCCCCGTTGGTCGCCCCGCCGGTGAACACATGCAGATTGGTATAACCGCTGCCGTCCATGTTCATTTGAAACAGCACTCCGAGATCGCTCGCGCCGCCATGCATCGTCATGCCGCAGAGCTTGCCGCCCACCAGCGTCAGCGAACCATACGGGACTGACCCGTTGGTCGCGCCGCCGGTGAAGGAGTGCAGGTTGGTATAGGCGCTGCCATCCGTGTTCACGCGGAAGACCAGCCCGGCCCCCCAGTAGCTGCCGGCTCCCGTCATGCCAAAGAGGGTCGAACCCGACAGTATCAGCGCAGCGGACGGATTCAGCCCATTGCCCGAGTAGCTGGAGAAGGAGTGCAGGTTGGTAACGCTGCCGCCATTGGTGCTCATCCGGAACACCTCGCCACCATTGGCCACGCCGCCTTGCGACGTCATGCCGTAGAGCGTGCCATTCGACAGGATCAGTGAACCCATCGGATTGGCCCCTTCATTCGGGGCACCGGCGAAGGAGTGCAGCAGGGTGAACGTTTGCGCCGCAGCGGTGGTGGCGACCGCCAAAGCCAGCCCGATGAAGAAAGATGGGAGATTGGTTTTCATAGAATTGCCTTTTAGTTTATGACAGAGGAAACGAACGCAGCAGTGACATAAGGGAAATGCATCCGGTTCTTGAAGCATCTCCGAAACACAAGCGAGATGTGCTGCCATGACTCCCTGACCTGTGTTTTTCACAGTTCCCAAGTCAATCAGGATTATTAAATCTGTCAATATAACAAGAAAGTTATAGGCACTGCTAATTGTATTGTTTAGCTGGCCATCCATGACCGCCAAAGCACCCGGCATCGCCGGTGCGCCGAAGCGTTGTCAGCACTCCGCCAACTCAACCCGCCATGCCGTCGTGGCATCCATATTGACCGGTTGCGCGTCAGCCGATTTGGGTTAGCTTGGACGCAATGATGCCCGTATCTCCGTGGTGGAACCGTTTCGTTGTCAACCCATCCAAGTTTATTCTGGCGTTCACGCTCGCCGCGCCGGCCGCATCGCCGGCGCAGAGCCTGGTTGTCTATGACGATACGCTGAAGAACGGCTGGTCGGACGGGAGTTACAACATCACGCTCAATTATGCCAACCCGTCGCCGGTCCATTCCGGGAGCGATTCCATCAGCGCCACCATCACCGCCGGCTACGGCGGCATTCAATTCAATCATCCTAAAATGACCAACACCGCCTATGGCAGCATCAGCTTCTGGCTGAATGGCGGCGGCAGCGGCGGGCAGCAGCTCCAAATGTATGCGAATTTAAGCACGGGAATCCAGGGCGCCCGTTATGCCTTGAACTCGCCGCTGGCCGGCGCCTGGCAGCAATATACGGTGCCGCTGTCCGCGCTCGGCGTCGCCAACGTGACCAACTTCACCGGATTCGCCATCCAGGACTCCGCCAATTCAGCCGAGCCGACTTTTTATCTGGACGACCTCCAGCTTGTCAGCGCCGCCGGGCCCGCGCTGACGCATCTGACGGTGAATGCCGGCCGGCCCGTCCGGACGGCGGATGTGCGCTGGTTCGGCATCAACACGCCCAACTGGGACAGCGTGCTGGACACGCCGCAAACCATGGGCCTGCTGAACGACATGGGCACGCGCGCCGTGCGCATTCCGGGCGGCTCCGAATCCGACGATTATCACTGGCTTTACAACCGGACCGACGCCAACACCTGGACCTGGCCCTCGAGCCTGGCCAACCTGATTCATGTCATCACCAACATCAGCGCCCAGGCGATGACCACGGTGAACTACGGCACCGGTTATTCCAATGAAGCCGCCGCGTGGGTGGCGTATGTGAACGCCGCGACGACCAACCCGCAGCCGTTGGGCGTGGACGCCTCGGGGTTCAACTGGCAGACGGCGGGCTATTGGGCCTCCCTGCGCGCCGCCGCGCCGCTCGGAACCGACGACGGCAAAAATTTTCTCCGCCTCTCGCGGACGGCGCCGCTCGGTTTCAAGTATTGGGAAATCGGCAATGAGAATTACGGAGCGTCGTGGGAAACCGACAGCAATTCCCTGCCGCATGATCCCTACACCTACGCGGTGCGGTCGGCGGGTTACATCACGCTGATGAAGGCGGTGGATCCGGCCATCAAGATCGGCGTCGTGGTCACGCCCGGCGAGGACAGCTATGCGAATGGTTATAGTAGCCATCCGGCGTATAATGCCCGCGAAGGGACATCTCACAACGGCTGGACGCCGGTGGTGCTGGCCACCCTGACCAGCTTGGGCGTCACGCCGGACTTCCTGATCCACCACCGTTATGCCCAGAATCCCGGCGGCGAGAGCGACGCCGGGCTGCTGGCCTCCTCGACCGGCTGGGCGTCCGACGCCGCGAACCTGCGGCAGATGATCACCGATTATGTGGGTTCGACCGGCACGAACATCGAACTGGTCTGCACGGAAAACAATTCGGTTTCCTCCGCCCCCGGCAAACAGTCCACCAGCCTCGTCAACGGCTTGTTCAAGGCGGACAGCCTGGCCCAGCTGATGCAGACGGAGTTCAACGGACTTTTCTGGTGGGATCTGCGCAATGGCCAGCTCACCGGCAACAACAACAGCTCCTCGCTCTATGGCTGGCGCCAATATGGTGATTACGGAATCGTGGCCGGCGGGTTCGTGAACGTGTATCCGACCTATTACACCGCGAAGCTGATGACGAATTTCGTGCAGGCGGGCGACACGGTGGTCGCCGCCGCGAGCGACTATTCGCTGCTCTCGACGTATGCGGTTCGCCGGCAGAATGGCAGCCTGACGATTCTGACCATCAACAAGGATCCGGTCAATACGCTCACGGGACTGTTGGCGGTGGCCGGGTTCAGTCCGGTTTCCGGCGGGACCCTCTATTCTTACGGGATTCCCCAGGACACGGCCGCGCAAACCGGCGTCGGCTCGCCGGATGTGGCGCAATCCATTTTTGCCTTTGCCGGAACCAACGTCAGTTACGCCTTTCCGCCGTATTCGGCCAGCGTGATGGTTCTCGCACCGGTGGCCCCGCCGCAACTGACCGGTGCGTCGGTGCTGGCCGGTGGCTCGTTCACGCTTGCCTTCACCAACTACACCGGCCTGAGCTTCACCGTGCTGGGGAGCACCAATCTGGCGTTGCCGGAAAACGCGTGGTCGAACCTCGGCCCCGCCGTGGAATCGCCCACCGGTTCCGGCCAGTTCCAGTTCACCGACCCGCCGGCTCCGGACAACGTCCAGCACTATTACCGCGTGCGGACGCCGTAACGGCGCTCCGGCCGCGTGGCGCAAAATAAAAATGGTTCGGAAATAAATGATGGCCGGGGAGCCGCCTAACACCAAGCAAATTTCTTGTTCTTTTTTATTTTCCATCACCTAGACCACTTGGTCAAAGCCGGCTCCGTCTGCCGCACGGGCGAAACAACCGCCATCCGGCATGTTGCCCCGGCACCTGAACATCAACGGAATGGATATTAATAAATCCCATTGCGTTTTCTTGGTTGCAGCTTTAAAGGCCCGGAACACGACATTTCTTGTTAATTGGCGTGCTGCCTCAAACTTCCAGCCGGTCGTTTGGACGCGCGACGAGAGTGTAGAGCGCAGGCATCAGGAAGATGCTGATCAACAGCCGCGTGAACAGGCCGCTGACGATGACCAGCGCAAATGGACGTTGCGTGTCCGTGCCTACGCCAGTGGCCAATGCCGCCGGCAGCAGGCCGAGCGCCGCCACCAGCGCAGTCATCATGATTGGGCGCAGCCGCAGAATCGCGCCTTCGCGGATGGCTTCGGTAAGATTAGTGCCGCCGAGTCGCAATTCGTTGACGTAGGAAATATAGACGACGGCGGTCTGCACCGAGACGCCGAACAAGGCGAGGAAGCCGATGCCGGACGAAACCGAGAACGGCGTGCCGGTGATCCATAGCGCCACAAGTCCGCCGACGGGCGCGGACAGCACCACGCCGAGCACGGTGATGAACGGAAATTTCAAATTGCTGTAGAGCGCGAACAGCAGCAGGAAAATTAAACACAAGGTCAGCGGCAAAATGACATTCATTTGTGCGCGCGACTCGGTGTATTCGGTGTATTCGCCGCCCCAATCGGTGCGGTAGTCCTCGGGCAAACTGACTTGCTGCTTCACTTGCTGGATGGCGTCTTCCACCGCGCCGGCGAGATCGCGTCCGGCTACGGAGAACTGCACGCCGATGTAGCGCGAATTATCCTGCCGGTAGATGAACGACGCGCCGTTCATCACCCGGATGTCCGCAAATTCTTTCAGCGGCATCTGCTGGCCGCCGGGCGTGGCCACGAGAATGTTGCCGATCTCCTGCGGATTGTCGCGGTATTGCCGTTCGAGGCGAACCACGAGATCAAACTGCTTTTCGCCCTGTTGCACCTGCGTGGCCACGTCGCCGCCGATGGCGGTCGTGATCAGCGCGTTGATGTCAGCTACGTTCACGCCGTAGCGCGCGATGGTGGCGCGGTTGATTTTGATGTCGAGGCTGGGCTGGCCGAGTTCCTTCACCAGCGTCACGTCTTTGATGCCGCGCACTTGCTCCAAAATCTTTTTGATGGCCTTGCCCTTTTGTTCCAGCACGTCGAGATCGGAGCCGAAGACTTTGACCGCGAGCGCACTCTTCAAACCAGATTCCGCTTCGTCCACCGCATCCTCGGCCGGCTGCGTGTAGTTGAAGATGATTCCGGGGAACTGCTGGAGCTTAGCATTGATGGCCTCGATCAATTTGGCCTTGGTGCGATACGCGCCGGTCCACGCGGAATAAGGTTTCAGGCCGACGTAAAACTCGACGTTGAAAAAGCCGGTGGAATCCGTGCCGTCGTCGGGGCGGGCCAGTTCGGAGGCGACCGTTGTGACTTCGGGAAAAGATTTTAGCACCGCGCGGATCTGCGGAGTGATCTTTGCCGATTCGTCGTAGGAAATGGTGTAAGGCATCGTGGCGCGAACCCACAGCGCACCTTCATCCAGTTGCGGCATGAACTCGGCACCAATGCGCGGAATGAGCAGCAGCGAACCGGCGAGCAGAATCGTCGAGGCCAGCGTCGTGCCCCACGGATGCGCGAGACAAAAATCCAGACCCTTGGTGTAAACCGATTTGATGGCTTCAAACGCGGCGCTGCGCCGCTCGCGCACGCCGTCGCGCATGAACCACGCGCACAGCACCGGCAGCAATGTCAGCGTGACGATCAACGAACCGATCAGCGCGAAGACCATCGTGTCCGCCATCGGCTTGAACAGCGTGCCGGACGGCCCGGCGAGAACATAGATCGGCAGGAAGCTGGCGACGATCACAGCGACCGCGTAGAACAACGGACGATCCACCTCGGCGGCGGCGTCCTTCACAATTTCCAGGACGTTAGCGCGGGTGCCTTTGCGCAAGGCGATCTGGCGGAAAATATTTTCCACCATCACCACCGCACCATCCACGAGGATACCGAAATCCACTGCGCCGATGGACAGCAAGTTGGCCGAGGCCTTTTGGAGATCGAGACAGATGAATGCAAACAGCAGCGCCAGCGGGATGGTCACTGCGACGATCAAGCCCGCGCGAAAGTCGTAGAGGAAGAAAATCAAAATCACGATGACCAGCAACATGCCGCGCAACAGGTTTTGCTCGACGACTTGCGTCGTGAGCTTGATCAAATCCGTGCGGTCATAGAACGGGACGATTTTGACATCCTTAGGCAGGACCTGCTCGTTGAGCTGCTTGGTCTTCGCCTCAACGCGCTTCAGGACGTCTTGCGTTTTGTCACCCGTGCGCAGCAGAATGACGCCTTCCACGCAGTCGTCCTGTTTCTCAAAGCCGAATTCGCCGAGGCGCGGCGCGATGCCGATGACCACGCGACCGACATTTTTCAGCAACACCGGCGTGCCATTGTTTACCGCCAACACCACGTTGCCGATGTCCTCCAAGGTTTCCAAGCGGCCGAGGCCGCGCACGTAATAAAATTGTCCGCCTTGCGAATAAAATCCGCCGCCAGAGTTGCCGTTGTTGGCCGCGAGCGCGGTTTCCACTTGCAACACTGACAAACCGACGCCGGCAATCTTGGCCGGATCGAGCAGCACTTGATATTGCATCGTGCCGCCGCCAAAGCCGGAATCGTCCGCTACGCCCGCGAGCGATTTGTAAGCCGGCTCGATGATCCAGTCCTCAAAAGTTTTCAGTTCCATTGGCGAGCGGTCGGAACTTTGCAGCACGTAGCGATAAATCAAACCCGACGGCGACGACAGCGGCGACACCGAAGGCGTCACGCCGGTTGGCAGGGTCAGACTGGAGAGCCGGTTGAAAACTTCCTGTCGGGCAAAGTTGTTGTCCGTGCCGTCGTGATAAGTGAGGATGACATCCGACAATCCGTAGAGCGTGATGGAGCGCTGCGTGGTCATTTTGGGAATACCGTTCATCCCGACCTCGACCGGCACGGTGATGAGGCGCTCCACTTCCTCGGCGGCGTGGCCGGGCCATTGCGTGATGATTTCGACGATCGGCGGCGACAAATCGGGATACGCATCCACCGGCAGCCGTTCCAGCGAGCGCGTGCCCGCACCGATGAGCACCAGTGTCAGCAGCACGACGAGGAAACGCTGCCGCAACGACGACGCAACGACGCGGTTCATCATCGAAGCCGTTCGCGGCGCGGATTCAATGGGTGACAATGGCTCGCTCATTGGTTTTGCAGGAATTGAACAAAGATCGCGCCATCCACGACAATCTGGTCGCCGACCTGCAGGCCGTCGGGAATGTCATATTGATCGCCGGTGCGATAACCCAAGGTCACGTGCCGCCGCGCGAAGCTGCCGTCGGGCTGGACGACATAAACAAACGGCAGGTTCACGTCATCGCGCAAAATCGCCGAGACCGGCACCAGCAGGCCGGAGCTTTCCTGATGCGCCTGAATCTTCACGCGGACATACATTTGCTTTTTCAGCAAGTCGCCGGGATTTTCAACCACTACGCGCACCATCACCGAACGTGTGTTCGGGTCCACCAGCGCGGAAATGTTATCCACTTTGCCGGAAAAACTATTCGTCGCGATGCCTGTAGAAATTTCAGCCGAATCGCCGACGCTGACCGACGCGAGGTCGGAACCGAAAATTTGCGTCATCACCCAGACGCGCGACAGATCGGCCACGGTGAAACACGGCGTGGTGCCCGCCGTCAGCAATTCTCCGGGCGTGATGAGTTTTTCGACGACGGTGCCCGCGATGGGCGAGTTGATCCGGCCGCCCGGACGCGAAACGGGCCGGCCCGCTTGAAGATCTTTGATGACCTGCGGATCGAGATTCAGCGAGACGAGGGTTTGTAACGCGGCATCGCGATCCGCCTCGGCGTTGGCGGCGTCGGTTTGCGCCTGCTCCTCTTCGCGCTGGGCCACGCCGTTGTGCTGGATCAAATCCTTGTCCATGTCGGCCACGCGCCGAAGCGTTTGGGCTGTGGCGAGTGCCTTGCGATACGCGCTGATGGCCGCCGCAAAATCCGGTGAATCCACTTCGGCCAGCGCATCGCCGGCATTCACTTTATCGCCGAGATTGACGAGCAATTTCGACACCGGCCCGCCGAACGGCGCGAGCACGCTGGTGGCCTGGTCGTTGTCGAAATCCACCGTGCCGACGGTCTCCGTCGTCTTGTGAAACTTCAATGGCGCGACCGTATAAAACTGGATTTTAGTTTTTTGTTCTGCTGTCAACGTCACGTTGCTGACGGTCACGGAGGAGGGCTCCGGGTTGCTGTCAACTTTGGATGAACAGCCGGTGAACGAAGCGGCTATTGCCAGCGCCATTGCGCAAAATAATTTATTTTTCATTTTTATCCTTGGTTAAATCCGCGCGATGCCACCAGCCGCCGCCGAGCGCCTGAAACAGCGCCGCCGTGTCGGCGTAGCGATTGGCTTGTGCTTGCACGATATTGATGCGTGCCTGCTGATACGCTTGCTCCGCGCTCAACAGCGACAGATAGCCGATGTAGCCGTCCTGCCACTGGCGTTGCGACAAGTCCAAAGTTTCTTTGGCATCATCCGCTGCTGCGGCGGCGGCCTTCAAACCTTCGGCGTCCTGTTCCAACGCCGTCAACGTGTCCGCCACATTTTGAAACGCGGTTAGCACCGTGCTGCGATATTGTTCTGCTGCTTGCGTGAACGCCGCCTTCGCCGCGCGCTCCTGATGCAATAGTGTTCCGCCCTGAAACAGCGGTGCCATCGCCGCCGCGCCCAAACCCCAGAAGCCCGTGCCGGATGAAAATAATTTATCGAAGGACAGCGCCGTGCTGCCGGCATCGGCGGTGAGCGTGAGGTTCGGCAGCCGGTTGGCGATGGCGATGCCGATCTGCGCGCTCGCCGCGTGCAGGTTCGCTTCGGCTTGCAAAACATCCGGCCGCTGCGCCACGAGTTGCGACGGCAGGCTTACCGGAATTTCCACCGGCAATTGCAAATTCGACAGTTCAAATTTTTCCGCCGGCGACTGGTTTGGAAAACGGCCGGCCAAGACCGCCAGCAGGTCGCGGAGTTGCGCCGCTTGCTTGAGTAACGGCGGCAGCGTGGCGTTGATCTGCGCGAGCTGCGATTCCTGCGCGACCACGTCCAGCCGGCCGGCATAGCCTTTGGTGTATTGGTAGCGCAGGATTTCCACCATGTTGGAATTGAGGTCCACGAGCTGGCGCGTCGCGTCAATTTGCGCCTGCACCGCCGCCGCCTGAATCGCCGTGACCACCACGTTCGCGGTGAGCGTCGTGTAGGCTGCGATCATCTGGAAACGGACGTTTTGTTCCTGCGCCTCCACCGACTCCATCGTGCGGCGGTTCAACCCGAACACATCCGGCGAATACGAAACGCTGACCTGCGGCGTGAACAAATTATATTGAAAGGCGTTAGAACTGGGCACCGGTGCGAGCGTCTCTGGTTGTTTTTGGCGAGTCGCCGAAAAACTTCCCGTGACGCTGGGAAAATAAACGCCGCGTTGAGCCAGGACATTTTCCCTTGCCACCAACAACGCCGCCTGCGCCGCCTTGAGATCGGGATTGTTGGTGAGGGCGAGTTCGATCAATTCATTGAGCGCCTCGGAATGAAACAATGTCCACCAGTCGCCGGCGAGGTCGCCGCCCGTGGCAAAGTGCTGGGCTTCGCCGCCAACGACATTTGTGCTGGTGACGGTTTCCCAAAGCGAATGGCCGGTATAATCGCCGGCCGTCGGAGCCGTCGGCCGCTTAAAGTCCGGCCCCACCGCACAACCGGCCATCAGCAAGCAGGCCATCGCCCCGATGAACGGCAGAACCCACGATGGAGATAAAATGGCCGTCATCCAACCAAACCGATTTTTGCTCAATTCACTCATGCGGTTTTGGCGTGGAGTGTTATCCGCCCGATATTTAAATTTTTCATAACTGCACAATTTCACCATTTTCCATACGGCCCATGCCTCAAGGCACAGCGCCGAAATAATTCAGGTCAAATAAACTAACGAAAGCCGGTCCATGAAGACCGGTGAACTTTTAGGAATTGAAGGAGGAGACCGGAGGACCGCGACCATCAGGAAGAAAGGCCGAGGTTAGGAGAAAAGCTGAAAATTCAAGGCGCGGGACAATTTCAATCCCGATAACCGGAACGACTGCGGAAGGCGCGCCGATGACCATTGCCACTTTTCCGTGTGCGATGGCGACAATCGCACAATCATCGTCGTTGACAGGGATGGTGCCGCCGTGGAGCCATGCATGAAGCGGCGTGCACAGGTCCGCCGCCGCCATCAGCAGCCAGACGGCCAGCGACAACACGCCCGCCGCCAGGTAAAGGCGCTGGCGCATCCGGCGGCTGAATTGACACTTTCCGTTCTGCAAAGCGTTTGCAATATAGCAGGCAGCGTGCCGTCCGCAAGCGGTTTTACATCGCCAGATGTCATTCCAACAGTTGTTCCTCCCGCCGCCTCCCTTTTACAACAAGGCTGTGAACGGTTTTGGTCCCGTTGATTTTCTGGTTTAACACCGCTCGTGACCCGGCCGGTTGAAGCTGAAAGCGGAAGGACAAACGCTGAGCCGTTGAATTGCTGAAGGCTGAAATTGAGTCGGCAAAAGCTGAAATCCGCTTAATGCTGCGGCGCGGGGCGGACACCCGCCCGCGCCATTCTGTCCCGGTGCCGGCAGTTATTTTGAATTTTTTCGCCCTGTCCTGGCTGCCTCCGGGTTGGGTGAATGTCAGGTGGCTAACCGGCTTTGATCTGGTTTAGTCCCGCCGGAGACCGGTTTTGCGCAATTCTGTTACATGTTTTGAGCCGGGTCAGAAGGCTCATTGTGAGCCATCACCCAAGCTCGCGAGGATGCCCGCCCCACCCGTTTTTTGCAACCATCGAGCGAGAGGCACGAGGCTACCAGGTGGCTGGTTTAACGGCAGCCCATGCAAGGCGACAATACCGGCGTCAGAAGCGCAGGCTTATGGGCTGTTCACTTTGGTGCGAGAAGGCGCGCACGGCGCTGCGCGCTTCCAATATGCCGATGCGCGTGATGGCCTCAAAGACATCCTGAGTCGGCTGGTCAACCGGCGGAAGGTCACTGTTGCCCCGCCGCAGGACCTCGGCCGCCAGCTGTGGCTCGTCGCCGATCAACTGCACAATCCGGTCCAGATCCGGTTCGGGGATGCTGAACTCGCGAAGCAACGCGAACACACTGTCCGCCGCATCCGGCCCAGGCCCGGTTTCAGCGGCGTCCCGGCGATAGGTTTTGCACAAGGTTGCCATAGTAACCACATTATCGGCGTCGATTTCAATGACTTGAATTATTAAACCGCCGGCGGCCCGCCGGAATTTATCCGCGCTTGCCGCCGGTTTCCTTTCGGCCATAACATGCGCGTGAAGTTCATGAGCGACACCTCCACCAACCGCGTCGGCGAAGGGTTCACGCCCGGCCGGTTTGCGCTGCTGCTGGCCCTGCTGGTGTTCGCCGCGTTTCCGCAGGTGGTGCTGGGTCTGGAAACGTTCGTCGCGCGCGACTTCGGATTCTTCGCCTATCCGCTCGCCCATTTTCAGCAGCAATGTTTCTGGCGCGGCGAACTGCCGTTCTGGGATCCCTACGACAACTGCGGCGTGCCGTTCCTCGCGCAATGGAACACCATGCCGCTCTATCCGCCGGCGCTGGTTTATCTGACGCTGCCGCTGGAGTGGTCGCTGGGAATGTTTTCGCTGCTGCATCTGTGGTGGGCGGGTTTTGGCATGTATTTTCTCGCGCGCCGCTGGACGGGCAACGACTTCGCCGCCGCGTTTGCGGGAACGGTATTTGCCTTCAACGGCTTCACGCTCAACCTGCTCATGTGGCCGAGCCACATCGCGACGTTCGCGTGGATGCCGTGGGTGGTGCTGGCGGCGGAACTCGCGTGGCGCGACGGCGGTCGCAAAATTATTCTCGCCGCGTTTGCCGGCGCGATGCAGATGCTCGCCGGCGGGCCGGAAACCATTTTCCTGACCTGGCTGATCGCGTCGGCGCTGTGGCTCCAGCAACTCGTCAGCAGCCGCGACGCTTCGTCGCCGCCACGCGGCGCGATGCTTTGGCGGTTTCCGCTGGTGGTCGCGCTCGTCGTCTCGCTCACGCTGGCGCAACTGCTGCCGTTCCTCGACCTGGTCGCGCACGCGCAGCGCACGTCCGGCTTCGCCGACTTGCGCTGGTCCATGCCCGGCCGGGGCTGGGTGAATTTCCTCGTGCCGCTGGCGTTCGGCTCCACGCACACGGAAGGCATTTTTTTCCAGCACGGCCAATACTGGACTTCGTCCTACTACCTCGGCCTCGGCGCGCTGTGGCTCGCGCTGCTGGCGGCCGTGTGCCTGCGCGATCGCCGCGTCTGGCTGCTCGGCGGCATCGCCCTGGCCGGACTGGTTTTTGCGCTCGGCGAAAACACGCCGGTGCTGCCCGTGCTGCAAAAATTGGTGCCGCCGTTGAGCTTCATCACTTACCCGGTCAAATACATTTCAGTTGCCGTCTTCGCGGTGCCGCTGCTCGCCGCTTTGGCGCTGGCCGGTTTCGGCAAGGTTCAGAAACGGCTGCTGCCGCTGGGTGCCGTCCTGCTCACGCTGATCATCGTCATCATGTTTTGGGCGCGGCTCGCGCCGCTGCCGGGCGACGACTCGCCGCTGACCTTGCTGAACGGCGTGTCGCGGGAGGCCTTCCTGCTCCTGACCGGCGCAGTTCTTTTTGCGCTGACGCGCCCGGCCAAATCTCTGGTGCTCCGCCTCGCCCCGCCGGGCTTGATCCTGGTTGCGTGGCTGGACGTGTTCACGCACGAGCCGGCGCAGAATCCCACCGTGTCGCCGGGCGTCTACGAACTGAACCTGGCCCGCACCCGGCTCGCGATGGATCCGCAGCCCGAACTGGGCGGTTCGCGTGCGATGATTTCGCCGGCGGCGGCGGCGGGGTTTGTCAATTTCGCCGCCAGCAGTCCGAAGGATAATTTCCTCGCCAAGCGCGCCGGCTATTGCGCCGACGCCAACCTGCTCGACGCCGTGCCAAAAGTGGACGGCTTCTTCTCGCTCACGCCGCGCGAAAGCGACGAGGTGCTGGGGCTGATATATTCTTCAAAAAAAGAAAATTTTCCGCGTTTGGAAGATTTTCTGGGCGTCTCGCAAATCACCGCGCCGGGCGAATTGTTAAAATGGCAGGCGCGCACCAATTTCCTGCCGCTGGTCACGGCAGGGCAGAAGCCAGTTTTTCTCGACAACGAAAAAGCCTTGTCAGCCTTAACGCAAAACGATTTTGATGGAAGCAAAACCGTTTATCTGCCGCCGGAGGTAAAATTTTTCGTCACCGTTTCCAATCAAACTGACGCCAAGGTTCTTAATTCCAAGTTTGGAAATTCGACTGTGGATGCCGAAGTGGAGGCCGCCGCGCCGTCGCTCGTGGTCGTGGCGCAGACGTATTATCACAACTGGCGGGCGGAGGTTGACGGCCAGCCCGCGCCGCTGCTGCGTGCGAACGTCGCGTTTCAGGCGGTGCAAGTTCCCGCCGGCACGCACAAGCTGCATTTGTTTTATCAGGACCGCGCGTTTGAGATCGGCGCCGCCGTTTCCCTGTGCATGTGGGTGAATTGCTTCGTCGCGTATCTTGCGCTGCGCCGCCGGGACTTGCCGCCCGCGCCCGCAACGAACGAGGGCGACAATTATTTCTGAAGATTTAACAAACTTCTGCTCGACAAAAAATTTCCGGCGGTTTCAAATCAATTCGGCATGGCGAAAATCAAACGCATCGGCATCCTCACCGCGGGCGGCGACAGCCCCGGCCTCAACGCGGCCATTCGCGGCGTCGGCAAGACCGCGCTCGGCTATCATATGGAGATCCTCGGCTTCCGCGACGGCTTTCGCGGCCTTGTCGAAGACCGCCGGCTGAAGCTCGACAAGTCCGCGCTCGCCGGCATTCTCACCGTCGGCGGCACCATTCTCGGCACCAGCCGCGACAAGCCGCACCGGATGCTCATTGACGGCCACGTGCGCAACATGACCGAGGTAATCGTCAAAAATTATCACAAATACGGACTTGACTGCCTCGTCTGCCTTGGCGGCGGCGGCACGCAGAAAAGCGCTTTGCGTCTGCATCAGGCCGGGCTGAATATTGTCACCCTGCCCAAGACCATTGACAACGACGTGGCCATGACGGATGCCACGTTCGGCTTTGCCACCGCGCTCGACATCGCGACCGAGGCGATTGACCGGCTGCACAGCACCGCGCACAGCCACCATCGCATCATCATCGCTGAAATCATGGGGAACAACGCGGGCTGGCTCACGCTGGGCGCGGGCATCGCGGGCGGCGCGGACGTGATTTTGATTCCCGAAATTCCCTACCGCGTGGAAAAGATCGCCGAGGCCATCAAGCGCCGCAGCCGGCGCGGGACGAATTTCAGCATCGTGGCCGTGGCCGAGGGCGCGATGAGCGTGGACGACGCGCGCGGCTTTGCCGCCGCCGAGGCCAAGCGCGAACGCGCCCGCACCGTGCACGACAAAAAAGAAGCCAAGGTGGAACTCGCCGCGCTCGAATCGCGGCACACCGGCAACACCCTCCGGCTCGCACGGCAATTGGAGGAACTGACGCACCTCGAATCGCGCGTGACCATTCTCGGCTATGTCCAGCGCGGCGGCACGCCGTCGCCCGCCGACCGGCTGCTGGCCACGCGGCTCGGCGGCGCGTGCGCGGATCTGATCAACCAGGGAATCTTTGGCGTGATGGTGGCCGCGCGCGGCGACCGCACGGAACCGGTGCCGTTGGAAAAGGTCGCCGGCAAACGCCGCACCGTGCCGCCCGACCATTCATGGGTGGCCACCGCCCGGCACGTCGGGACTTGTCTGGGGGATTAGGTTTTTTGCCGGCGTGAGTTCGGGCAGGTCGAGTGAGGAGATTTTTCCAATCCGCAAATGATTCATTTGCGTTTTACTTTCACACGATAGGCTGGGCCGGTTTCCCGGACGTGAAAACCGATTTCCCGGTGCGGCGTTTCCGGCGGCGTCATCAATTGATGGATCGCTTCAAACAGCGTGCGGATGTTTTCGTCGTGGTTTTCGATTTTGCGTTCCAGCTCGGAAAGTTTATGCGCGAGTTCCTTGTGCAGCGACAGTGTTTCGCGCAGCCGCACGAACGCGCGCATGATGGCGATGTTGACCTGCTCGGCGCGCGGGCTGCGCAACACGCCGGACAGCATGGCGACGCATTCCTGCGTGAAAACGTATGGCAAGTATTTGAAATGCAATCCCTTCTTTAAGATTCCAATTTGGAATCTTAAAGCATCGGCTTCATCCGCCGTGAGTTGAAACATGAAGTCGGCGGGGAAACGGGATCGGTTGCGCTGCACCGCCTTGTTCAAATTGCCGGTGGTGACGCCATACATCGCGGCGAGATCACGGTCGAGCATCACGCGCTGGCCGCGAATCAAAAGGATGGCCTGCTCGACGTGCGGCGGAGCAACCGATTCCGTTTTGTAGGCCATGATGAAAAACAATATGAAATTTGATTTTTCCGCCAAAGAAAAATCTGCGCGAAAAATTTTCAACGCAAAATCAGCGGCGGAAGATGCCGCTCCTACGGAGCTTTGGTTTTGGTTAGCGCGGGGCTACAAAAATCTCGCGCCTACGGCGCTGGACGCGGCTTGTTTGATTTTTTTTGGCAATTATACTTCAGGCAAACCAAATTTAATTCTATACCCGTTTATTATCCCAATAATATTTTCTTTCACCCATTTTTCGCGAAGCATCGGCCAAATGGCTGGGTCTTTTTCCGGCAAATTTATTATCCCGCTGTTTTGCACGACGCTGTCAAGCAATTGATCTATGTCAGTGCTTTTACTTTTCGGTGGGCATTGATAATCAATTGGCAGCACGCCGGAGATATGTCCAAAACAGAGCAACTCAAACATTTTATTTAGAGCGTTTCGAAAGCTTTTCAATTCAGAAAACAAAAGTGTGCGTTCTTTTATTTCGGCTGAGGTTGGATTGACATGCTTTTGGAGATTGAAATGTGCGATGTAATTATGGCGAATTTCTCTGATGAACGGTTTAATCCGCGACACGGTTTCTTCAAACTGGATTTCTTTAACAAGTTTTTTGAATTCTATTTTGTAATTTTCGTTTTTTAGATTTCTTGAAATGGAGCTTTTGAGTTGTCGAATTGTAAAACTGTCTTTCTCGTCAACGCCAATTCGCCAAATGGTCATCACGCAAGTTTCAAAAAGTGCGCCTTCAACCAAAATCCAAAAATTTTGATCGAATGGGGTGAACAGATCGAATCGGAAAGTTAAGATTTTTTCTAAAACGAAAATACTGGAGTTCAATCGCTCAAGTTGTCGCCAAATAACGTTGAGGTTTTCTTCATAAGAATTCCACCAAGAAGGTAAAATCAATTCTTTGGGCGGCATTTCTTTTATGCTCATTCGCAATTAAATTAAATTTCCAAAGTTTCACACGGCACATCCTGCGCGGCGAGCTGGAGCCGGACGTGCGTCGCGCCGATGTGATGGAGCTGCTCGGCCATGACGTGTTCGGCGAGTTCGGGCTTGTTGCATTCGCGGCTCAGGTGCGCGAGGTAAAGGTGGCGCAGCCCGGCGGACATGATTTGCGCGGCGGCCTCGGCGGCGGCCACGTTCGAGAGATGCCCATGCCGCCCAAGGATGCGCTGCTTGAGGCTCCACGCGCGGCGCGGACAATCCTGCAGCATCTTCACGTCGTGGTTGGATTCGAGCACGAGCACGTTCGCGGCGCGGATGCGGTCGAGCACGAGCTTGGTCGTGTGACCGAGGTCGGTGGCAAAGCCGATGTTGCCGTGCGCTGTCCGCAACAGAAATCCCACCGGATCCTGCGCATCGTGCGGAATGGAAAAGGTCTCAATGCTCACGTCGCCGATCTCAAAACCCGCGCCGGTGGTGAACAACTGCCAGTTGATTTTTGATTTCAGGTGTTCCGTGCCGTCCAGACCGTCGAGCATGGGATTTTTTTTGCTGGCCCATTTTGTCTTGAGCGCCCAGACCGTGGCATCCTGCGTGTCGCGGTTGCAAAAAACGGGAATTTGAAATTTGTCCGCGAGGCCGAGCAGGCCGGCGATGTGGTCGGAGTGTTCGTGCGTGATCAGGATGCCGGAGAGATTTTCCGGGGTGCGGCCGATGGTGGCGAGGCGCTTGCGGATTTGCAGCGGGGAAAACCCGGCGTCCACGAGGATGCGGGCCTCGGCGGTCTCGACGTAGGCGCAATTGCCGGACGAGCCGCTGCCGAGGATGGTGAATTTGACGGACACAAAAGGACGTTACCGGCGGGGAAGTGGGCGGGCAAATTTTTTCCAGCGGAAAGCCAATTTTAACCGCGCTAATTTGACATTTCAGACCAGCTCAGCGTAGATTCACGCTGATAAGTCACCATTCCGAATTTTGGAATGGCGCTTGCTGACAAAACCAAGAATCGAGCCTGAATAATTGCCCGAACAACGACGTTTCATGCCTAAAAGCAAGCGATTTCCAGTATTAACCGGCCTCGGAACATTGCTGCTGCTGGCGGCGGTTTTTTCCGGTTTTGGCGCGGAGCCGAGGCAAATTTTGCATGGCCATGTGCCGCCACCGGTGGCGCGTTTGAAGCCGCTGGGACTGCTGCCGGCGACGAACCGGCTTCATTTGGCCATCGGCTTGCCATTGAGGAATGAGGATGCGTTGAACCAGTTGCTTCGGGAGATTTACGATCCGGCCAGCACGAATTTTCACCGCTACCTGACGCCGCAACAGTTCACGGAACGATTCGGCCCGACGGTGGCGGATTACGAGGCGGTCCGAAAATTTGCGGAGAGCCACGGCTTCACCGTCACCGGCACGCACGACAGCCGGATGGTGCTCGACGTGCAGGCAGCTTCGGCTGATGTGGAAAATGCTTTTCAGGTCACGCTGCGCACCTACCGGCATCCGGCGGAGAACCGCAATTTTTTTGCGCCGGATGTTGAGCCGTCCGTGCCGACGAATCTGCCGGTGGCGGATGTCTGGGGCTTGAGCGATTACGCGCTGCCGCATCCTTTGTCGCATTTCGCAGAACCAGCGAAGACAACGCCATTGACCTACAATGGTTCGGGTGCCAGCGGTTCTTATCGTGGTTCCGATTTTCGCAACGCCTTCGCGCCCGGTGCCGGGCTGACCGGTTTGGGACAGACGGTCGCGGTTGCGGAGTTTGATGGATATTATGCGGCGGACATCTCCAGTTACGAAGCGCAAAGCGGCTACGCCAGCGTGCCGCTGACCAATGTTTACATCAACGTGACCGGCACGCCCGGTTACAGCGGCCTGGCCAACGCCGTGCTGGAGGTTTCATTGGACATCGAGATGGCGATTGCCATGGCGCCCCGATTGTCCGCGGTGATGGTTTATGAAGGCAGCAGTCCTTACGATGTTTTCAACCAGATTGCCAGCGACAACGTCGCCAAACAAATCAGCTGTTCATGGTCTTGGGGAACCGGCCCTTCATCCAATTGGTCCGGATCCGGTTCGACGCTGGATTCGTTGTTGAAAAAAATGACCGCACAGGGCCAGGCGTTTTTCCAGGCATCGGGCGATTCCGATGCTTACACCGGCAGCCAGGCGCTGAATGCTTCCACCGGCCCGATCCCGGTGGACAGCATTTATGTCACGAGCGTCGGCGGAACCAGTTTGTCAATGAACGGCATCGGCGCATCCTGGGCTTCGGAAGCCGTTTGGAATTGGAACAACAGCGGCAATCCCAACGTCGGTTCCAGTGGCGGGGTCAGCCCCAATTATCCCATTCCGTCATGGCAGACGAATGTGAGCATGGCGCTCAACGGCGGCTCGACCGTCTATCGCAACATTCCAGACGTGGCAATGCCGGCCGAGGCGATTTATGTCGTTTACAACAACGGCAGCAGCAGCGGTCTGATTGGCGGCACCAGTGCTGCCGCGCCGCTGTGGGCCGGATTTTGCGCGTTGATCAACCAGCAGTCCGTCGCGGTCACCGGCACGCCCATCGGCTTTTTGAATCCCGCGATTTACCACCTGGCGGCAACCGCAAATTACGCGAACTATTTTCACGACGTCACGTCCGGCAACAACATCGGCACGGGCACGGCCGGTTTGTATAACGCCACGGCCGGTTACGATCTTTGCACCGGCCTCGGCTCGCCGAACGGAATCAATCTGATCAACGCCCTCGTGCCGCCGGTCTATTACACGGCCATCACAAACGCCGGCTGGACACTTTTGTCCGAAAGCGTCACGCCGCCGACCGGCGTGATCAATCCCGGCGAAACGGTGAGCGTCCGTTTCACGCTCCAAAATCAGGGCACGCTCGCACCCGGCAATCTCGTGGCCACGCTCCAGGCGAATGCCGGCGTGCTGGCTCCGAGCGCGCCGCAGGTTTATGGAGCGGTTGTGCCTTACGGTGGAGCCACCAATGGGTCGTTCACTTTCACCGCCGCCGGAATGTGCGGCTCAAACATCGTGGCGGTCTTGCAGCTTCAGGACGGCACGAATAATCTCGGCACGGTGAGCTTCACTTTGCCGCTGGGCGGAGTTTCTTACAATCGCGGCCAGTCCTTCGCGCAAAATTTTGACGGCGTCACTGCGCCCGCGCTGCCGTCCGGCTGGACAACCACGACCATTACCGGCACCGTCAACAGTTGGGTAACCACAACGACGGCAAGTGACACGTCACCGAATTCAGTTTTCATTTCCGACATTGCCAGCACCAGCGAGAATGCGCTGGTGTCGCCGGTGATTTCCATCGTGAGCACCAACGCCCAGCTTTCCTTCCGACACAATTTCAGTTTTGAATATCGTTCAACCTCCGGCCATCCCTACCGGGACGGCGGCATATTGGAGATTAAAATTGGCAGCGGCGCTTTCACCGACATTCTCACGGCCGGCGGAAGTTTTGCCACCGGTGGCTATAACAATTCCATTTCCACCACCAGCAATCCGCTGGGCGCGCGTTCCGCCTGGGTCGGCAGTTCCGGCGGCTGGCAAACCGTCGTGGTCAACCTCCCGGCGACCGCCGCCGGGCAGAACATCCAGTTGCGCTGGAATTGCGGCACGGACTCCAGCAACTCCGGCACCGGCGCAGTCGGCTGGTATGTGGATTCAATTTCCATTACCGACCTAATCGCCACGGCCAACTGCCTTTCGGTGTTCACCGACCTCGCCGCCAGCCAGTCGCTCGCAAGCAATTCACAGAATGCCGGGCAGAATTTAATTTACACGCTCACCGTCACCAATCTCGGTCCGCAGGCCGCCGCAAATGTGACGGTCACCGACACCGTGCCGGCCAATGCCACGCTGGTCTCCGCGTCGCCCGGTTACAGTTATTCGGCGGGCCAGGTGGTCTGGCCGGTGGGAATGTTGCCGGTGGCTGCGGCCACCAATTTCACGCTCACGCTTTCTCCGGCTGGCGGCAATGCTTTCACCAACATCGTCGGCGTCGGCACGCTCACGCCCGAATCCAGCACCGCCAACAACACTGCCACGCTGGTTTCCACGCAGACCGCTTCCGTGCCGGCTGGCATCGGCGTCGGGCCGCTTAGCCAGACGATTCAATGCGGTGGCAACGTGGCATTTTCCGTCGCCGCCACCGGCACCGCGCCGTTGAGCATTCAATGGAGCCTGGACGGCGTGCCTGTCGTCGGCGCGACGAACACCAGTTTCTCACTCACGAATTTGCATCTGCCGAATCACACCATCGCCGTCACCGTCACCAACCTTTCCGGCAGCGCGACCAGCAATGCGGTCGTCACGGTCAATGACACGCTGCCGCCGGTGATCACGTTGAACGGCGGAAATCCAATTTATGTCGAGCTGGGCGGCGCGTTCACTGATCCTGGCGCGACTGGCAACGACATTTGCGCAGGCGTCGTTCCTGTCACCGTCAGCGGAAGCGTCAACATCGGTGCGGTCGGCACCAACGCGCTGACTTACATCGCCACCGACGGCAACGGCAACACCAACACCGCCACGCGCACCGTCATCGTGCGTGACACCACGCCGCCGACGATTTTGTGGAGCTTCACGAATCTGGTTCTGGCGGCGAACACCAATTGCAGCGCAGCCATGCCAGACATCACCGGGACCAATTATATTCTCGCCACCGATTTGTCCGGGCCGCTGACGGTTTCGCAAACGCCCACGAACAATTCAATTTTGCCGCTCGGAACCAATGTTGTTGTGATCACTGTCGCCGACGCCTCCGGCAACACCGCGTTCTCGACCAACTCCATTGTCGTTCAGGATCAGACGCCGCCGCTGATTTTGAGCCAGCCGCAAAACCAGACCAACCTGATTGGCGCGACCGCCGGTTTCAGCGTCGCCGCGACCGCCTGCACGCCGCTCGCCTATCAATGGTTTTTCAACAGCGCCGCTCTGACCAATCAGACGAACAGCACGTTGACGCTGGTTTCCGTCAACCTCACCAATGCCGGAAATTATTCCATCACCATCACCGCGGCCGGCGGTTCGACCAACAGCACTGCCGCCATGCTGACGATTTATAATCCCGCTCCGGTCATTGCCAGCGCGGCCGCCAATCCCGGCGGCAGCTTCACGCTGAACCTCGCCGGCGCACCCGGCAGCACCTATGTCTTGCAAACGACAACCAATCTTGTTCCCGTCATCATCTGGCTGCCCATCGCGACCAACACGCTCGGCGCCGGCGGCGTCTGGCAGTTCACCGACCCGTCGGCGGCCAACTTCCAGCAACAGTTTTACCGGCTGGAACTCGCACCGTGATTTCCGGCCTGCTGGTCTTTGCGCGCGCCGCTTGCCCGGCCTGCAAAAAAAAAGCAAGATGGCCGCGTGAGCGACTTTCTCCAGCGCCTAGAAAAGAATATCCTGTCGCGCGAACTGTTGCCGCGTGGGCGGAAAATTCTGGTCGCGGTTTCCGGCGGCGCGGACTCCATGGTGCTGCTCCATGCTCTGAATTCACTCGCCGGCAAGTTCCGGTGGAAAATCTCCGTCGCGCATTTCAACCACCAGTTGCGCGGTCGCAGCAGCGATGCGGATGAACGGCTGGTCCGCAAAACCGCCGCCGCACTAAGGCTGCCGGTGGTTGTTGGAACAGCGGATGTAAAACAATTCACAAAAAAATCAAAGCTCTCCCTCGAAATGGCCGCGCGGAAACTTCGGCATGAATTTTTTGCACGGGTCGCACGCGAACTAAAAATTTCAACCGTTGTGCTCGCGCATCACGCGGATGACCAGGTGGAGCTGTTTTTTGTGCGGCTGCTGCGCGGTGCGGGCGGCGAAGGCCTGGCCGGCATGAAATGGCGCGCGCCGTCGCCGGCAAATCCAAAAATCACGCTGGTCCGGCCGCTGCTGGATTTTTCGAAGGCTGAATTGGGTGAGTTCGTCCGCGAAAACAAAATCCGCTTCCGTGAAGATGCGACCAATTTTTCACTCGACGCCAGGCGCAACCGCATTCGCAATGAATTGCTTCCCTTGATCCGCAGCCATTACCAGCCGGGCTTGAGCAAAACCGTTCTGCGGCTGATGGAAATCACCGGCGCGGAGTCCGATGTGATTGGCCGGTTCGCCGAAAACTGGCTGCGGCAGCGCGCGCCTGATTTTGAAAACTTGCCCGTTGCCGTCCAGCGGCGCGTTCTGCAATCACAACTGGTTTCGCTCGGCTTGCCGGCGGATTTTGATTTGATCGAATCGCTCCGGCAATCAGCGGACGCTGCGGTCAGCGTTGGCTCCAATTTTTCCGTTTCACGGAACGACGCAGGCAAAGTGAAGCTGCAAAAAAATTCCGCCGCCGCCGGGTTTAATCCGAAAGAGCTGGCTGTGAATCTGGCGGGCAGGGCGGGGGAAGTGGTTTTTGATGCTACCGGCGTGAGCTGGAAAATTGATGTTCGTAAAAACTTCAAGCTTTCGCGCGGCGAAATCGGCTGCGAATTTTTTGACGCGGACCATGTTGGAAGTCCGATCACATTGCGGCATTGGCGGCCCGGAGATGTTTTTCAGCCGATCGGTTTGAAATCGCCGGTGAAGTTGCAGGATTTGTTCATGAACGCAAAAATTCCGCGCGCCCGCCGGCACGAGCTGATTATCGCCGAGGCCACCGGCGGCGGAATTTTTTGGGTCGAAGGTCTGCGCATTTCCGAAAATTTCAAGCTGACGCCGGAAACCCAACGGCGGCTAGTCTGGCGCTGGCGGCGTCCGCAAAGTGTTTGAACCGGCTTGCCGGAAAGATTAGTCTCCTCACAAGTTTTGCCGCCAACGTGAAAAAAATCTCTGTCATCATCCCGTGCTTCAACGAGGAGGCAGTCCTGCCGCAACTGTTCCAGCGGCTGACGGCCGTCGCCGGAACCTGGGCGATGGATTACGAGATTATTTGCGTGGACGACGGCTCGCGCGACCGGACGTGGGAAATCTTGAAACTTCAAAACGGAAAAGATCCGCGCTGGCGGTGTCTTTCGTTCGCGCGGAATTTCGGTCATCAGGTCGCCGTCAGCGCCGGGCTGTATCATGCGACCGGCGACGCGGTGGTGATCATTGACGCGGATTTGCAGGATCCGCCGGAACAAATCATGCGCCTGCTCGAAAAATGGCGCGAAGATTTTCAGGTGGTTTACGCTGTCCGCACGAAGCGCGACGACGCGATGGTGAAACAATTTCTGGCGTGGGGATTTTATCGCCTGCTGTCAAAAGCCGTGCCGTTCAACGTGCCGGCGGACTCGGGCGATTTTTGCCTGCTGGACCGGCGCGTGGTCGAGGTGATGAACGCGCTGCCGGAACGCAACCGTTATTTGCGCGGGCTGCGCGCTTGGAGCGGCTTTCGGCAAATCGGCATCGAGTTCGAGCGGCACGCGCGCGCGGCGGGCGCGCCGCAATACACCTTCAAAAAATCATTCCGGCTGGCGATGGACGGCGTGTTTTCGTTTTCCACCGTGCCGCTGCGGCTGGCGACCTACATGGGGTTGATCGTTTCCTTCGCGGCGTTTCTGGGCGCGTTGTTCACGTTGTGCCAGAAGATTTTTGCGGAACAATTCGCGAAGATCGGCCTCACGCCCGGCCCGCACGGGATTCCCACGCTCGTGATTTCGACGCTGTTTCTGGGCGGCGTCCAGTTGATCTGCCTCGGCATTCTAGGCGAATATCTGGGTCGGATTTATGACGAAGTGAAGGGCCGTCCGCACTGGATCATTCAGGACTGTGCCGGACTGGACGCGAAAACGATTCCTGAGCCGCGCGCCAAATAAAATTCATTCATTCGCCGCTGGAGATGATGCGGGCGCGTTTTTTTGCTTCGCTGCAAAAATCGTTTTGAGGTCTTTTTAGATTGCGGATTTCTTGCCGGATGTTATCAAATCGCGCTCAAATTACGACCGGGCAAAACGATTTATCACCGACGAACGACATGAAACGAATTTATTGGAAGGGGAGCTTGTGAAGGTTGGCATTCTGGGCGCGGGCCTGAGCGGCATCACGCTGGCGCATCTGTTGCAGGAAGACAAACGCGTCGGGAGCATTGAGCTTCTGGAAAAAAGCGAGAAGCCGGGCGGCTTGTGCCGGTCGTATCCGTTTGCGGGCATCGGTTGCGACGTGGGGCCGCACATCATTTTTTCCAAGAACAAGGAAGTGCTGGATTTGATGGTGCGGTTGCTGGGCGACAACGTCCACAAGCTGCGGCGGTCCAATAAAATTTTCCACGACGGCCGGTTCATCAAGTATCCGTTTGAGAACGAGCTGTCCGCGCTGTCGGCGCCGGAGCGCGACTGGTGCCTCAACGCATTTTTGAACAACCCTTACGAAGACTACGCGGCGGAAAACATGCTGGCGTTTTTTCTGGCGGTCTTCGGCGAAGGCATCACCAATCTGTATCTGCGGCCTTACAACGAGAAGATCTGGAAGTTTGACCCGGCGTTCATGGACACGCAGATGGTGGACCGGATTCCCAAGCCGCCGCGCGAGGACATCATCAAGAGCGCGGAAGGCGTGGCGACGGAAGGCTACGTGCATCAGCTGCATTTTTATTATCCGAAGCGCGGCGGCGTCCAGTCGCTGCTGGACGCGTTCATCAACCTCCTTGGAAACAAGGTCGCCATCCGCACCAAGTCCGAAGTTCAGCAAGTGGTGAAGTTGGCCAACGGCTGGGAAGTGCAGGCGACGGACGGCGGCAAAAAGTTTTACGACAAATTGATTTCGACCATGCCGGTCACGGAAATGATCCCGTTGCTGCGGCCGGAAGTCCCCGTTGAAGTCAAACAGGCGGCGAAAAACCTGCGGTTCAATTCGATCGCCATTTGCCTGATCCACGTCACCCGCGACCATCTGGGCGACAACTTCGCCGTGATGGTGCCGGACAAGACGATCTTGTTTCACCGGATTTCCAAATTGGATTTTCTCGTGCCCGAGGACGAGCGCGACGGCACGACGCGGTTCATGGTGGAGGTCACCTACCGCGCCGGCGACCAGATTTCCAAGTTAAACGACGAGCAATTGCTCAGCCGCGTTGTGGAGGATCTGGTGCGGCTGAAGTTCATTGACGACGCGAAGGCGGTCCAGGCGCGGACCATTCTCCGGCAAAAGCACGCCTATGTGATTTATGATTTGCATCATCGCAAGAACATGAAAACGCTGCGGGATTATTGCCAGGGCCAGCTCGGCCTGTCCCTGCACGGACGGTTTGGCGATTTTGAATACATCAACATGGACCAGGTCATCGAGCGGTCCATGAAACAGGCGAAGGAAATTTTGTCGTAACAAATCAAGGCTTGCCTCAACGGCGGCTTGTCGTGTCCAATGTTGGGAAAATGAACATTCCCGTCAGCGTCATCATCAATGTCTTCAACGAGGGTGAAACCATTGAGCGGGAAATCCGCGAGATCCATGCGGAGGTGATCCAGAAACTGCCCGGCTCAGAACTCATCGTGGCCGAGGACGGCAGCACCGACGGCACCAAGGAAATTCTGGCCCGCCTGAAAAGCGAGCTGGGCATCATTCATTCCACCAGCACCGAACGGAAAGGTTACGCCAAGGCCTTTCGCGACGCAGTGGCGCTGGCCAAAAATCCCTACGTTTTTTTCAGCGACACAGGCGGCAAGCAGGACTTCGCGGATTTCTGGAAACTGTATCCGTTCTGCGAAAAATTCGGCATCGTCAGCGGCTACCGCACCGCCCGGCGCGACCAGCTTTACCGCCGGCTGATGACGTGGACCTACAATTTTCTATTGCGGATTTATTTTCACGTCCATTTCCGCGACGCCGACGCAGGCTTTCGCATTTATCAGATTGCCGTCATCCGCAAGATCGCCAATGAAACCTGGGTGAACCGCCATCTGATTTCCTCGGAGCTGGCCTTGCGCGCCGTTTATAGCGGCTTTGAGGTGAAGGAAGTGCCGGTGCTTTACCGGCAGCGCGCCGGTGTCTCGCGCGGATTGCCGCCGGGCAAAATCCCCAAGGTGATCGTCAGCGTGTTAAAAAACTTTTCGCAGCTCAAAAAAATCCTGACCGCGCCGGGTTACCGTGCGTCCCGATGAAAAACAAATTGATCTCCCTGTTTCACGGCAACCGGCAGTTTTTGTTTTACTGCCTGATTGGCGCGAGCGGGGCCACCCTGGATTTCCTGGTTTATTCCGCCGTGGTGAAATGGGGCGGTGGACATTATCAGATCGCCAACGCCATCGGGTATGCCTCGGGCACGGCGCTTTCGTTCGTCCTGAATTCCCGGTTCAATTTCAAGACCAGCGACTGGATGCTGCTGCGCCTGGTTTCCTTTTTCGGTGTCGCCACGCTCGGTTGGGCGGCATCCGCCAGCCTCCTGCAGATCACGGTCGGCTCGTTCGGCTGGAACAAATATCTCGCCAAGCTGATGACGATTTTCGTCACCGTGCTGCTGCAATACAATCTCAACCGGCTGCTCTCGTTCAGAAAATTATCCGGCGGACCAGGCTGAATGTTTGACCAGGAAAACCATTCCGATCCAGCCGTTGCGCGCAAATGGAGAGTGCCGCTGGTGCTGCTGGCCGTCCTCGGTCTGTGCGCCGTTGCGATCTCTTCACAAAGCCTCTGGATTGACGAAAGCTATACCGCGCTCAAGGCGCAGCAGACCACGCTTCCGAACTGGTGGATCGAAATGTGCCACGCCGGCGGCTCGGACCTGCAGATGCCGCTTTACATGCTCTGGATCTGGGTCTGCGAAAAATTTTTCGGCTCCAGTGAAATCGCGCTGCGCGCCGTCAATCTATTTTGGGTTCTGCCCGGCCTCATCGCGCTGTGGATCGCACTGGCCCGGCAGCCGCGATTGCAACTGGCGGTTTTTCTGGTCGCCGTCTGCAATCCCTTTGTCTGGTATTATCTGAATGAAGCCCGGCCTTACGCGATGCAGATTGGTGCCAGCCTGTTTCTCGCCGCCGCGCTTTGCCGCTGGAGCCGGGAACCATTTTCCCCGGCCGACCGTGAAGCGCTTTGGGTCTGGGGCTTTGTCCTGGCGCTGGTGGCGCTGTCCGGCGCGAGCATGTTGGGAATGATCTGGGCCGGAGCTGCCATTCTGGCCGCGATTTTTCTAACGCCGCAAGAACGGCGTTTGAAACTGGCGCGCGAGCATGTTTTGTCGTGGCTGACCGCCGTGCTGCTGCTCGCCAGTTTAGGTTTTTATTATCTGTGGACTCTGCACGCGGGCGCGCGGGCGAGTGATGTGGCTTCGACGGATTTGAAGAATGCCGCGTTCATCGGCTATGAATTGCTCGGCTTCGCCGGTCTGGGGCCGGGCCGCTCGGAAGTCCGCGACGGCGGCCTGCATGTTTTCAAACCGTATGCGCCGGAACTGGCCTTGTTTGCCGCAGCGGTTCTGACGCTGGTTGTTTTTGGCGTCCGGTCCGCGTGGCAAAATTATCCGCGCAAAAAACTTCTTGGGCTGGCCTTCATTGTGGCGGCTCCGGGCATTTTTATACTGGCGACCGGATTTGTGTTGCACTTTCGAGTTTTGGGCCGGCACTTCGCACCGTTGCTGGCGGCGGTGGTTTTTCTTTTAGGGCTTGGCATCGGCGCGGCGTGGCGGCGTGATGGCGTGGGGAAAATTCTGGTCGTCGCATTTTTTGCACTGTGCCTCGCGTCCGGGCTTTCCCTGCGGTTTGCCGCGCGGCACGCGAAGGATGACTATCGTTCGGCGGCCGGACTGGCGTGCACCGCCCTGACTGAAGGCAAAACCGTTTGGTGGAGTGCGGATTTAAACGCAGCGGGGTATTATCAGCTTCCCGTCACGACAAATGCCACCGATTCTGGCAAGGCGATTTCGATGATCAATCCGGCGGCTGATCATCTCGCCAACGCCGTTACGCCAGACTTTGTTTTTCTTTCACGGGTGGACATTTACGATCCGCACGGCGTGATGGCAGATTATCTGGCCCGGAATCATTTTCAAAAGACGGCGATTTTGCCCGCGTTTGCGGTTTGGGAAAAGGCAGGCAATAAGACCAGATGACAGTTTCCTGCCTGCTTCAAAACACCGGTTAAAGTTCTTTACACCCCGCCCGGCGCAATCTACAATCCGCCCCTCTTATATTGATTTTGATTTGAAATTCTATTATGGAAGCTAAGACGAAAACGATTGAACAGTTCAAAGTGCACGCCAAAGACACCGGCTCCGCCGACGTGCAGATCGCGCTGCTGACGCACCGCATCAACCATTTGACCGAGCATCTGCAGACAAACAAAAAAGATCACAGCTCGCGCCGCGGGCTGCTGCTCATGGTCAGCCAGCGCCGCCGCCTGCTCGAATATCTCCAGAACGTGGACTTGACCCGTTACCGGACCGTCACCAAGAAATTGAAGCTGCGCCATTAACGCTTTGCGGCGGCTCGGTATTTTGGCCGTGCGCCGCTTTCAGATTCGGGTCGGAAACGCGAACGGCCCGGTCTTCAACCAAACTTCGCGAACAATAATTCCGTTGCCTCCGAGTGATTTCATTCAGTCCCGAAAAGTTCGGGATTCACTGAAGTTCCTCCGGCGGCAATGGGCAGACTACTATGCCAGAAAAAATAACCGCCCAGCTGGGCGACAAGCAGATCATCATTGAATCCGGAAAACTCGCCAAACAGGCCGACGGTGCCGTCACCGTCCAGCTCGGCGAAACCATCGTTATCGTGGCCGCCGTGGCCGCGACCAAGGCCAAACCCGGTCAGGACTTTTTTCCGCTGACCGTGGACTACCGCGAAAAGGCCGCTGCCGCCGGAAAATTCCCCGGCGGTTACTTCAAGCGCGAAGGCCGTCCGACCGAAAAGGAAATCCTCACCTGCCGCCTCACCGACCGTCCCATCCGTCCGCTGTTTCCGAAGGGCTGGTATAACGAAGTGCAGGTCCAGACCGTGCTCCTGAGCGCGGACGGCGAAAACGATCCCGATATTTTGAGCATCATCGGTGCCTCGGCGGCGCTGACCGTCAGCGATATTCCGTGGGCCGGGCCGCTCGGCGCGGTGCGCGTGGGCCGCCTCGGCGGCAAGTTCGTCGCCAACCCGACGCACGCTGAAATGACCGACAGCGATCTCGACCTCGTCTATGTCGGCAACGACAAGGACATCGTCATGTATGAAGGCGCGGCCAAGGAAATTACCGAAGCCGACTTCAACGCCGCGCTGAAATTCGCGCAGGAAGTCATCCAGCCCGTTATCGCCGCGCAGAAGGAACTGGCCGCGAAGGCCGGCAAGAAAAAGCGCGAAATCACCGTCAACGTCGTGCCCGACGAAATTTTGCATGAAGCCAAGACGCTCGCCGGCGACCGTTTCGTTCCTGCGTTGCTGACTCCCGGCAAACTCGCCCGCGAATCCGCCGTCAAGGCGATTCAGACCGAGGTCGGCGCGAAGCTCGTCGAGAAATTCGGCGCGGAAAAAGTCACCGACTTCGTCATTAACGACGCGTTCTATTACATCCAGAAGGAAGCCGTCCGCAAATTGATTCTCGAAAGCGGCAAGCGTCTCGACGGTCGCGCGTTTGACGTCGTCCGTCCGATCACCTGCGAAGTCGGCATCCTGCCGCGCGCGCATGGTTCGGCGATTTTCGCCCGCGGCGAAACGCAGGCCGTCACGCTCGCGACGCTCGGCACCGGCGACGACACGCAGGAATTTGATTCCTACACCGGCGGCGAGACCGAGAAGAAATTCATCCTGCACTACAACTTCCCGAACTTTTCCGTCGGCGAAACCGGCCGCATAAGCGGACCCGGCCGCCGCGAGATCGGCCACGGCGCGCTCGCCGAACGCTCGATTGAGTGCATGCTGCCCAAGGATTATCCCTACGCCGTGCGCGTCACCAGCGAGATCATGGAATCGAACGGTTCCACCTCGATGGCGTCCGTCTGCGGCGGCACGCTGGCGTTGCTTGATGCCGGGGTTCCGTTGACCCGTCCGGTCGCGGGCATCAGCGTCGGCATCTGCACCGAATACAGCGGCGACAAGATTTCCAAATATCAGCTCCTCACCGACATCATCGGCTGGGAAGACCATTACTGCGACATGGATTGCAAGATCGCCGGCACGGAAAAGGGCATCACCGGCTTCCAGCTCGATCTCAAGCTCAAGGGCATTCCCTTCGCGCTCATGGTGGAGACGGTGGAAAAGGCCCGCGTCGCCCGCATGCACATCCTAGCGGAAATGGCCAAGACGCTTGCCGGCCCGCGTGCGGAATTGAGCAAGTATGCCCCGCGCATCGAGGTCATCCGCATCAACCCGGAAAAGATCGGCGCGCTCATCGGACCGGGCGGCAAGAACATCAAACGCCTCGTCGAGGAATCCGGCTGCGAGATCAACATCGAGGACGACGGCACGGTCAACATCTTCTCCGTCTCGGCGGAGGGCATGAAGATCGCGCGCGACGCCATCAACGGCATGACGGCAGAGGCCGAGATCGGCAAGATTTACAAGGGCAGGGTGGTCACCGTGAAGGAATTTGGCGCGTTCGTCGAATTCCTGCCGGGCAAGGACGGCCTCGTTCACATCAGCGAGTTGGCGAACTTCCGCGTGAAAAACACCGAGGACATCGTCAAGGTCGGCGACGAGATCACCGTGAAATGCCTGGGCGTGGACGAAAAGGGCCGCGTGCGCCTCTCGCGCAAGGCCGCCATGGAAGACCGCGACAAGGAACACGGCGCGGAACCCGCCCCCAAGGCTTGATCAGCCGGTAAGAACTTCCAAGCGCGGATGGCGAAAGCTGTCCGCGCTTTTTTGTGGCTTGATAGGGCGCGTCACGCTGTGCGCACCGGCCGGCAAAGAAGGGCAAGTGATTTTTTTCACAAACTTTTCTTGCGCAGAGGCGGACAGATGTTTAATCATTCTGCCGCGCGCCGGAAGTTACCGCGCGCGTTTTTGAGATACCCGTGATTTTTCCCAAGTGGACCAACCAGATACCGTTTCTGCTGCCCATCGGCCTCGTGCTGGCGGGTGGTCTGGTGGCTGCGGGCGTGACGGTTTATTGCACGCCCAAAAACACGCGCGTCGGCTACGAGCCGATCCAGCCCGTGCCGTTTTCCCACGCGATCCACGCGGGCCAGCTCGGCGTGGACTGCCGTTACTGCCACAGCACGGTGGAAAAATCCTGGTTCTCGAACATCCCGGCGGCCTCGACCTGCATGAACTGCCACAGCCAGGTGTTGAAGGATGATCCGCGGCTGGCCATCGTCCGCGACAGCGCGGCGACCGGCAAACCGATTCCGTGGGTGCAGGTCCATATCGTGCCGGACTACGTTTATTTCAACCACTCGGTGCATGTCGCGCGCGGGTTCAGCTGTGTGGAATGTCACGGGCGCGTGGACCAGATGGACGAGGTGCGCCACGCCAAATCCTTGAGCATGAGTTTCTGCCTCGACTGCCATCGCGACCCGGCGGCGCACATCCGTCCGCCAGACAAGGTCACGGATCTGGGCTGGGACTGGAGCACGAACCTGAACGTCGCCGCGCAGATGCAATACACCAACGGCAAAAAATTTGTCCATGATTGGCGCGTGGAATCGCTCCAAAGCTGCTCCGCCTGTCACCGATGAAAAATGACTTGACCAATTCAGCTTCGCCCGCCACCGGCCGCCGTTACTGGCGCAGCTTGGACGAACTGGCCGACACGCCGGAGTTCAAGCTGTGGCTGGAACGCGAATTTCCGTCGGGCGCGAGCGAACTGACCGACCCGGTGTCGCGCCGACATTTCGTGAAGATCATGTCCGCGTCCATGATGCTCGCGGGTCTGGGCGTGCTGGGTTCGGGCTGCCGCCGGCCGGAGGAAAAGCTGGAGCCGTTCGGCCAGCAGCCGACGGATTACATTTACGGCAAGCCGGAATTTTACGCGACGGCCATGCCGACGCGCACCGGCGCGGTGCCGCTGGTGGCCAAATCCTACGAAGGCCGGCCGGTCAAGGTGGAGGGCAACGCGCTGTTCCCCGGCAGCAACGGCAGCACGGACCGTTACGCTCAGGCTTCGATTCTCGATCTTTACGACGTTGACCGCGCCAAACAGTTCACGCACGACGGCAAACCCGTTTCGCGCGACGAGGCGTTGAACTTCCTGAACGATCTGTCGAAGAAGTTCGCGGCGAATCAGGGCGAAGGTCTGGCGTTCCTCGCCGAAAGCAGCACGTCGCCGTCGCGCGCACGGCTGCAAAAAATCATCGCGGACAAATTTCCGAAATCGCAGTGGTTCACTTACGACGCGATTGATTCCGGCATCCACCAACGCGCGGCGACGCAGGCGTTCGGCCAGCCGGTGAAGCCGGTGTTTCATTACGACAAGGCGAAGGTCATCCTGTCACTCGACTGCGATTTCATCGGCGGCGAAGAGGACGCGCATAATAACATTGCCCGCTTCGTCAAAGGCCGGAAGGCCGAGGACGGCAACATGAGCCGGCTTTACGCGGTGGAATCGCTGTTCACGCTGACCGGTGCGAGCGCGGATCATCGTTTGCGGTTAGCGCCAGATTTAATGGCTTATCTCGCCGTCGTAATTTCATCTTTTGTAGAAAGTGATACAAATTTGGCTGCGCTGCCAACTGGTGAAAATTCAAAGTTGGAAATTTCAAAGTGGGTAACCGAATGCGCTAAAGATTTGTTCGCGAACAAAGGCCAATGTCTTGTCGTCGCCGGTCAACGCCAGCCGATGGCTGTTCATTTGCTCGCGAACGCAATTAACTCTTTGCTCGGAAACATCGGCAAAACGGTTTCATTGTTACCCGCGATAAAGTTGACGGACACAGATTGGAACAATTTTGACGTTTCGGAAACAGATACGCTTGTTGTTCTCGGCGGAAATCCGGCTTTCAATTTGAATTGGTCGTCAAAAGCGAAGACGGTCGTTCGCCTCGGTTATTATGAAGACGAGACGGCTGAAAAATCTGACTGGAATTTTCCGGCGGCTCACTATCTTGAATCTTGGAGCGATGCGACCACGAGCGACGGGACAGTTGTTCCGGTTCAGCCGTTGATTCAACCGCTGTTTGGTGGTTTGACAGAATTGGAATTTCTGGCTCGACTTGCTGGTGAATCACAGACAAATCCTCACGATATTATCCGCGCGACTTTTAATGGTTCGGAGGAAAGCTGGAAGAAATTTTTGTTTAATGGTTTTTTTGATGAAAAACCAGTCAGCCAAGTAGATGTCGTCTTGGAAAAATCGGTGTGGGATGTCACGGGTAATCCGCGTGAAGTTCCAACAAAATCTTTAACGAGCGGAAATAACCTTGCCGTAGTTTTCTACCGCGACGCGAAGATGGACGACGGCCGGTTTGCGAACAACGGCTGGATGCAGGAGTTGCCCGATCCCATCACTAAGCTGACGTGGGACAACGCCGTGCTCGTCAGCCGCAAGACCGCGCGCGAACTCGGCGTGCAGAACGGCGACCTCGTCGAAATCACCTTGAACGGCCGCAGCGTGGTCGGCCCAATCTGGACGCAGCCGGGCATGGCGGATTATTCGCTCGGCCTCGCGCTCGGTTACGGCCGCGAACGGGCAGGGCGGGTCGGCACCGGTGTCGGCTTCAACGCGTATAAAATTTTCAGCGGGAAATATATCGAGACCGGCGCGACGATAAAAAAGACCGGCGAGACTCACGTTTTGGCGACGACGCAAAGCCATTGGTCCACGGAAGGCCGTCCGCCGGTGCGCGAGGCGAACCTTACAGAATACGAGAAGCACAAGGATTTTGCCAAGCTGATGTCGGGTGAAGAGCCACCGATCGTGAAGTCGCTTTATCCGAATCCGCTCGACGAGGCGAAGAAGACCGCGCTCCATCAATGGGGCATGACGGTGGATTTGAGCGCGTGCGTCGGCTGCGGCACCTGCGTGCTGGCGTGCCAGAGCGAAAACAACATTCCGATCGTCGGCAAGGACCAGGTGCTGCGCGGCCGCGAGATGCACTGGATGAACATTCACCGTTATTACACGGCGGATCCGGCGAAGATCAAGCCGGCCGAGGCGTTCAAGACCGACGCCGAGCAGCAATTTGCGGATTGGATTGACGACGTGCAGGCGGTGAACCAGCCGATGCTCTGCCAGCATTGCGAATCCGCGCCGTGCGAAAACGTCTGCCCTGTGGCCGCGACCGTCCACGACCAGGAAGGTTTGAACGTGATGGCGTATAACCGTTGCATCGGCACGCGTTATTGCTCGAACAACTGTCCGTATAAGGTTCGCCGCTTCAATTATCTCGATTACAACAAGCGTCCGCTCGCCGACCTCAAGGGCACGCTGTATCCAACGCCGTTGACGCACAAGACCGGTGGCGAATGGGACATGTTGCGCTGGTGGAAAAATCCGGACAGCGGCATGCGCGACAAGGAGGAATGGGACTTGATCAAGATGGCCAAGAATCCCGACGTCACGGTGCGCATGCGCGGCGTGATGGAAAAATGCACCTATTGCACGCAGCGCATCGAGCAGGCCAAGATCGCGCAGAAGGTCAAGGCCGGCGCCTCCGACGACGTGCGCCTGACCGAGGCCGCCGGCAACATTCCGAAGACCGCCTGCCAGCAGGCGTGTCCGGCGCAGGCGATTGTCTTCGGTGACGTCAGCGATCCGAACAGCACGGTTTCCAAGCTGAAGGAACTGGACCGGAATTATTCCGTGCTCGGCAATTTGCTAACGAAGCCGCGCACGACGTATCTCGCGCGCATCCGCAATCCAAATCCGCTGATGCCGGATTACCGCGAATGGCCTTACAGCTTTGAGGAATTTGAGCAGCACAACGGCAATCCGTTTGAGAACGAACCGGCCGCGAAAGGGAACAGCTAATGGTGGAAGCCACGACCAATCTGGAAGAGTTGAAGAAGCTCGCGCCGCCGGCGGAACTTCGCCGCGCACCCGTGATTGAAAATAATCGCGGCCTCGGCCTGCTGACGGATCAGCTCTCGAAGTTCGCCGAAGGCAAGGTGCCGCGCTGGTGGTGGGCTTTGTTCATCCCGTCCGCGTTCTGTGCGACGGTGATCTTTCCGATTGCGCTGATTTATCAGGTCTCCGTTGGCGTCGGCGCTTGGGGCAACAACCAGCCGGTCGCGTGGGGTCTGGACATCGTGAGCTTCATCTGGTGGGTTGGCGTCGCGCACGCGGGCACGTTGATTTCCGCGCTGCTGTTTTTGACGCGGCAGCACTGGCGCACAACGATCGGCCGCGCGGCGGAAGCGATGACGGTTTTCTCCGTGATGATGGCGGGACTTTATCCGGCCATTCACGTCGGTCGCGCGTGGTTCGACTGGTTCATGTTTCCAATTCCGAATTCCAACGGCAACTGGCCGCAGTTTCGTTCGCCGCTGATGTGGGACGTGTTCGCCGTGAACACCTATCTGGTGGTCTCAATGCTGTTCTGGTTCATGGGCATGATCCCCGACTTCGCGGTGTTCCGCGACCGGGCGGTGACACGTCCGCGCAAATTTATTTTCAGCCTTCTGGCGATGGGCTGGACCGGCTCGGCGCGGCAATGGCATCATTACGAAAAAGCCTACGTCGTTTTGTGCGGCCTGTGCACGCTGCTGGTGTTCACCGTGAGTTCCATCGTCGGTTTGGACTTCTGCACCTCGATGCTGGCGGGCTGGCACGCGACAATTTTCCCGCTCTACTTCGTCATCGGCGCGGTGTTCTGCGGCTTCGGCATGATTTTGGTGCTGCTGGTTCCTCTGCGTAAATGGTGCGGGCTGGAAAACGTCATCACGATGTCGCACATGGACAAGGTCGCCAAGCTGACGCTCGTGAGCGGCCTCATCATCGCCTACATTTACGCCATCGAATTTTTCATCGCGTGGTATAGCGGCGATACCTACGAACGCTGGGTGTTCAGCCACCGGTTGTTCGGCCACACTTACTGGTTCATGGGCTGGATTCTGATGGTCGTCAACGTCGGCGTCACACAACTGCTCTGGTTCAAAAAAATCCGCGCGAACCTGACGGCGCTGTTCATCATCGGCCTGCTCATCAACTGCGGCATGTGGACGGAGCGCTTCGTCATCGTGGTAGGCTCGCTGTATCAGGATTTCCTGCCGGCGAACTGGGGCAAATATATTCCGACGATCTGGGACGTGTTGCTTTACGTCGGCTCGCTTGGCGCGTTTTTCATGATGTATCTGCTGTTTGTGAAATACCTGCCGTTCATCGCCATCTCGGAAGTGAAGGGCGCGACGCCGCAGGGCAATCCGCACCATCCGCTGGGCGGCGCGAAAGGAGAACAGCCATGAGCGCGAAACCTTACGGCATCCTGGCGGAATTCGATTCGCCGGCGGCGATTCTGTCCGCCGCCGAAAAAGTCCGCGACGCCGGCTACTCGCGCTGGGACGTGTTCACGCCGTTTCCGATTCACGGCATGGACAAGGTGATGAACCTGAAAAATTCGCTCGTCGGCTGGGTGGCCTTGGCCGGCGGCGCGTTCATGTTTCTGAACGTCGTCGTGCTGATTTGGTTCGCCAACGCGTTTGATTATCCGCTCATCGTCGGCGGCAAGCCGATGTTCAGCGTGCCGATGACCTTCGTGCCGGCCTACATTTTGATGATCATGGGCGGCGCGGTCGGCGCGCTCATCGGGATGTTCGCCTTCAACGAACTGCCGCGCTTCAACAATCCGCTGTTCACCAGCGAACGTTTTAAACTGGTGTCGCGCGACAAGTTTTTCCTGCTCGTCGGCGCGCTCGATGAGAAATTTTCCGAAACCGAAACCCGCAAACTGCTTGAGTCCATCGGCGGCGCGCACATCGAAATCATCGAGGACTGATGCGCTATCTCCTCTACATCCTTTTGGTGATCGTCGCGATTGCGGCGGCGGCGTTTGCCATGATTGGCATCCCCGGCCACCTGTCGCGCAAGCCGCCGCTGGAGGTTTTCCCGGACATGGACCGGCAGGCGAAACTCCGCCCGGCCCAGCCGAATGACTTTTTCACGAACGGCTTGAGTTCGCAATTGCCGCCGGTCGGCACGGTTGTCCGTAGCGCGCCGGTGGTGACCGTGGATGGCCCGGTCTATTCCTACCAGGACGTTCCGCTCAACACTGGCTGCTTCACCGGCACGACAAATTTTGTCGCCACCAATCCGCTGGTCGTGGACATCTCCGTGCTGCGACGCGGGCGCGAGCAGTTTGATATTTATTGCGCGCCGTGTCATGGCCGGCTCGGCGACGGCAACGGCATCACCAAAAAAATCGGCGTCATGCCCGCCGTGGCGAACCTGCACGACCAGCGCATCGTGGACATGGCCGACGGCGAGATTTTCAACACCGTCACGCACGGCAAAGGATTGATGGGCGCGTATGGCCCGTTGATGACCGCGCCGGATCGCTGGGCTGCCATCGCCTATCTGCGCACCCTGCAATTGAGCTGGCTCGGATCGCCGGAAGAACTGTCGGCCGAACAACGCGCCGCACTGACTAAATAACCATGAGTTCGCATCAAGAAAAAACTCATCTGCCGCCGCCGCTGGACTTGTTCCTGTGGTCGAAGCTGCCCGCTGTTCTGATGGTGTTGGGCGGCGTGTTGTGCGTTGCTGGCGTCGGAATTGGTTTCGCTGGATGCGGAATCGGGCTTCAGGTGTTTGGTTTCTCCTGGTTGCTGGCGTTCATGTTTTATTTGAGCCTCGCGCTGGGTGCGCTGTTCCTCGTGCTGGTGCATCACCTGACCGACGCCGGCTGGTCGGTGGGCATCCGCCGGTTCTGCGAGCATATCGCATCGCTGCTGTTCCCTTGGCTGGCGGTTTTGTTTCTGCCGGTTCTGCTGCTCGCGCCGAAAATTTATCACTGGCTGACGCTGCCGGCCACCAACGAACTCATCCGCGCCCGCTGGCCGGTGTTCACCTGCGCCGGCTTCGTGGTCGTGTCGGCGCTGCTGTTCGGCGTCTGGTGGCTGCTTACATCGCGCCTGCGCTACTGGTCGCTGCGGCAGGACGTGACCGGCGACGCGCTCTGCACGCGCAAGTTGCGGTTCCATTCCGGCTGGGGCATCGTGGCCTACGCGGCCACGCTCACCGGCGCGTCGGTGTTCTGGATGCAATCGGTGCAATACCAGGCGTTCTCCGCGATATATGGCGTTTATTTCTTCTCGAACTGTGCGTGGATCGCGCTGGCGACGGTTTATATCATTGCTGCTTTGTTGCAGCGGCAGCGCATTCTGGCGGGCGTGTTGACGGAAAATTATTTCTATTTCATCGGCGTTTTATTTTTCGCGTTCACCGTGTTTTCCGCCTACACCGAGTTCGCGCAATACTTCGTGGTCTGGAACGCCAACATGCCGGAGGAAACCTTCTGGTATCTCATCCGCGAAAACCGCGCGTGGTGGTGCCTGAGCCTGATTTTGATTTTCGGAAAATTTTTTGTGCCGTTCTTCCTGATGCTGCCCGTGAAGGCCAAGACCAGTTTCAAAATCATGCTGCCGATTTGCGTGTGGGCGTGGCTGATGCAATTCGGCGACCTTGCGTTCAACATTTTGCCCGCGCTGCCAGGCTGGCATTTTCCGCTGAAAATGATCTGGCTGCCGTTCGGCTGCCTGATGTTCATGGGCGGATTTTTGGGCCGGGTGTTTGTCAACAACTTCAAGAGCCATCCGCCGTATCCGCAAAAAGACCCGCGCCTGCTGGAGGCGATGGGCCATCATCACCTCGACTGCGAGGAAGTGTCCGGCGCGGCGACCACAATCGGAGGGGAACGATGAATCTTGAAACCGACAACAAGATCGTCTGGCATTTCGGCATCAATTTCATCGTCGCGTGCCTGCTGTTCGTCGCGCTCGCCGTCATCGTGAAATTTTCCGTGTCGGTGCCGGCGGTCAACGCCGACCGTGCCGCAGTCCGCGCCAAGGCACTGGCTGACATTCGTGCGGCGGAAGCCACCGCGCTGACCACGCCCGGCTGGATTGATCAGGACCGGAACATCGTCCGCCTGCCGATTGACACCGCGTTGCAACTGGCTGCGAAGGCCGCGCAGGATCCCGCCGCCGCCCGTGCCGATTTGCTGGCGCGCGCCGCGAAGGCCGCCGCGCCTGCGCCGAAAACCGCGCCCAAACCCAGCGCCTTTGAATGACCGTGAACGAAACACAAACAGATAAAATTGACGCCTCCTGCCGCGTGCCCTTGCTCGTGCTGTTCGGTGGCGCGGCGCTGTGGCTGGTCGTCGGCTCGCTGCTGGCGCTGGCTGCGTCGCTCACGTTTCACATGCCGGACAAATTCGGCGACTGTCCGTGGGGAACCTACGGCCATCTTCAACCGGCCGCCGATGACGCGCTGCTCTACGGATTTTGCATTCCCGCCGGACTCGGCGTCGCGCTCTGGATTTTTGCACGGCTCGGTCAGGTGCCGTTACGCGGCGCGCTGGTTCCCGTCATCGCGGCGCATCTCTGGCATGTCGGCGTGCTGGTCGGGCTGGTCGGAATTTTTGTCGGCGACAGCACGGGATTTCAATGGCTCGAATTCCCGCGCGGCGGTTCGGCGCTGCTGTTCTTCGCGTATCTGCTGATTGGCTTGTGGGCGTTGATGAATTTCTCGGGTCGCCGTGAAGTCGGCATGTTCCCGTCGCACTGGTTCCTGGTCGCGGCGCTGTTTCTGTTTCCCTGGATTTATTCGACCGCGAACATTTTGATCGTCGGCTGGCCGGTGCGCGGCGTGGTGCAGGCCGTCATCGCATGGTGGTTCGGCAACAACCTGGTCTTCGTCTGGACAAGTCTCGTTGGTCTCGGCACGGCGTTTTATTTTCTGCCAAAATTCAGCGGTCGTCCACTGCAAACTTATTTTTACGCGCTGTTCGCGTTCTGGACGCTGCTTTTCTTCGGCTCGATGCGCGGCGTTCCGGCCGGCGCACCCGTTCCGGCATGGCTGCCGACGTTGAGTTCGTTGAATTCTCTGATGCTGGTTGTTCCCGTCATCGCCATCGCAATCATCGGCTGGAAAACGGTCGTGGGCGCGGCGGGTCAGGAATGCAAAGGCGGATCGTTCTGCATGGTCAAGTTTGGTTACGTCGCCTTCATCCTGTCGGCGCTCCTGCTGATCGCGCAATCCTGCCCGGTTATCGGGCGGCTGACGCAGTTCACCTGGTTCGGCACGGCGCAGACGCAGTTGCAGCTTTACGGCTTCTTCGCCATCACCATGTTCGGCGCGATTTATCACATCCTGCCGCGCGCGGTCGGGATTGAATTTGCCTTCCCGAAACTGATCCGCGTCCAACACTGGCTCGCCATGCTCGGTGTTTTTATTCTGGTCGCGTCACTGGCCGTCGGCGGCGTGGAGCAGGGGATGAAACTGAACAATCCCGCCGTCGCGTTCGCGGATTCAACCAAAGCGATGCTGATGTTTCTGCGAGTGAGCACGACAGGTTTGCTATTCATCTTGCTGGCGAATTTGCTGTTTGCGCTGAACATTTTCGTGATGATTCTCGCTTGGAAATGGTCGTTGGTTAAAAGCGTGTTCGCCTTTGTGATTTCACCGTTGAACAAGACGGAGGTGAAAGCGTGAAAAACGGATTTGTTATTTTCCTCGCGGCGTTCGCCATGATGTTCACTTCGTGGAGCGCGTTTGTCCTTGGACCGCAGTTGCAGCTCGGCCGCGAAAAGCAGGTGCCGGTGCTGAATTCCACCGAGGTTTATCCGCGCAGCCGGCCAGGTGAGGCGAATCAAGGTCTGCAGATTTATCGCGTGAACGGCTGCGCTGCGTGTCACACCGAACAGGTGCAGCAGGATGGCGTGGCCTGCGATTTGGTTTTAACCAGTGTTGGTAAAAACGAAGCAGCAGTGCGTAATGCTTTTGAAGATGGGGTGAAACAAAACAATTGGCCTTTAACTCCTTCACAGGATTTGCAAGTAAAAGGCTCGCCAGAAATTCTTTTACATAATGTAAGTAAAGAAATTGCCGAAGCCGCTTCCGACAAGATCACCGCCGCCGGTGGCAAGGTGGAAATCCACATTGTTGCGGTCGGTCCGGACATCGCGCGCGGCTGGGGTTTGCGCCACAGTGTCGCCGAGGATTTTCTTTACGACAATGTTGTGCAACTTGGCAGCCTCCGCATCGGGCCGGATCTGGCAGATGTCGGCGCGCGGCTGGCGGACGCCAACTGGCAGTTGCTCCATCTTTACGCGCCGAAGAGCGTGGTGAAGGATTCGCTGATGCCGCCGTTCCGCTATCTGTTTGAAACCCGGAAAATCGGCGACGCGCCGTCACCGGACGCCTTGAATCTGCCATCGGGCTTTACGCCGCCCGCCGGCTGCGAAGTCGTGCCGACGCCGGAAGCCAAGAAACTCGTGGCGTATCTCTTGAGCCTGCACGCCGACGTGCCGCTGTATGACGCGCCGTTCACCCCGGTCGTCGTTGCCAAACCATGAGCGACCGGACAGCTTCAACTTCATCCGAGCCCACGGTAACACGTTCGTATGTGCCGATGTGGATCCTTGTCCTGACGCTCACGCTGTTGTTTCTGGGCGCGGTTTATTTTGACCGGCACAGCGGCTGGTTTGACAAGCAGGTTTATTCGCCCTACGCCAATGCCGTGATGCTGGATTCCTATCAGCCGAAATCCGGCGCGTCGGCGGCGGCGGCGCAGGGCAAGCGGGTTTACGAACAGATTTGCGGTGTTTGTCACGGCGTGGACGGTCTGGGCAAGCCCGGCCAGGCTCCGCCGCTGGCGGGTTCGGATTGGGTTATTGCCAAAGGCCACAACCGTCTCGCGCACATTCCGCTGGCCGGCATCAATGGGCCGATTACCGTCGGTGGCAAAAGCTGGAACCTTGGCATGGCGGCGATGGGCGCGGCCTTGTCGGACGCCGACCTCGCGGCGGTGCTGACCTACATCCGCAGTTCGTGGGGCAACAAGGCCGGTGAAGTCACGGCCGACGACATCAAGGCCGTCCGCGCCAGCATGAGCCGTCCGCAGCCGATGTCCCTTGACCAGTTGATGGCGCTGCCGGAATAAATTCCTTCTCTTTCAGCCGCCGGCAAACACCGGATGGAAATTCGCCTCGGTCAGGATGCGTGCAACCGCCTCGCGCTGGTCGCCCTGGATTTCAATCTGTCCGTTCTTCACCGTGCCGCCGGTGCCGCAGGCACGCTGCATCGCCCGAGCCAGTTGCTCTTTCTCCGGCAGCCCGATGCCGGTGAAATTTTTCACCACCGTCACCGTCTTGCCGCCGCGACCGGCCTTGACCCGGAGAATGTCCACCCGTCCGCGATGTTTCCGCGCCGGTTTTGTTGCGGACGAATGGGCGGCATCCGCCGCCGGATTTTCGGGCACGGGCGGAAGACCGTCGCTGGAGAGGGCGGCAAAGGGAGTTTGCGTCAGACTCGTTCCGTCGTCGGTGGAAATGCGTTTGGCGTCGGCCATGATTTGTTTCGGTTCACAGTTCCCCGATGAACCAGTCTTCCACCTTCTTTCGCGCCCACGGCGTCTTGCGCAAAAAAGTGAGGCTGGACTTCACGGTGGGATTGAATTGAAAGCAGCGGATGGGAATGCGCCGGCCCATCTCGCCCCAGCCGTGCCGCTGGACGAGTTGATTGAGAATCTGTTCCAGCGTGATGCCATGCAGCGGATCGCGCGGATGGGAAACGGGCGTAGTCATGGGCCGAAGTTTCGCTCTTTGACGCGTGGCTGCCAACAACTTTTCTGCGGACTGACTCCCGTGCTCATCGTCCTGCCGTTGCTGGAAAGACGAGCCGCCGCCCAGCCTTATGCTGGGGGCTTCGGATGCGGATGAATGCCCCAAAGGGTAGATTGCCGGGTAATTTGATTCGGCTTATTTTTCCACAGATTTCCAGCCGTGACGCAATAGCGCCCAACCTTCGCGCGCGAACGAGACCAACCCCTTTTTGCGTCACGGCTGATTTCTTGGTCGTTTTTGATATGGTTAAGTTTTCGCCAAGCCGGCGTTCAATTTATATTGGCCGGTCGCCGCCACCGAGAATCAAAACGACCGCATGGTCTGGCTGGCTTGGGCGAAATCGACAAATCCGGCATCACCGAACTTGCCTTCAGTGTGGTCGCAAGGAAAACCGCCTGCCGCACTTGGTTGCGGGAACTTCCTGGAAACGCCAGCACAATCCGCATTGCCCTTTCACGCCCGCGTCTTCGCTGGCGTAGTTTTTTGTGAATATCTAAATTTTGACTTCTGGTTAAATGATTGTAGTTTTTCAGCCTCGGGGCTGTAGCTCAATGTTAGAGCTAGGTTTTTGGTTTTGTTGTGACCAATGATTTCAACAATCTGATGGGGGTTTAATTCCTTCCAGCTCCACCATTTCAAGGCCATCACCCGATTGTCGAATATCAATTTCCACCGTGGTGGATAATGTTTTCACGCTATCCGCCTGACAAATCGCCATAGCGGTTACTGTCCCTTAACGCGGAAAAAGCCGGCGAGGTTCGCGATGGGAAGGTTCGTGCTGGTCGTGCTCGTCGTCAGCAGGTCGCTCCAAGACGCGGCGGGCAATGTTCCCGACCATTGCACGACATAGGGCGGCGAGCCGCCCGTCCAGCTTAAATTCATATTCGTGCCGGCAAGGGTCAGCGTCATATTGATGCCGTTGATCACCGTGATGACCACCGCGTCATACGCCACCGCGTGAACGCCGTCATTCGCGCTGAACTCCAGCGTGTAGGTTCCCGGCGAACTGAACGTCGCCGTCGTATTCGTCAGCGCCGCATTTCCAAACGTGACCGTGCCCGGCCCGGAATATAATTTCCATTGAATTACCGGCGGCGAATTGCTGAAAGTCACCACGCCCTGTAATGAAATTGGCTGCCCGACCGGCGCGGTTTGATCCGGTCCGGCATTCGCCACCGGCGCGCCTGCGGAACGCGGTCCTTCGTTGGCGCCGGTTGTTTGAATCACTTCGAAATTCGTGAGGACAATGCCCAACAAATCGTTGAAACAATTACCGCTGTTTGGCCAGCGATCATCCGGCGCCACGGAAATTCCCAGAATGCTTCCGTTGTCCGCTACCAGCGCGCCGTATTTTTTCAGCGCCAGCGCGACGGCTTTTTCCTCCAGCGTCCAGCTGGCCGGGATGACAAATCCCGCCTTCAAGCGCAGCCGCTGGCCCATCGCCGGCAGGTTCGTGCTCGTATTGGACGAAGGCGCCGCAAAGTGCGTGGCCGGATAAATGTAACTGCCGTAAAGCGACCGCTTGACCGTGATGCGCAGCGCATGTTCCACCATGCCACGCTCCGCCTCGTCGTAGCGCACCAATGCCGGAAACATCGGCAGGCCCGCCGCGTCGCCGGAAGTCACATTCGTATTGCCGTTGACAACGCGCAGCGCGTTCGTGCTCAAATCAAACTTCGCGCCATTGGAAGCAGTCCAGTTTGTCGGCGTCAATTGCATCTCCCACGTTTCCCAGATGTAGCCGCTGCTCGGCTCCACCGTGATGGAATGCCGGTCGCCGCCGATGACATCATTTGTCTGCCACTGTTGGAGCGTTTGCGGCGTCCCGTTCAAGGTCAAACCCAGCGGCCATGCTTCAATCGGCTGGTTCGTCGGAATCGGATACAGGCCGTCCGGATAAGTCCCGCCATCCAGATCCGAGTCATCGGGGTAATTGAAAAAATAAACCGGCCCGCGCGGCTGGTTGTCCGGCACCAGCACGTAATTCATCTCAAAATTAATGTGCAGTTTTTGGTGCGATGCGATGCTCGAACCCGTCAGGCCGTTCGTTAAATCGAACTGCATCTGCGCAATCATCGCGTCCGAGTTTGACAGCACCGGCCGGTTGGAGATGCATTCGTTCCACGGATTCGTCACCGGACAAATCTGCATGGCCGACACCACCGCGTCCGCGTTTGTGGTGTTGAATAAAATGGAATCCGTGACCGCCGGCGGCGCGCCGAGGATGCGGCCCTCCTGATTGATGCGCTCGGCGGACAGGCGCACGGCGGACACAAACAAAATGAAACCGGCGATGAAATTGAACATCTTCACGGTCATTCAAGCTAAAGCCATGCCAACGGCAATCAATGGGGGATTCCTGCTAGCGCAAAATTCAAAATCCCAAGACGACCGGTGGGGCGAGACTCTGTCGAGTCCACACTTATTTCCGAAAGTCAGGTCGCAAGAAACTTTCGCCTGCCGTGCGCCGTTCAAATCAGGAAACGCTCCACGACCGGACGATTCGACAAACGACGGGTTGCGGGTTACTATTTCCGGCAATGAGCCATAGCATGTTTCGGCCGCTGGTATTTTCCGGTGGCCTGCTCTTTTTTCTCATGAGCCTCGCCGCAGACGCACAGGTGGTGACGGCCATCGGCCAGAATTTTACCGGTAGCAGCTATGAAACGGATTCCCAGGCCACGCCCCCGGATGCCAACGGCGCCGTCGGCCCGGACTACTTCATGGAATTCATCAACGGTGAGGCCGCGTTCTACAACAAGACCAACGTGGATACCCCAATCCGCATCACCGACGTGTCGTTCTGGTCCCAGGCCGGGGTCAACATCTCCTCCGACGCGGTCGTCACCGACCCGCGCGTCATTTATGATCCGGTTTCCGGGCGCTGGTTCGCCTCGCAGGTGGATGCCAGCGCCACCGCCACCGACCCCACGCACTTGGCAAACAATTTTCTCCTCGGCTTTTCCGACTCGGCCGACCCCAGCGGCTCGTGGCACGGGTTCATTTTCCGCGCCGATCCCACCACCGGCCGCTTTGCCGACTTCCCCACATTGGGCGTGGATGCGAACGGCGTCTATCTCTCCGGCGACATGTTCCATGATTCCACCAATGTTGGCTGCGGGCTGGTCTCCATCCCGAAGGCGGCACTGCTGGGCACCACCAACATCTCCAGCCGCACCTGGTTCGGCGTCATGCCTTACGCCAGCCGCGGCGAGGTGCTGCAACCCGCCATCTGTTTCGACGGCAGCAGCAGCGGCAACATTTTGTCCATGGGTGCATTGGCAGCACCAGCGACCCGTATTCGAACATCGTCGCTTTCGCCGTGCAAAATGCCGCCGGCTACCCGGCCACGAACTTGCCTTCCACCATCCTCACCGTCAGTCCGTATGTCGTGCCGGATAATTTTGACATGGGCTATCCGTTGTTCAATCCCATGCAGCCGGACGGCACCACCACGCTACAGGCGAATGATGCCCGGTTGAGCGCAAAGGTGTATGCCGTGGGCGGCGTGCTCTACGCGGTCCACAACACCGAAGTGAACGGTCGCGTCGCCATCCGCTGGTATCGTCTCAGCGCCGCCACGCACGCCTTGTTGGAATCCGGCACCATCACCGACCCCGACCTGGATTTGTTCTTCCCGTCCATCGCGGCCAATCCCGCCGGCGTCGTGGTCATCGGCTGCAACGGTTCCAGCATCAACACATTTATCAGTTGCTACGCTTACGTCGGGGCGACCGTGAACGGCGTGACCCGGTTTGGCAGCCCGCTGCTGCTCCAGTCGGGTGTCGTTAGCTATCACGACGAGAATGAACTTATCTCGCTGGACCTCCTTGACGAAATCGTGGACAGCCGCTGGGGCGATTACAGTTCCATGTCCGTTGACCCGAACGACCCGAATCGTTTTTGGACCATGCAGATGTATCCGTCCGGCGTGGATTCCTCCTCTGGCTACGACGTGGGCATCTGGTCCACGCAAATCACGGAAATCCTGACCGCCATCCCCCGGCTCACCCTGACGGTTGCCAACGCCAGCGCTACGGTTTCCTGGCCGGGCACCGCCATCCCGTTCAACCTGGAGTCCAGCACCAACCTGACCACCGGCCACTGGACGGTCGTGACGCCCAATTTTTTCACCAACAACGGTTTGGTCTCCTACCAGACCGGCCTGACCAACCGCGCCCGCTTCTTCCGCCTGCACCAGCCCTGATATCCGCCGCCGCATTCGCAATAATGACGGCATGTGGTATGCTTGATGTGAAGTGTGAGTATTTTGGAAACAGGTTTTGTCCTGATGGCGGCGGTCGGTGTCCTGTTTATGGGGGCCAAGGTGGCCGGTCAACTGGACCTCAAGCGGCCGGTGCTGCACCAGACTGGTGATACCAGCCTGAGTGGACAATCCGTGAAATGGCTGGGAGCCATAGCTCTTACCGCCGCAATCTTGATTTGCCTGATTTGACCAAATCCTTGCGGTTATCGTCCGGGCAAAGGCTTCGGCGGAAATACCATCTCCGTTCCCGCCGGTTTTAGTTTGGCCAACCGGATCCTCTGTTGATTATTCCGTTTGTGCTTGCTCCGACCGGCTCATCTGATCCATGAATGCCGCGTGACGAAACCATCGGGTTCCAGTTCGGGAAGGACAAAACAAACGACGCAAAAATGGCAGGGAAATACCCCATGGCGGTCTGGTGGCAACCATGGAAGTGTATGGTGCATGAAACGATTCGGCCCATGAACCATGGAAAAGCCAATGGGCCACGGCTGGAAAAATTGATTTGCGCGCCCGGGCCGTCGGCCTGTTGAATGAATGCCATGTCACGCCGGAAGAACATCACGAACATATTTTTCCTGTCTGGATTGTTGCTGGCCGGTTCATCACCGGCGCGGGCACAAGATGACACCATCACGCTGCCGGACCTGGTGCAGGGTGCCCAGCAGTGGGCGCAGGAAAATCTCGACACCAACTTTCTCAACGCGCTGCCCGCAGCCGACGAGCAGACGGTGCAGCAGCTTTTTCGGGATGCCCAGCAGCGCTTTCAAGGCGACTACGTGGTGGATGTGGCGAGCCTGCGGCAGACCGCGCTCATCGTCCTGCCGTTGCTGGAAAGCCACGACGCCACCCAGCCCTATGCCGCATGGCTCCGCGCAAGGATGGATTACCTGGACGTGGCCGACGAAATCCGGCTCTCGATTCCGCCGCCAGCCGTGGTCACCAACCAGCCGCCCCAGCCGGTGCTCAATCCACCGCCGCAAAAGGAACGCGAGCTGTGGGTGACCAAGGTTGCCGGCGAAGACTGGCCGCCCCGCGCCAAAGAATATCTGCCGGAATTGAAACCAGTTTTCACCGCCCAAAAGATTCCGCCGGAGCTGGTCTGGCTGGCGGAGGTGGAATCGTCCTTTGACCGGCGCGCGTTGAGTCCGGCGGGGGCCGCGGGACTGTTTCAACTGATGCCGGACACCGCCAGGCGTTTCGGCCTTTCGCTGTGGCCGCGCGACCAGCGTTATCAGCCGGAGCCGAGCGCCGCCGCCGCCGCCCAATATCTGAAATATCTGCACGACCGGTTCAAAGACTGGCGGCTCGCCCTGGCCGCCTACAACGCCGGCGAAGGCACCGTCCAAAAACTGCTCGACCGCTACCAGACGAACAACTACGACGTCATCTCCCAGCATCTGCCGGCGGAAACCCAGATGTATGTGCCCCGCGTGGAAGCCACGGTCCTGCGGCGCGAAGGCGCTACGCTCGAACAACTCCCAGGCTGACGATGCCGGTGCCGGCAGAACTCCCGCACAATTATTCTTGAACCGACCGGCTGATCTGCTCAATTGATGGCATGAACACCCATCAGCACGATGGCTCGCCTCAAAATGGTGGCCAGCTGCCCAGCCTCGGATTTGTCGGCGTCGGGCGCATGGGCGCGAACATGGCGCGCCGCCTCAAGGACTGCGGTTTTCCCATCGCCGCCGTGTTCGATGCGAACGCCGCCGCCGCGCAAACGCTCGCGGCGGAACTCGGCAGCGTTGCAGCGGACGACCTCAAGACCGTCACCGCGCTGGCCGATGTCATCATCACCGTGGTCAGCGACGACCGCGCGATGAAAAAGATTTTCACCGGCGGCCTCCTCAAACGCGCGAAGGGAAAACTTTTCATCAACTGCGCCACCGTCACGCCCGCCATCCACGTCTGGGTGGAACAAAAATGCGCCGCCAAAGACGCGCAATCGCTCGAAGCCTGCATGGCCTCCAGCATCACGCAGGCGCGGCAGGGCACGCTCTACCTTATGTGCGGCGGCAAACCGGAAACGTTCGAACGCGCCCGGCCCGTTTTGGAAAAGCTCGGTGAAAATCCGCGCTACATCGGCGCGGCGGGTCAGGCCGCGCAGGTGAAGGCCCTCGTCAACATGGTGATGAACGCCAACACCGCCGCGCTGGCCGAGGGCCTCGGGCTGGGGGCCGCGCTCGGTCTTGATCTGGCCATGCTGCGCGAGGTGTTTTCCCAGACCGGCGCGCGTTCCGGCGTGCTCGCGACCGACGGCGAGGACATGCAGAACCGCGATCACGCCTGTTTCTTCTCCGCCGCTCACGCGGCCAAGGATTCCGGCATCGCTCTCAAGCTGGCCAAGCAGCAGGGATTAAACCTACCGTTGGCCACCGCCACCAAAAAACAATACGACCGCATGGTAAAGACCGGGCTGGGCGAACTCGACAAATCCGGCATCGCCGAACTGACCTTCAAGGACCGCCAGGGAAATCCTGCCTGAACCATCTTGAATGTTTCTTCCGTTCTTCCAATCCATGGCTCTGGCCGGCCGGTTTCACCTTGACCTCCTGACGCCATCAGACGCAGTATCAACATTGTTTTGCCGGGGGGCAAAATAATTGGAGCGATGGGGGACCACGATACATTACGATTGCCTGCCATGAAAACTGCCTTGCCAGTTCTCGGTATCTTCATTTTGATCGCAAACTTTTCCGCGTTGGCCCAGGAGTGGTCCATTACCACCATGCCGGAGGCGCTCTGGTCGGGCGTGGCCTGTTCCGCCGATGGCAACAAGCTGGTGGTGGATGGCTACGAGTCGGGCATATGGGTTTCCACCAACCGCGGGGCCGCTTGGGATGTAAAACAGACAGACTCGTCAATCCGTTGGTCGGCGGTGGCTTGCTCGGCCGACTTCACGAAGCAGGTGGCGGTGAGCCAGGATGCCGCCGGCGCCATTTACACCTCCACCAACTCCGGCGACACTTGGAACCCGACGACGGCGCCCACCGATAATTACCACGCCGTCGCCTCCTCGCCTGATGGCACCAAGCTCGCGGCGGTGAGCGAGGTCGCGCAGTCATGGGGAGTTTATATTTCCACCAACGCGGGGGCGACTTGGGTGTTGACTCCGGCCGTTCCCATCATCGGCTATTTCCAGTCCGTCGCCATTTCCGCCGACGGCACCAAACTGGCGGCGACGGGCGGAGCCTTGTATTTTATTGGCAACACCACCGCGCTCACCGGCGGCGGTGAGATAGAATATTCCACCAATTCCGGCGTGACCTGGCATTTGAGCGACGCCTCCCAGAACTGGGAATGGTCGGCCATCGCCTGTTCCACCAACGGCAACTTCATGGTCGCCGCCGCGTATGGCGACACCAATAATAATCCCGGCCCCGTGATGATCTCCACCAATGCGGGGGCCAACTGGCTGCCGACCACCCTGCCAAACCTGGCCTACGGTGCCGTGGCCTGCACGCCCGATGGCACCAAGATCACCGTCGGCTGCTACAACTCCTATCAAACCATCAGCCCCAACGCCGTCTATTCCTCAACCAATTCCGGGGCCACCTGGACGGCCGACCAAAACCTCACGGACCTCGGCGCCATTGCCTATTCCGCCGACGGAACCAAACGCGTGGCCACCACCGCCGGTGGTTGGCTGGTGCCCAATTACATCGCGGTCTCCCCGCCGCTGGCCGACGGCACCGCGCCGTCCCTGGCCATCACGCCGGCCGGCGGACAGGTCATCCTCTCCTGGCCGACCAGTGCCGCCGGTTATGGATTGCAAACCACCACCAACCTGACCGCTGGCAGTTGGGGCGGCATCAGCAATGGCATCGCCACCGTCGGCACCAATTACGTGTTCACCAATGCCGCCGCCGGCCACGCCGCCTTTTTCCGGCTCAAGGGAAATTAAACGACCGGCAGGAAACGCCCCGCGATTTGTCCAATGCTACGGGCGTGCCGAAGAAGAGAATGATGGCCGCGCACGAGGACTGTTCAAAGCCATTGACTTTACGCACGTCTCTCATAAACATCGCCCAACATGATTGCCCACTTGGTTTTCTTTCTCATCGAGGTTGTCATCCAGACGGTTTTTCTGGCCCTGGCGCTGTGGATCCTGATCCTGATCCAAAAACTCAACTATCAGCTCCTCGGTCTGCTCGGCACGGCGGCACTGGTCAGCACCATTGACCGGGGATTGGATTTATTTCTGGGCCATTACCTTGGAACTTACGAGACGACCTCCATTTCCATGCCCGTTGTGCTTGCGGTGCTTTATTTCTGCCTCAAAAAGGTCACGCTGGCCGACCGCACGGACATCTATTTCACCGTGGGCGTCGGCTACGCGCTGGTGTTTTGCATGAACTTGTGGCTGCTGGGCGCGCTGCTCGGCGACCTGCGGCCCTCCGCCCGGTTCTCCGGATCCACCAGCGCGGCCGAGTTGCCAATGGAAACCAATGACCCGCCGTCCGCTGTCAGCGGCACCAACCCGCCCGCCCGGCGCGCGGCCAGCCCTGCGATACCAGTTTCGCCTTTCGTCATCAATGGCATCACCCGGAACGGCAACAACTCCACGGTGACCGTTCAAAACGGAAAGAAGACCCTGACAATTTTCTTCGGTGAAGCGGTCACGTTCCAGACATCCGATGGCCCGGCTTCCGTGCGGTTCAAGCAATTGAACAACGATTCGGTGGTGCTGACCGTCAACGACACGGACATGAAACTGCCAATCCATTGACAGACGTTGTTTGGTGCGACCGGACATTTGCGGAACAGGGCACGATGGTCGCCGTCCGCAAGGACCTGAACCCGCCAAACCCCTTTCCCGCTTGCCTCAATGCTCTTTGTGTTCTATGCGTTGGTGGTTGACCGGTGTTACGGATCTGCCGCGACCAGAACAACAAATATGAACACATGCCGAGGCTGGAAACAAACCTTACGCCGCAAACTTGCGGTTGCTTCCGTGTGCTTGCTTGGCGGGCCGTTCGTTTTTGCCGGGCCGGCGTCGCCCACCAATGCCCTGCCGTCACAGATCACCACCACGGATGGCGTCACCTACAATGCGCCCAAACTCACGCGCGTGGAACCGGACGGGCTGCTGGTCGAATTCCGGCCCGCTGACGGCGGCACCGGCCTGGCGAAACTCAAATTCGCGAAGCTGCCCGCCGCCCTCCAGCAACAATTCGGCTACGACCCCGGCAAGGCCGCCGGCTACGAACAACAGGAAAAACTCGCCCAGCAGGCGCTCACCCAGAAGCTGCAACAGGACGACGTGGCCAGGTCGGCCGCTTTGACCCTGCAAAACGAGCAGACCCGGCCGCCCAATCTGGCGGTTGCGGTCACGGTGGACAGTTTGGAGCCGACCATCACCCACGCCTATTATACTCCCGACCAGAAGCCGTCCCAACTCGGCCCCGGCATCGCCGACGTGGAAAACCACTACCGCTGCCTGGCCAAATTTGGCGTGCAGGTGACCCCGGGCGCGGCCGGCGAGCCGGTGCATTTTCACATTGACCGGGTGGCCGTCTCGCTGGACATGGTCTGCCGCTACCTCGAGCCGTTGAACCCGTATGACAGCGTCCGGCAGCATGAAGATGGCCGCCGGAAAATTTATGAATATTTCTACCGGCTGGGACCGCAGGTGGCGCAGGCCATCGGGGTTTCCCTGCTGGGCCGGGAGTTCACCGCCCGCGAGGCGACGTATGAGGCCGACAAGAAACGCGCCCTAGCCGAAACCGAAATGGAGATCGTCACGGAATACATGCTCCGCATCTCCGCCGCCACCCGCAAGGCCGAACAGGAATACACCCAGTTGACCGATCACGGCCGCAACAACGTGGACCGGAACCAGGCCGCGCAGGCCGCGTGCGACAAGTTTGCGAAGGACTTTCTAAATCCAGCCACCCCCATCCGCCCTGAATCACCCCACTGAGCCGGCCGGCAGCGTGGGCCAAAAAACTTAAAATATAAGTTCCACCAGGCAGACAATTACCGCAATGGCGCCGAGGCCCAGCAGGACGCCCTTCATGGACGGACTTTGCCGCCGCATGGCCGGGGCGCCACAAATGGGGCAATAAAGGTCGCTGTCCACCAGGAAATTTTTACACTTGCCACAACTCATAAAATAATCACCGGCCGCCGGTTTTCGTTGTTTGCCGGAAGAGCCGGCCTGCGGAATTAAAACAGGCCGGCTCCATGAAACCATTGAACCAGACCCAACGAGCTTGAGTCCCGGGTTGAAATTCCTCAACCAACATTTTGAAACAATCCGGTGACGAACCGGTTAAACCGTCCGGTGGCCATCCGTGAGGACTGTGAGCGACCGGCATCGTCGGCCACAGCAACTGCTGCTTTCTGAAATATCTTGATCCAGATGTGCCGCTCAAGTCTAAATCCGTCAACCTGCTCTCAAACATCTTCCACAAGCTTTGTCAGTTTGACATTCAATGCTTGGGCCAATTTAGCGAGCTTATCGAGCGAAATATTCTCACGTCCTCGCTCGATTTCAGAGAGGTAGGGCCAGCTCATATCTGCCTTTTCAGCTAATTGCTCCAAGGTTAGCTTGGCAACGGTTCGGCAGGCGCGGATGTTGTTTCCGACGACCTCCCGATGTTTGACGGCATGAGCCATTCAGCCAGCAAACCTTAATTCGAGCGTTTGGAACATTCGACATATCGAATGTTTTAACTTGATCCTTTGCCGGAGATCGGGATCGATCCACCCGAATGGCAGACAAGTCCCGGCGGAAGCGGCAATCGTCGAGAGCAATCAGCCCAGCGCTCTCTGATCAGAGATCTGATCCAAAACCGAACCCATACAAAATCCGGCGCAAGATTCCCGACCCGAAGTATTCGCTTGATGAAATCATTCGTCCTCACGTTCCCAAATCTCCGCACCACGCCAAAGTCAGCGACGAACAACTTGCCATTGCGCCAGTCGAGGCCGCAGCGCCTGAGGAAGCGCAGCCATTCCTGAAATGGGTCGGCGGCAAGGCGCAGCTTCTGGTTCAGCTTGACGGATTTTTCCCGAAACAGATTGGCCGTTACGTCGAGCCGTTCATTGGTGGCGGGGCGGTGTTCTTCCACCTCAAGCAGCGGTTTCCGGCCATGCGTGCATTTTTGCGCGACAACAATGACGAACTCATCAACACCTACCGCGTTGTCCGCCAGCAGCCGCGCGAACTCATGCGGCGGCTCGACCGGCATCTGACCGCCTTTCTGGCTGACCGCGAGACTTATTACTACCTCGTCCGGCTCAAACATCATTTGCCGGTGGAGGACACATTGGAACGCGCCGCCCGCATGATTTTCCTGAACAAGACCTGTTTTAACGGCCTCTGGCGCGTCAACTCCAAGGGGGAATTCAACGTCCCCATCGGCTCGCACAAAAATCCCGCGCTCTACGACGAAGAAAATTTTTATGCTGCCAGCCGCGCGTTGGAAAACGCACAGTTGGAAACAAAAGATTTTCGCGACACGATGGCTGAAACTCGACGCGGAGATTTTGTTTACATTGACCCGCCATATTATCCCGTCTCGCCAACCGCCAGCTTCACTTCCTACACCAAAGATGAATTTGGCGAGGAGCAGCAACGAGAACTTGCCGCGCTTTACCGCGACGCGGCGAATCGCGGCGTGCGGCTGATGCTTTCCAATTCCGACACCGAATTTATCCGTCGGCTTTTTCGGGGGTTCACTATTCACACTGTTTCGGCGCGGCGAATGGTCAACTGCGACGGCACAAAACGCGGCGTGGTGAATGAAGTTGTTGTAACAAATTTTGAGCCATGAAAGAAGACTCATACAACCAAGCGTGGAAAAGGATTTTTGACGAGCTTTCAGTTCGGGAGAAAATTCTTTCGTCAGGTCTTGTTCATCTAACTGCAAAACAAATCAAGACCATCGGCCATCAAGAACCGCGAAACATGGCGAAATGGGATTCGCGCGGCGCTCGGCCACAGATAATGCAAGACCTCGGAATTACTATTTTGCCGACGAGTCGCGCTGGCTACGTTTTAATCAAGGGTGACGGATATAAAGAATTACCACCGACCGAATCTCCGTCGCACCATCCGCCAAGCAAACTCGAACCATTCACAACACTTCCTTGGCGGGAAGAACTTACCAAAGAATCCGTGGCGATTGACGTGACAGCCATTTCTTCGATGCTAAAAAAGTTTACTGGGGAAACTGATTTGGCTTTGACCATTCGCGGGCGCAGCGGCACGTCGCAATTCAGCTTTGATTTCCAAGGCGCGGGCCAGGTTCACCGCATCGCCGTTGACCGCGCGCAAATTGAGGTGGATGCGGGCTTTGAAGGCGAAAGTATCTGGCTCATCGAGGCCAAGATTGGCGAGCCGGAGGATTTTCTGGTGCGGCAGTTGTATTATCCGTGGCGGGAGTGGCGCGCTCTCACGCGCAAGCCGGTCGTGCCGCTGTTCCTCAATTACTCGAACAAGACGTTCGGCCTATTCCGTTACGGCTTCACGGACGCAGAGAATTATCATTCCATTACGCTACTGGAAAAACGTTGGTTCACGCTGGATGCGCCGGAGGGCGTGGATTCACTGGAGAATTTATTTGAGTCGTCCCGGCCCGTTATGCGACCCAAGCCTTTTCCACAGGCAGACACGCTCGGCACGGTCATCGCCACAGTGGAATTATACGCGGAGGAAACCAATACCGCTGCCGGCTTGGCGGAGCGGCTCGCCTTTGATGGAAGGCAGGGACAATATTATACCACGGCGGCTTTGTGGTTAGGATTCATCGAGCGGACCAGCGGAAAAATTTCCTTGTCGGCACGCGGAAAAGAATTTGTGTCTGCGAGCCGTTGGGCACGGTTTAAGATTTTGTTTCAAGCCGTGGCCGCCACGCCAGTTTTCCGCGAATGCATCCGCCGGAATCTCGAACAGGAAGCGGCATCCGCCGGTGAAATTGCCAATTTGATTTTGGCCAAAGGTTTCGCGAACAAAACCACCGCCGGTCGCCGCGCACAAACCGTCATTGCGTGGTTGAACTGGCTCTGGCGCGAGCACGCGAATTTAAAAGCGTAGCGGCTGTCGTAAGAATCCCAACGGGATTCAAATCATTCAGCCCAGGGTTGATCCGAGCCAGACGGGCGAGGAACTACCCTGGGTCACATCCCCAAACAGTTTCCAACCCTGAAAGGGTTGCATCGCCGTTCGCGCCGGTTGATTCAATCCTTTCAGGATTGTGATTATTTATCACCGTTTACCCGGCGTAGCCGATTCCATCGGCAACACCGGGCTGAATGATTCAATCCCGTTGGGATGGTCCGCGACAAAATCCGCCAACAACTTCAAGTCCGTCGCGCTTTGGCCAAAATCAATTCCCTGAATTGAGCGGCTTCCGCCACCGAGGCAAAGCACCATTTGGGAACGTAGTGCACGATGTTGCCGCTGACATAGAGGAAAAAGAAATTGGGCGAGGCGCGGAACTTCTGAAAGCCGGCCCAATTGTAGGAGGAGGCACTGGTCGGAGACATTTCGATGAGGCCGTCGTCCCGGACCTGAATTTCATGGTCGCCCAAAACGCCCTGGTTTTTTCCAAGCAACGTAAAAAGAATCTGGACCACGACGTTCAAGGTGATGAGGACACCGAAAGTAATGACCGCGAAGATCAGGAAGGTGATCATCACTGCCTGGGCGGAATCCAAATCCGCCTTCAAGCGGCCCAAGTTTTGGAACGGGATCAGCAGGCTGAAAAAAATATTGATGCCCAGCAGGAAGGCGTTGTGGTGAATGACCCACAGCCGGCATTTGATCAGGTCAAAGAGGCTGATGGAAAATTTGATGGAAGCAAGCGTTTGAGGCAAAACGGGAGGTGATGCGGCCGGGTTCATACGGGCCAAGCTATTGGTTCTGTTGCACGCTGGCAAGCCCCGCGAGGGTTCAAGCGGTCAACCGCCACGCCCGCGATAAAATCCGCCAGCAACTCCAATTTTTGTGCGACGCAAAATTATTGATTCACGTCGGCAGCGGTCGCTGGCGGTTGGTTTGAATCGGTAATATGGTTTTGTCTCAGTTTGAGGCAAAGAATCACCCCCTAAAAACCATCGCATCGGCTTTATCATTACCGATAGCGGCTTTCGAGATTGCGGGGCAATTTTGCAATATTGAAAAATGACAACTCAAGGTTGTTTTGTTCCAAAACAAGGTTGCAAAACGATTTCGCAAGGTTGCAAAATCGCTCCGCAAGGTTGCAAAATCGCTCCGCAAGGTTGCAAAATGAATTCACAAGGTTGAGAAATGATTTGCAAGGTTGAGAAATGGCAAAACAAGGTTGAAATGTGACTCCGCAACCTTGAGAAATGCCTTTGCAAGGTTGTAAAATCACTTCGCAAGTTTGCATAATGACAGCTCAACCTTGAAAAACAGTTTTTCAATATTGAAAAATAGATAACCCAGCCTTGAAAGGCCGGGCTATTGCCGGATTTATGTCACACCCATGATGGCGCGGGAAAAATCACAGGCCGCCCAAGTGAACAACTCCCGACACGGAACCCCAGCCAAAGGCGTTGTGTGCCTGCACGGTCACCGACCAGTTCGGGATGTAGTCCACATTGAAGTATGTGGTCAGCGTGGTTCCGTTCACCGTATTGGTGTAGCTGGCACCACTGTCGCTGTTGGCAATGACCTGGTATTGGTCAACCGGGCTGTTGCCCGGATCGGACGCCGACCAGTTGACGATGAGCGTGTCCGTCGCGCCCGAAGGGTCGGGGCTTGACCAATTCGCCAGAACGTTGGTCGGGGCTGATGGTGCAACCGAGGCGACCTCGGACGTCACATTGGTCGGAGTCGAGGCCGGCCCCGGCCCGCCGATGGTGGCGCTCACGATGGTGATTTGATAAGTGGTGGCGGGTTGCAGCGTCGTGATGACGCCGTTCGTTCCTGATCCGGTTACGGTCGTGGTAAGAACCGGATTGGTTGAGCTGATCGGCGTCGCGGTCAGGGTTGACGACGTGATGGCGGCTAAATTCATTGCCGTCGGCAGCCAGGAAACTTGAAACTGATCACCCGATTGAACGGCGGTCACACCGGTCGGCGCTGCCGGCACGGGAACGATGAGATACGCGTTAGCACCGGAGCTATAAATAATATCGTTTAACCCGTCGTTGGCGATTGAAATGGCCGGTGCGCCGGTCGCGGGGATGTTCGTGGAAATCACGTTGCCGGCAAAATCCCAGGTCACGGCAGCCGAAGCGGTGTGTGTGCTGGAGCAATCCTTTCCGCAACTGCAAACGGTCTTCAATTCCACGTTGCCGGTCGGATAGCCATTGGTGGGATCAAAGCCGGTGAGATAAACCTGCTCCGTGATGCCGCCGCAGTCGTAACCGAGAATGACAAACGCATTGGACGTGTCCAACAACAGTCGCGTCGGCTGCGGTTGGAGCACCAGCCGGTAAAATCCCTGGCTGCCCGAAAGCGCGTTGCTGATGGTGACAGACCTCACGATTCCAAAACCCTGAATCCCAGCCTGAATATTGGTCCACGGCTGCGACAAATCCGGACTCATTTGCAGCCCGTAATAGTTCGTGGTGGTGGTCGGAAACGACAAAATCAAATCGTTGCCCGATGACGCTGCGGCCAGGTCGCCCGGCGGAATGGTCAGGGCCGCCGCACTAAACCCTGCTCCCAAAAATGCGCCCAGCAGCAAGGTCGTGCCCAGCGCGTGCAGAATAATCGTTCTGTTAACAGTGCGCATAAGCCGAACGGTTCAACCTTAATTGAGGCCGGGAAAAAGTCAAATGCCGTCGGGGAAGTGGCGGGAAAAATCCGCCAGCAGACCCTTGCGGGTGGCCAGACCTTCCGTCGGGCATCATTTTTTAATTCACGTTGGCTCCGGCCTTTGGCGGTCGGCACACGGCTGCATGCGTCTGGAGTAATAAATCCAAGAGGGTTGCCGTGTCTTTACGGCAGACGCAGCCGGAAAAACGCCCTGCGATTCGTCATCGCAAAACCGGCGGCATAATCCTCGCCCACCGTGCGCGGCGGCACGGTTTGGGGAATCCAGTTGGCGGATACCGCGAGCGTGTTGGTGGATTCGAGCAGGTATTCGCTGGCCACCGGCGTCCAGGAGAAAGCAAGGTTTCCGATGTTGGTGGCAATGAGGTTGAGCGTGGGCGGGTTGGTGGAGATGTATTCCTCGTAGGCCAGCCCGGTGTTGGTGTAGGTGCCGGCGGTGACAGCGGCGATGGCGTTGCCGTATTCCGTGTTGTTCAACAGCGTGCCGGCCTGGTTGGCGGTGAGGCCGGTCAGCAGCGGCTGCATGTTGGTGTAGTCCAGATAGGCGAAAAAATAATCCGTGAAGAATGGATCAACGAACTCGTATTGCTTGTAATGCGCGAGCTTGACCATGCAGAGCAGCATCTCGCGGTCGAGCGGCGACCAGAAGCTGTAGGCGTTCCGGCCCTCAAACACCTGCTGGCTGGGTGGATTGGCGAGTTCGCTGTCGCGCTCCTTCTGAATCCAGAACTCGCCCATGCCGACTTTCATCCCGTGCGAATGCGCGGCATCGGCCATTTGAATGGTGCGCTGGAGAAAATCCGTGATGTAGGCGTTGGGGCCGATGTAGTTCGTCGTGCGGTTGATGGGATAGACATGCACGTCGAGGATGTCGAGCGGCAGGTTCACGAAATTGGTGAGGTAGGTGTCAAAGCTCGGCTGCCAGGTGCCCATGCCCGCGCCGACGAGCGTGGTGTTTGTGCGCAGACCGGCGTTCTGCAAATCGTTCAGGAAGCCCATCAGCATGTTGGTGTCGGTCGCCGGGTCGTTGAGCTGTGAACTCAAGTTGGCGGTCAGGTTGTCCACCTCGGTGATGGGTTCGGACTGCAGCATCAGCACGTCGGGCTTGAGCACGCGGGCGATGGTCTGGATTTGCGCGCTGCGGCCGTTGGTGTATTGCGCGAAGGTGAGCGAGGCGTAGTAATTGCTGATGGCGGGAATCAGGAACGGAAACAGGTTCTGCGTGGGGATGATGATTTTCATGTTCCGCTTGTGGATCTCATAGACGAGGTTGCCGGCGAAGTTCAGCATGTTCGTGTAGCCCGCCGGATAATTTTGCCCGGCGGGCGAATCAAAGAACGGCTGGTAAAGGTAGGGAAAATTGAGGGATACTTTGACGGTCTGGATGCCCATCTGTTGCAGGCGGTTCAAATAGGGGATGACGGAGTAAGCGAGGTAATTGACGTTGCTGATGGCCGCGCCCTCGCCGCCGTCAGTGGCGGGCAGGATCACGGCGGCGAACTGGGCGTTGGTGTAAAAGGTGCCATCCCAGCCCGCGTCCAGCGTGGCCTCGAAGTTGGTGAGGTCGGCCTGCAACACCGGATACAGGTCGGTAAACTCCGGCGGCACTTGTGCGGAAGCCGGCATCAGGCCCGCAAGTAAACACAGGCAGCAAAGCAGGGATTTCAGCAAGCAACGGGTATTCATCGGGCCACTTTGGCGGGAGAATATAAACGGGAAGCTGATTTGCGCAAGGGGTCGAAGGTCGAATCGCCCGATCAGAAATTATTGATCCACGCCGGCCCTGGCCGCTGGCGGTGGCCATGAATTGATTCTTTTTATGGGTCATTAAATTTATCAATTCACGCCATTTCTTTACCGGTGCTAGGCTGGAACCATGAAAACAATCCAAGCCAACCCAAAACCCAACGCCCGGATGTTCCGGGTGCTTATCCTGACGCTGGTGGTGCAGGCCGCTTCGCTGTGCTTCTGGCCCCATCTCATGGTCGTCCTGAAATTTCAGGGCTTCTATATGTTGTGGATGGTGCAGGTGGCAGGGTATGCGCTGGCCTATTATCTTTCCGGCACGCTGGCCAAACTGCCGGCCGTGTGGCGGGTGCTCGTCGTGGTGTCCGGGGCCATCGCCACCTGGTGTGTGTTTCAATTCATTCTCGGGATGGCCTGGTTGTTCGGCTTCCGGCTGATTTATGGTGTTTACCCGATGTGGGGTCATGAATAGGGTGCAACCGTAGTGTCCAGGTTTTTCTCGTCCAAGCCAAACGCGGCGTTTGGCGGTTGCCGTGAATTATTACCACACCAATGGAACGAGCCGGCAGGGGGTGCGCCGGCAGTATTCGTTGTAGCCGGGCAAATCGCGTTGCAGAAATTTTTCCTCGTTGAGCAGCCGCAAAATAATGATGGGCACAATGAGCGCGGCCACGGGCAGCGCGACAAATGAACCCAGCGCCAGCGGTAGCCAAAACCAGATGGCGAGCGAGACGGAATACATGGGATGCCGCACCCACCGGTAGGGGCCCCGGTCGGCAACGGTCTGGCCGGCTTCGGTTTGAATGACGCTGGCGGCAAACCGGTTGGCATTGAAAACGGGAATGAACAGCAAATAACATCCGGCATGGCCGAGCAGCGCCAGCACCGTCAGCCACCACGGCACCGGCGTCAGATAAATTTGCGACCAGCCCAGGCGGTGATCCAGGCCGCACAGCACATAAAAGGCGACGGAAACAATTTTCATCAGGAACATGATGAACCGCTGGGCGGCGACTTTTTCCCTGCGCAACAGCCGGCGCGCGAGCAGTTCGCGGTCGTGTTTGTAAAAGTAGGTGCAGAATACCATCGCGAGGCTGAGGTTCACGCCGAAGAACGTCCAGCCCTGCCAGTAATGCCAGGTGCCGGGAACAAAAAGCAGAATGACCAGTGCCGTCTGTTGGAACAGTGTCCAGCCAATCAGTCGCGTCAGGAGATTTTTGGAAGGTTTATTTTCCAATCGCCGCAGGTTGCCACGTCTAATGCCGCATTGCCAGAGGCTTTCGATTCTTGCGCGATGCGGGGTTCTTGGTTCACGCTGGCCTCCGCCTTCATCGGATTTCGGCGCGAGAAACCGGCTGCGGCGTCTGCCGTAGCGCCAAGCCTGTGGCTCGATTGGATTCGACCAAAGGCCGGACACTATAGTGGCTCCTCCGGCGTGTTGTTTGTTCAATGACCTTGATCGTGGTCCTTGTCGTGACCCTGGCCGTCGTGCCGCAGCACATCATGTCCCTGCGCATCGCGGCGGTAGTTTACATTGCGTATGGCGTGGTCGTGCCAGTCGGCATGGGCTCTTTCCCAGTCATGCCAGCGGGCCAGCCGGGGTCCGTCGCAAACCAGCCAGACATTACCGGGGCCCAGATAGTAAAATTGGGCGCCGACCATGCCGACATATTCGTAGCCGTCCCAGACGTAGGTGTCGGGAACCGGCCCCACTGTCACAGCGACTGCGGGCGTTTGGACTGTTACCACGGGTGCGGGAATCTGCACTGTCACCACAGGCCCTGACATTGACGTCCAAGCCGCCAAGCTTGAAACACCCATTACCATCGCGATTTTATTTTTAGCATTCATGGCTCCAGTCAATGCTTACCCTGTGCCGCCAGTGCTAACCGTCCTTTTGTGCATAAATTCGCGATTTCGGGTCATTGGCTCGAATGCGATATGCAATTTAGCCCAAGAAATTCTTTGCATTTTACAACATGAAGATTTTTTTGCCAGTTCCCCCGGCCATTTCAAGGTCATGGCGGACGGCCACTGCTTGCGCAGCGCCACCATTCAGTCGGGTGCCAATGCACGATGCTAAATTATTGCTTCACGGCGGTGCCGGGTGTTGGCACACGGTCACGGTGCGGCTCCCGTAATTGGAGCCGGGCCAATCCGGCCAGCAATTATTCCTGTCCCCCTGCAAATTCGATTGACCAGTTACAGGTTTAGTTTAAACCTGATTTCAAACCATGAATCCCAGATTATATCTTTGCCTCGTCCTCTTCGCCCTGTCTTTCGTCGGCTGCGTCAATGTGGATCCGACTACCGGAAAAACCATTCCCCGGGGTGGCCAGAAATATGAATATGATTTGGTGAAGCAGCGGGCGGAGCAACTTCAGAACGGTATGTCCAAGATCCAAGTGATGATCCTGCTCGGTTCACCGGCAGAAACGAGCGCCAGCAATGATGTCTGGGCCTACCTGCCGGAACGTCCGGCGGTGCTGATTCCCGCCAGCGGTCTGCGGCTGGTCTTCCATAACAACCTCCTGCAGTCCCATGAATTTACGACCATCGTTTTTGGACAGCCGCTCTAGGATTTGATGGCAGGCACTTTGATTCAGGTCTTGTGTGATGCCAAATTACTTATTCACGCCGGCACCGACGTCTGGCGTCTGGCCTGATTGTCTTACCAAAGGGGATGAGCCGGCGCGGAGGGCACAGACGCAGCAGAAGTGACTTGGGCGCGCCAGTTGGGATGAGCCTGTTTCCAAGCGTTGATGCGCTGCAGCCGGATCGGCTCGCAGTTATACCAGACATGGTCGGGTGCCCAGTAATAATAGATGCCGTCGAACCAGCCCACATATTCGACGCCGTCCCAGAAGCAATAATTGGGAACGAATCCGACCACTGTCACATTCAATGGCAGGGGCGGCCGGGATTCAGTGGCAGAACCAGGGATAGTGGACAGGGCCAACAGGCCGGAGGCCATCAGCAGCAGACCCGCTTTGTTCATGGTTTTCATACGGTATTAAATTTAGCTTGAAGCGCGCCGCCGTCAATCTTTCCCGCAGGGCCGTTGTCCTGCTTATTCGCGCGTGACCTCGGCCACCACGACGCGCATCCAGCCCTGATTGCGTTCCTGGACGTAGTTCAACTGCCATTTTTCCCAGCCGCGTTTCTGGCTTTCAGCCCTGGCAATGGTGGAGGCCGCCTCTTTTACGTCAACCGAGTGTTCGGCTCCGGTTGAAGGCACGCCCTGATGAACCGTGATGGTGAAATGATTCGTGTCCCGGTCCGCAATCGAATACTGGGGCTGGGTCGGGAAGGATTCCTTGAAATCGCCATTGAAGGAATGTTCCTGCGGCGCGGCGCAGCCATTCAGCAAAACCAAGGCCGCCACGTTGACGGACAGCAGCCATGGAAGCCAGCGAGCTTGGACGGTTCGTTTCATTAATCGGGTTTGGTTTGGTGGTGATGAAATGACGGTCCGGTCAATTCCTGGTCCGGAATCCGCCCAGGCCATAGATGATCAGGCATATCACCAGCAGCAGGCCAATGCCGCTGCCGCCGATGACGGGGCCGCCAAAGTAAAACCCGCCGCCGCCGAACAATAGCAACAGGACCAGCAAAACAATGATTAGATTCATGACGGCACCTTAACACAACGCGGCACCTTTCCAATGGGGTCTTTCCCCCACATGGCCGTCGTCCCCACCCGCCTGGTATTTGGTAGTGGTTGACGAAGAGGACTTATTTTGTAATAATTTATTGTTCTAACAGCTACAACTCTAATGTCATGAAAACGCAAAATCAATTCGATGAGCCTGATGACGTGATGGAGAAGAGCGCGCCAATTAAAATATTAAACCTACAGGTGGCGGTCACGGAACCCGATCTGACAAAGGCCGTCCGGGACGCTTTCGACCTGGCAAAAAGCGCGGGCCGGGAACTCGACCTCGATTTCAATCTCCCTTCGGAAATCGAGACGGCGCATCTCGAATTGTCCCGGTTGGGTTGCTGACGCTTTTCACCGCCGCAAAGAAAGCAGGCGGGAAATTAAATTTCCTCCGGGAAGTCGCATTTTTCGTCGTCACCAATGGAGGCGTTGATTGCGGCCGGCTCGGGCCGCCGGCATCTGCCGCAAACATTGCTTTGCACAGCAGCGGTTCCTCATGAGCGGAATCTTGCGAAGTCCGCGAAACCGTGTTTAATCCCCAGGCGGCAGCCATTTGATTTGCCGGAGGAACTCGAATGAACGAAACCAATTTACCCGCCTCCACGCCGTGGACCGAAGCGAACGCGACGGTGATGGCGCGCTTTTATCATCTGTTCTCCAGCCACCAGTCGTCCGTCGGCACGCACTTGCTGCTCATCCTGGTGCTGGTGGTCTTGTTGCACCTGACGGTCAGGATTGTGCGGGGCATCAGCGAATGGCTCATCAACAAAAGCCACGCGCAGAAAAGCCCGTTCGACTTTGTCACGCAGCAGCCCAAGTTCATCACGCTCATCCAGCTCGTTTCCAGCGCGGTGACGTTCGTCATGTATTTTTTTGCGGTGGGCTTGGTGCTGGAGGAATTCGGGGTGAACCTGACGGCGTATCTGGCGAGCGCATCCATCATCGCACTGGCCATCAGCTTCGGTTCGCAGGGGCTGGTGCAGGACGTGGTCATCAGCCTGACGCTGATTTTTTCGGACGCGATGGACGTGGGCGACCTGGTGGAGATTGCCGGCACCGTGGTCGTGGTGGGGCGGGTGGAGGAGATCGGCCTGCGGTTTACGACGCTTCGCAATTTTTACAACCAGGTGGTGTTCATTCCCAACCGCACCATTGCCAACGTGAGCCGGTTTCCGCATGGCGGCGTGTTTGCCTACGCGGACATCCAGATTCCGGCGGGCGTGGACCGGGACAAGGCCGTCCAAGCCATCGGCGACATTGCCAACGGAATGTGGGCGCAGTTCGGCGCGATCATTTTGAGCCAGCCGGAGGTGGGACCGGTGGCGACGGCGGTGACCGGCGGCTGGAATTTTGTCCGGGTTCATTTCAAAATCTGGCCGGGGCAGGGGAACCTGATTGAAACGACTTTCCGACAGCAGATCATCAGCGCCATGAAAACCTTCAGCCCGAATTACGCCGACTGGCAGGTGCCGGTGACCTACCGTGCGATGACGGCGGTCAAAGGTTTGAAGCCGCCGCCGAATTCAGGTGCCATCCCGCCGCCGGGGTGAAATGGTTCAATCTTGTTGAGATTGTGCCGCGACAAAACGCGCCTTCAAGGCGCCGCAACGGTCACGATTGGATACGCAGTTCGCGCATTCAGATTCTGCCGGTAATCAATAATTATATTATGACAATGCCGCATCGGTGTGCTATTTATTATGACTCATTTACGATGAAACGAAAACTACTGGAAATCGTGTCACGGATTTTTCCGTGTCTCTTGCTGGCGTTGATGCTGTTGACCCCCGGGCGTTGCCGGGCCGACTGGCAACTGGTCTGGTCGGATGAATTCAACCAGCCGGACGGCAGTTCGCCGGATCCGACCAAATGGACTTACGACATCGGCGGCGGCGGGTATGGCAACAACGAACTGGAGTATTACACCTCGCGCACGAACAACGCCCGCATCGTGGGCGGGCAACTGGTCATCGAGGCGGATCAGGAGAGTTACGGCGGCAACAATTACACCTCGGCCCGGATGCTGACCAAGGGACTAGAGTCCTGGACCTATGGCCGCATGGAGGCGCGCATCAAGATTCCGCGCGGTCAGGGCATCTGGCCCGCGTTCTGGATGCTGGGCGCAAACATTGACTCCGTCGGCTGGCCCACGTGTGGCGAGGTTGACATCATGGAAAACATCGGCAAGGTCAGCGACCAGGGCACCGAGCACGGCACCATTCACGGTCCGCAGGGCGGCGGGGATTACAACGGCGGCTCCGGCGTGGGCAGCACTTATACCTTGCCGGGTGGAGCGGCTCTGGCCGACGACTTTCACATTTACGCCGTGGAGTGGTCAACCAACCAGATCAGATTTTACCTGGACACCAATCTATTTTTTACGGCCACGCCCGCCAGCCTGCCCGGTGGTTCAACGTGGGTTTTCTCGCAGCCGCAATTTCTGATTCTCAACGTGGCCGTCGGCGGCAACTGGCCCGGCAATCCGGATGGCACCACGGCCTTTCCCCAGCAGATGCTCGTGGACTATGTCCGGGTATATAACTACAGCAATGTGACCGCCCCGCCCGCTCCGGTGACGGCGGTCATTCACCAGGGAGGACAGATCAGCTGGCCGACGACGGCAGGAATGACCTGGACCCTTCAGTCAAGCCCCGACGGCAGCACCTGGTCGAACCTGTTCGGGCCGGCAACGGGCAACGGCGCCACGAACACTTATTTTGATCCGCGCTGGCCGGCCCAAAACACGCAATATCAGGTTTTGCAAGTCTCCAACGGCGTGGGGAACATCGTGGCGAACCCCGGATTCGAAACCGGCAGCGGCTCAAACGCCACCGGCTGGACCACCAGCGGCAGCCAGCCGCCGGTCCGCATCAATACCGACGACAACGGCGGCAGTTATTGCATGCAGCTTCTGGTCACGAACACGGCTGCCAAGCCCAACTCTTCGGAGATTGACCAGAACATTAGCACGGCGGGCGGCAATCCAGTAGTCGCCGGCCAGACTTACACGTTTTCATTCTGGGCCAAACAAATCAGTTCCGGGGTGAGCTATGTGCAGAACTATGGCATCACCTGGCTCAACAGCGGCGGCGGCACGGCCGGCAGCGTGGGCTTGTCTGGGTTTTCCGCCGGCAACGGGGCGTGGTCGCAATTCACCGTCACGAATCTGGTGGCCCCGGCCGGCGCGGTGAACGCCTCATTGAAAATCTACGGCGCGACCGGAGCGGTTCAAAGCGGGTATGGCGGGGTGTTGATAGATGATGTGGCGCTTTCATATGGCACAGCTGGCGGCCAGACCAACGTGACGGCGGCGGTGGTGCAGCCCGGCATTCAGGTGAGCTGGCCCACAACCAGCGGAAGTCTCTACGACGTGCAATGGACGGATACTTTGGGCGGCAACTGGTCGAATCTTGTTTCCTCGGTCACCGGCAATGGCAGCACCAACACGGTGACCGACACGTTCGGAAGCGACCAAGCCCGATACTACCGGGTGGTGCAGCACTGACCATTTATAAAAGCCCGGTGGGATGATTCAACCCTGTTGCGATTATCCACGACAATATTCACCAGCAGTTCCTTGCCGGCGGCCAGACGCTGGCTTGTTAATGCCTGGCCGGATGTCGCACGTTGCCCGCTTTATAAAATACCTAGACAGGGGAGAGGACTGGGAATATGGTCGAATAATGAGGCCCAGGTTGGTTTCCTACATAGAGAGTCACAGGGCGATGCTGGAGCAACGTCACTATGTTACCGAGGCATATAGTGACACGATGTGGTTTTATTTTTTGGAATTCAGGGTCAGGTCCTTCATCGACGAGTTCGGCTCCGATTTTTGCCTGGTGGTTCACGGTTCCCCCATGTTCGACCATGCGTTTATCCTGCCATTTGTGGATTTCAAGGATTTCTTCTCACCGGAGTTGCTTGACAAAAACCAGCGGTGGGTTTGCAACATTCCCGCCCGGCAAAAGGTGATAAAGCTTTCATGTTTCGAAAAATCAAAGGAAAGGTCGGTCGTGGAGTATCACAATGCGTTTCATCTGTTGCATGGCGTTCCGGGATATGCCCGCCCGGCGCCGGACATTGGCAGTGTGCTATGATGTTGCCGGCGCCGGATCGCAGGGCATTTCCGCACTACCTTCACACAGCCGGATTGATCGGATCTTACGGTCTGCTTGAAAGCCCCGTTCGGGCGATGATTTCACTGTTATCCGGATGGAAGCAGTAAATTGTGTCTTTAAAAAATTCGGCGTGCTTGCAGTCTCCCGGTTCGGGCACCAGACAATGGGCCAGCCCGATGATGCAGCTGGGTTCGGCCCGGCAAACGGAGGCAATCTTTGTATTGACTGCCGGAGGTTTGATGTCGCTGCCAGCCAAATTGAGCGATTGAACCAGTTTCAAATATGCATATTGTCGAGACATGAAAACAAACTCGCTCACTTTGAATCATTTTCAATCAATTTTCCATATGCCCCAAAGGGCTTGTCATCGTCTCATCCGAACTATCCGCAGCGTGGAAGCAAGCCGACACAAATCTGGCGACGCTGCTCGCGGTGCCACCGGCGGCGAGGGCAATTGAAGCCGGTTAGTTTTGCGCGGCCGGCTGCTTGAGCAATGCCTCCAGTTGCTGGAGCGCGGCGGGCGCGGTGGACTGGATGCCGTTGGCCAGCACCTTGCCTTCGCGGTCCATCACGATGAGTTGCGGGATGCGGCCGTCGATGATGGGATTCACGCAGGGCATCGTCGTGTTCTCGTAGCTCACCGTGCGCCAGTCGAAGCCCAGCTCCTTGGCGAACTTGAACGTCTCGGGCAGATCTTCAATCGTCAGATAGACCACCTCCACCTCGGGATGCGTGGTCTTGATGCTGTTGCAATACTGGATGAACGTCGGCGCGAAATTCCTCGTGATGGGACAGGTGCTCTGGCCGCGCAGGAACACATAGTAGCGCGGCAGCGAGTTGGTATCCAGCGGCTCCGGCCGGCCCGTCTGCGAATTGATGAGCCTGCCGTTCAGTTCCAGCGTCACGCGGCCAATCGCCTTGATGCGCTCGGCGTTGGCCTTTTGTTCCGCAAGCAATTCCTCCTGCTGGGCGCGTTGCACGGCCAGCAGCCGCGGCCCCGCCGAATCATCCTCCACGAACTTGCGCGCCTGCGCCATCAAATCCGTGGCCGGCGGCGTGACGGCGAACCGGGCGTTGAGATTGGTGGAAACAACGTCCACCTTGTTCCACTGGACATCTTTCACCAGCACCTGGTCGCCCACCTGCACGTTTTTGCCCGGCGCCAGGCTGAATCCCCGCGTGATGGTCAACTTGTAGGGCCAGAGCTCCTGTTGCTGGGCGATGGCCGGATAGGTCAGCGCGCGTTGCTTCGGGGTGAGTTTGGCGTAGGCCGCGCGCGCCACGTCCAGCACATCCGTGTCGTCCGGCTCGGCGGCAAAATAAGTTTTGCCGTCCGGCGTTTTCATGTCCGCCTCGTTGCCCTTGAAATCAATCACGTCCACCGTGGCACCGGTCGGAATTGTTACCCCGCCTTGAAATTGAATTGCCGCCTTGACCGTGCATTGAGCCGGCCACAAGTCCGGCCGTCCGGCCAGTTCGGTCCAGGTCAGTTCGGTCCAGGTCAGTTCCTGCGCGGCGGCGGTGAACGCCAGCCCACCGGCCACCAGCAAAGTGCTCAATACTTTCATGGGATGCTTGATTGGGTTAAGACCGACCGGTGTGCCGGCGGCACCGCCAAACTAGCATCGTCCGGAGCGCAGTCAAGGGTGCCAGGTGTTGCTGGACGCGCGCTTGCAGTCTCCAGTTTAGTCCGGGATAATGACGTAAAACTTGCCGTCCCCCTTCACCATCACGTCCAGCCCGGCATAGATGTTCTCCGGCGAAACCACCCCGACGGGAAATTCCTTCAATTGCTCCAGTTGCGTTTGCAGTTCCGGAATGCTGTTGAATTTTCGTTCCACCACCACCCGCGCGGCCACATCCCGGCGCAGACGATTTTCCAACTGGGCGTAGTCCTCGTTGGCCTGAACCAGATTGGTGCTGGTCTGGGCCAGGCTGGCCTCGGTCTGGGCGATTCGATTGTTGAGCACCGCCATCTGGTTGGTCAAATCCATGACGCTCCGGTTTAAAGTCCGGTTTTCCGCGGTCGCTGCGGCGACCTGCTGGTTCAGGCTGGTGATCTGTTGCGTCTGGAGTGTCACGGTGGACTGCGCTTCCGTCAGCTGGTTCGAGAGTGTCAGGGAGGTCTCGGCCAAAGTGTTGGACAGGGTGAGCAGGTTGCCATCGCGGATGGAGATTTGCGCCTGCGCCGTGTCCAGCCGGTTCGAGTAATCGTTGATCGTGCCGGCCGCCGTGTCCAGCTGCGCGTTGTCGCTCCACTTGGTCGCGGCCAGGCCGATGGCCAGCAGGATGCTGACGACAATCAGGATTTTGGACAGATTCGATTTCATAGGGTGATCAATGACTCATGGCTCTCAACCGACCAGTCAATCCATGTAATGAAACCTGGTCATCGCGGTCAAGAATCGGACGGTGACAATTCTGTGACATTCTTCTTCAAGCGCAAGGGCGGGGCGTATCGGCTGCTGCGCCGGAGAAAATTTGCAGCGGCTCACCGCCGCCATGCCGGAAATTGAATTCGTGAAATTCCTGGAATCCGTGTCACCCGTTTGCCGGCGTTTCCGGGTTCGCGTGGGATTCCCTCAATACGCCAGACGTTGCCGGACGCCATGCCACGGGATCTCCTGGATCTCCGTCACCTTCAGGAAATCCTCCGGGGCCGGGGGCTTCTGGCTCGACCAGTCAAACCCATAGACGCGTGCCCGTTCCCCGAACAGGTCGCCCGTTTCCGTGAACTTTCCGCTGAACGGGTCGTCCGTTTCGCAAACCACCAGCGCGGTCAGCGGCGGCAGGTTGTAAAAGTTGCAGTAGTCATGGATCGGTTTCATGAAACACCCGACGACCTGCTGGGGCACGCCGGTCAGTTGCCCGAGCGCGGCATAGGTCAACACCCTTTGCGCCTTTGCCGAGTCCACCAGCAGCGACCACAGTTGCGTCAGTCTCACATGGGTAGTCATAGTTGTCCTTCTGTTTAATTCACCCGGTCGCTTGAACCAGCATAAGCCATGCCCGGTATGATTCTTGTCCGGCAATCCCTAGTCATTGGCATCTGAATGTCCGGAATGAAGACGGTAGAACCATGTCCATTTTGTGTGCAAATTCTCTGTGGCGGTTGTCGGCCCGAGGCCATCAACCATCACCAATCAACTGCCGACCACTTTTCGCCGCCGGATTTGATCTATTGCCCATCGTGCGTGTTCGGCAATTAACGGTTCGGCATCGTGTGCGGTTTTTTCCAAGGCGGGCAGGGCGGAGACGTCGCCGACATTTCCCAGCGCGACGCAGACATTCCGCAGCAGCCCGCGCCGTTTCGTCCGCAAAATCGGACTGTCGGCGAAACGTGTTTTGAATTCCTGGTCGTTCAACGACAACAACCCGATCAAATCCGGCAGGTTCAAATCTTTTTTAGCATGCGGTTTCATCAAATTTCCCTCGCGCGCAAACCGGTTCCAGGGACAGGCCGCGAGGCAGTCGTCGCAACCGTAGATGCGGTTGCCAATCGCCGGCCGCAGTTCGACGGGAATGGAGCCTTTCAGTTCAATCGTGATGTAGGAAATGCAAAGACGCGCGTTCAGTTGGAATGGCGCGGTAATCGCGTTCGTCGGACACGCCGCGATGCAGCGTGAACAATTGCCGCAATGATTCTTCTCTGGAGCGTCGGGTTCCAGTTCCAATGTAGTGAGAATTTCCGCGAGAAAAATCCAGTTGCCCAGCCGCCGGCTGATGAGGTTGGTGTGCTTACCGATGAAACCGAGTCCGGCACGCTGCGCGAAGTCGCGTTCCAAAATCGGCCCGGTATCCACATACCACAGCGAGCGTGCCTCCTTGCTGCCCAGATGGTTCACAAATTCCGCCAGCGATTTCAGTTGTTCGCCGAGCACGTCGTGGTAGTCGTCAAACCGGGCGTAGCGGGCAACCACGCCATTCTTTGATTCCGAATTCGGAATTCGGAATTCGGAATTCTGGTAGCTTGCCGCCAGGCAGATCACGCTCTTTGCCCCGGCCAGAACTTTCTGGGGGTCCTTACGTTTCTCCGCGTTGCGTTCCAGCCACGCCATTTCACCGTGATTTTTTTTGTCGAGCCAGTGTTGGAATTGGTCTGCGCTCGCGGGCGCGGCGGCGGTGGTGAACCGGCAGTCGTCAAAACCCAGTTCGCGCGCGCGCTGGCGGATGGCAGCTTTCATCGGCGGCCCGAAGACTCCAGCCGGAACTGGTGCACGACCTGTTGCGCGACCTCACGGACGGAGCGCAGGTCGGTGTTCAGCAGCACGTCGGCCTGCTTGTAAAACGGTTCGCGCGCCGCGAGCAGTTCGCGGATTTTCGCCTGGGGATTCTTGTCGTGCAGCAGCGGACGATGGCTCTGGTGGCGCACGCGCTCCCAGATTTTTTCCGGCGATGACCAGAGGCAGACGACGAGCGAATGCGTTTTGAGGCTGGCGAGATTCTTCGGGTTCACCGGCAGGCCGCCGCCGGTGGCGATGACCGTTTTCTTCCGGCCGGCCAGATCCTTGACCATTTTTTCTTCGAGTGCGCGGAAGGCCGGTTCGCCGTCGGTCTCGAAAATCTCCGTGATGCTGCGGCCGGTAGCCGACTGGATGACGTCGTCCGTGTCGAGGTATTCAAAGCGCAACTGTTCCGCAACCAGCCGGCCCACGGACGTTTTGCCCGTGCCCATGAAACCGATGAGCGCAATGTTGGCGAGGTGGCGGTCGTTGTTCACGGCGGTAGTGATTAGCGGAAATCCGGGCGCAACGCACGTTTCAAATTTGCGCCGCTCGACACACCAGCAGATTTGGTCTAGGCTCGGCTCGTGAAACTACCGCCGCTGATCCTGGCCTCCGCTTCACCGCGCCGCGCAGAACTGCTCAAACTGATCCACGTCAAGTTCCGCATCCTGCCCGGCACCGTCGAGGAAGTCGCGCACGAACACCTCTCGCCGCTCGAAGTCTGCCAGCTCAACGCCCACCGCAAGGCGCGCGCCGTCGCCAAGCAGATTCCCGACGCGCTCGTGCTCGGCGCGGACACGCTGGTGTTTCTCGACGGCGAAATTCTGGGCAAGCCGCGCAACCAGGCCGATGCGCGGCGCATGTTGCGAAAGCTCCAGGGCCGGACGCATCAGGTTGTCACCGGCGTCTGCCTGATGCACCTGCGGGCGCATCGCGAACGCATTTTTGCCGTGAGCACCGACGTGCTGTTTCATCCGCTGGACGAGAAACAAATCCGGGATTACCTCGCCAAGATCCATCCGCTCGACAAGGCCGGCGCCTATGCGCTTCAGGATTCCGGCGAATTGATCGTCTCGGAAATCTCCGGCTCCTTCAGCAACGTCGTCGGCCTGCCGGTGGAACGCTTGAAGTCCGAGCTGCAACTATGGACGGCGCGCTGAACGCAACCCGGCAGATTTATGAACGGCTGTGGCACGAGGCGGTTTCGGCGTTGGAACGCAACGAGCCGGAGCTGGACTTCCATCTGCTGAACAAGCCGCAAGATCTGCGTCGCGGCCTGGCTCTCGCCTTCCGGCCGGACGGGAATGTTCAAGGTTCCATCAGCAGGTTTCTGCATGAACTGGCGGAGGCCGCGCCCGGCCAGTATTTCTACCGTCCGGAGGAATTTCATGTCACCGTGCTTTCCATCATTCCGGGGTCGGAGCGCTGGCAGGAAAAAATCCAGCATTTGGCGGCTTATCAGTCCGTGATTGGCGAGGTCTTGCAGCGTCACCGGAAATTTTCAGTCACTTTCCAAGGCGTGACCGCGTCACGCGGTGCGGTGATGATCCAGGGATTCCCCGTTGACAACACACTGGCGCGGCTGCGGGAGGACTTGCGGGAATGCCTGGGACAAAACGGTTTTGGCGACCAGCTGGATGTCCGCTACAAGATCAACGCAGCCCATGTCACGGTGATGCGCTTTTGCCGCGCGGACGCGGACTGGAAACGTCTGCTGTCGCTGCTCCAGGCAAACCGCACGACCGGCTTTGGCGAAGTTCGCGTGGCGAACCTTGAATTGATATTAAGCGACTGGTATGCCTCGGCCGACCGAACCCGCACGTTCCAGAAATACAAGCTGCCGGACCGTCCGCTTTAGTTTCCCTGACCACAATTTCCGGCAACCCAGATTGAATCTGGTGTTTACCGAAGAATAATTTATGCTCTCCTCGCAATGCTCGAACCACTGACCAATCCGCAGATCCGCAAATTTAAGGCCGCCGCGCAGCAACTCGAACCCATGCTCAAGGTCGGCAAGGCCGGCTTGAGCGAGGGCTTCATCCGTTCCGTGGATTTGGCGCTGGCACAACACGAACTGGTGAAGATCAAGTTCGCGGAATTCAAAGCGGAGAAGAAGGAACTTGCCCCGCAACTGGCAGAAAAGACCGCCAGCCACCTCGTCATGCGCGTCGGCAACGTGATGGTGCTGCACCGGCCCAAGCCAGCGCCTACCGCTCCGGCTGCCGTCTCGGAAATCTCTTCAGCGCAATAATTCCTGCCACAATTTTTTACTGCGTGCCGACGCGGATAAAACCGGTCTTGGACGGACTGAACAAGGAGAGTGGAATAGCGCTCGTCTTGGAGGTTCCGTCGCCGGGGATGTTGGTCCAGGTCAGCCAGGTGCCGGCGGTCAGGTTGGTCCGGTATTGAATCGTATTGGTAAACCCCGTTTGCGACGAGAAGGAGAACTGGAAATTTCCGCCAATGGTCTGCGGTTTCAACAACGTGACGTGCTGGGCGCCGGCGGTGACCACGAAGATGGCGTTGGCGGTGGTGTTTAAATCCAAGTTCCCAGTCCAGCTCGCGACGGTCTGGGAATCATTGGCATCCACCGGCACGCTGAATGATACGTTCGGGTAATTGTTGGAAACATAATTGACAGAGCAGTAGTTGGTGCCGGCAATGAGGCCGGGCGTCCAACTGGTGGCGCTGATGGGCAGGAAAGTTCCCGCCGGGTTGCTGCCGTCAATGTTCTGTTTGGCGACGTTCAGGGTCGTGTAACTGGCCGGCCCCTGCCACTGGATGGCGGCGGTGGACGGGAAGCCGGTGGCCCCGTTGGTGGGCGCGATCAACTTGACGGCGGGAAGCTGGTTCGTGGTCAGCGCCAGACTCACGCTGAACTTGAACTGGCGTTGATTGGGCTGGCCATAATTGATGTAAAGGCTCCACAGGCCGTTGGTGCATTCGTTCATCAACTGTCCAAAGGAATTCAGAATGGCCGAGCCGTTGCCGTTGCCGCCCTGATCGGCATGGGCGTTGAAATAATTATTTGGCGATTGAATGATGTTGGTCGTCGTGCCGGTGCCGGCGGGGGTGATGGAATTGAAGGAGGGGAAAGCGATATAGGAATCGCCAAACGCGGAATCCTGCTGCCGGTAAATGTTCAGGGTGATGTTCGCGGAAACCGGGTTGGTGTCCGGCGGGGTGAAGACGACATTATCCAGAAAACCGGCCATGTTTGGATCCGCGTCGCCATTTGCATACACGCTCCAAATCAAGGTGTGTTGTCCCGGCGGGATGACTATGGGACCACTGCCGAGAGTGGTCTGGATGGACTGCCAGTCGTTGGCACCGTAAAGATCGTAGATGTCATTGGTGTTGAGATCGTCAATGGCAAACTCATAATCCATGTTCTGGTTGGGGTCATTGTCCACACTGGACCAGTTGAAGGTGAGTGTGCCGGGGCCGGTGACGGTGGCGGTGAGAGTGCTCGTCTGGGAGTTGCTGATGACGCCGCTCTGGTCGGCGGCGGGCGTGCCACCATAGGTGTTTGTTGTCTCGACAAACCAGTTGGCATCGCCGCTCGTGGTTACAACCAAATTGGTGGCCCCGATGGCTCCGGCCAGCGTTGGGAGATTGCCGCCATTGTGAATGTTGGCCACATCACCGGCCGAAAGGTTGGTCGAATAAATCCGCACGTCATCCAAAAACCCGGCGTATTGATAATAACCGCCGGCAAGCGATATGTAGCCTTGCGTCACGACCGGGTTGGTGATGCCGTAGCCGCTCGCCTCCAGAGTTCCGTCCACATAAACGCACATCAGGCCGTTGGTTTGCTGGCGCGTGACGGCCAGGAAGTGATATTTGCCGTCATTGACGCTCGTTGCCGAATGCAAGGTTATCGTGCCGGGGCCGTCGGACGAAACCACGGTGAAAGCGGCTTTGCTGCCCGTGATGGACAGGGGAATGGTGCAATGGTTGTTATAGTCGGCCCCGGCGAAGAAGATGGGCGCGCCGTAGTAGGCGTTGGCGTAATCACTGTTCACGGAATTGCTCGTGCTGACCCACGCGGTCACGGAAAAATTTCCCGCCAGCGCGCTGGAAAAAGTTTGATAGGCGGGATCGTTTTGGGTAAAGCAATAGGAAGACTGGCCAAAAAACTGCCGCGAATAATTGCCGATGGCGGCATCGGTGGAAAAAGTATCATACTCCGGGTTCGTGCCGCTGCTGGTGCTGCAATCCGAGTAGAGGTTGTTGCCGGAACTGTCAAATGTGGCGTTGTTCGTCACCTCAAAATTGTAACGCGCGACGAGGAATGGGTCATAGTCATTGGCCGGCGTGCCGACGGTGAAGGTGACATTGTAGCTGTTGACGTAGGCGAAGTGGGCCTCCATGGTCGCGGTGGAGGTCCAGCCGGAAATCGGCTGGCCGGAACTGTTCGTCGGCTGGCTGGCGGTGACCAGCGCGGTGATATTGCTCTGGTAAGTCACGGAGAACTGGTTGGTGCCGTTCGGCAGCACCGTCCCCGGCGTACAAGACGTTGTGTTCGGTGCCAGATTCAGGCCCGTCACATAACTGCCATTGCCGTTGGTGTCCACGAAGTCGTCCTCGACGTAAAGCGTGCCCGTCCAGTTCGGCCCCGTCCACTGCAACAGCGGCTGGTTCGGGACCAGTGTCTGGCCGCTGGTCGGATACACCGCCTGGGGTGCCGCGCCGACAAGGTTGCTGGTTACGCCGGTGACCAACACCGAGAAGAAATACCTGTTGGTGGAGGTGTTGTTGGTGACGGTGATCGACCACAGACCATTGGTGACGCCGAAGAGCATCGAGTCGAACGTGCCGTAGTAGCTGCCGCCGCCGCAATCATTGTTGTAACACTCGCTGATCACGCCGTTCGTGGCCTGATAGATGAGCCGCGAACCGTTGGCCGGAATCTGCGGCGAGGCGATCTGGTATATGCCCGTGGGGAAATTGGGCAGACTGGCGTTGGCGCTCAAAAAAGGATAAAAATAATAGCCAAAATTGTCGTGATACAAATGCACATCCACAGTCAGCCCGGCGCGGGCGGGCAGGGCCATGGCGACGGCGGCGGTGAGAAGAACCAGGGCGCGGGAAAATTTCCCGGCGCAGAAGGGCGCGAAGAATTTCATGATGTGCTCCTATGATTAAAAGCGGGGAGATTTCCCACTTGTTGTTGATATTTTCCGACTCAAATTCGATTTACTCACGCGCTGCGCCGGAAATCAATCCCAAACTGGCAAAGGTTTTAGCCTCGAGATTTTAGCATCGCTCATGTAACGCAACATAAGGCCAAATCCAATTCACGGAGCCTTTGCCACTGCTTTCTGCGGCCAAATTTCAATCACAGGTCAGTTCCGGCCACAGCAGCGCGCTCATGCGCTGGCCTTTCGCGAAACAGTCGAGGTTGTATTTTTCGTTCGGCGAATGGGCATTGTCATCCGGCAGACCGAGGCCGAGCAGCAGCGTGTCCGCGCCGAGGATTTTTTTGAAATCGTTCACAATCGGAATCGAGCCGCCCTCGCGCATCAAGACCGGTTTGCAGCCAAAAGCCTTTTCCAAAGCGCGCAACGCCGCCTGCGCTTCTTTGCTGGTCGGCGAAACCAGATACGCCTCCGCGCCGTGGCCGGCCTCGATCTCCAGCCACACCGTCGGCGGACAGATTTTTTTCAGATAATCGCAGACGAGCTTGCGGATGTTCGCGGGTCTTTGGTTCGGAACCAGCCGGCAGGTGATCTTCGCGCTCGCCCACGCCGGCACGATGGTTTTGTTGCCCTTGCCCTGATAACCGCTCGTCAGGCCGTTGATTTCAAACGTCGGCCGCGCGCTGCGCTGTTCGGTCGGCGTGAAGCCGTGTTCGCCGAAAAGTTTTTTCACGCCGAGCAGTTTTTGCAGTTGCGCATCCTTCAGCGGCAGGCGGGCGAACTGTTTCCGTTCGTAAGCCGACAGCGGCACGATGCCGTCGTAAAATCCCGGGATGGCGATGCGTCCGTTTTTGTCGTGCAGTTGGCCCAGCAGTCGGCTCAAGGCTGTCGCCGGATTTTCCACCGCGCCGCCAAACACGCCGGAGTGCAAATCGCGCGCCGGCCCGTGCAGCTTGATTTCGAACGCGATGATGCCGCGCAAGGCATACGTCAGTGCGGGATGCTTTGGGCTGGGCATTCCGGTGTCCGAGACGACCACGGCGTCGCATTTCAATTCCGCACGATGGGTTTTGAGAAATTTGGCGAGGTTCTCGCTGCCGACTTCTTCTTCGCCTTCGATGACAAATGTCAAATCGCAGGGCAGGGGCGTGCCGGTTTTCAAATAGGCTTCAACCGCTTTCAAGTGCGCGAAAAACTGGCCTTTGTTGTCCGTGCTGCCGCGTGCGTAAATGGTCTTGCCGACGATGCGCGGCGCGAACGGCGGCGTGTGCCACAAGTCGAGCGGTTCCGGCGGCTGCACGTCGTAATGGCCATAGACCATGTAGTGCGGCTTGCGGGAATCTTTCGCGCGCGGAGTTTTGGCGAGCACGATGGGATGCCCGGCGGTCGGGCAAAGTTTTGCCTCCAGCCCGATCTGGCGACAATGCTGCACGAGCCATTCGGCGCAGGCGCGGAGATCTTTTTTATGCTGCGGCTGCGCGGAGACGCTGGGAAACCGGAGCAGTTCACACAATTCGGCCACGAAGCGGGACTGGTTTTGTTTCAGATAATCAAGAACGACTTGCATGACGCATAGTTAATCCGCGAACGGCGCGCTTGCCAAAACAAAACTCAATCATGCCGGTAATTATTTGCTCATAAGAACGGTGAAAACAGCCGCGCAATGGCGTCGCGCAGTTTTCCGGGAACCGTCCGCGCGTCCACCTCGGCTAGGGTTACTTCGTGCGCGCTAAGCATTTTCTTTTTTACGACCAGGGCCATTTTATCCGCGAAGTCGCGGCCGTAGCACTCGACGTTCAGCTCGAAATTCAGCCGCAGGCTGCGCGCGTCCCAGTTGGCCGAGCCGAGCAAAACCCAGTGGCCGTCCACAATCATCAGCTTGGAGTGGTCGAACGGCGGCGGCGTGAGCCAGAGGTGACAGCCGCGCTGGAGCACCTGCCACCACAGCGAGCGCGACGCCCAATGCACAAACGGCAGATTGTTTTTTGCCGGCAAAATGATGTCCACGCGCACGCCGCGCAGCGCAGCTAGGTTCAGCGCCGAAATGAGCGTAACATCCGGCAGAAAATACGGCGTGACAATCTGCACGGAGGTCTGCGCCTCGGCCAGTGCGGCGAGTAGCGTCCAGCGGAGTTTGTCAAAGTCCGCATCCGGTCCGTCGGTGATGACGCGGGCGATGACGTTGCCGGATTCCTTCAGTTCAGGAAACCACAATTCGCCGTCGAGAACTTCGCCGGTGGTGAATGCCCAATCGTTGACAAAAGCTTCCTGCAAGCGCGTGAGGACCGGCCCCTCAACCCGGAAATGGAGATCCTGCACCGGGCTTTTGGGCTGGCTGGCGAGGACATTGCCGTGCCGGATGTTCATGCCGCCGGTGAAACCGAACCGGCCGTCCACGATGAAAACCTTGCGGTGGTTGCGGAGGTTGATCGTGGCCACGCGCCAGGGCTGGAGCAGCGACGACGGCAGGAATTTTCCGAACGGAATTTTTGCCCGGCGCAGGACGTGCGTGATGGGTGGGAAGGAGTAGCGTGTGCCAGCGGCGTCCACCAGCACGCGCACCTGGACGCCGCGCCGGACGGCGCGTTGGAGCGCGGCGACGAATTGCTGTCCAGTCGGGTCATTGTCGAAAATGTAGCTGACCAGCGAAATGGATTTTTTCGCCGATTCAATTGCGGCGAGCATCGCGGGAAACGCCTCATCGCCGTTGACGAGCGGTTCGATCTGGTTTCCGGACAGCAAGGGTTTTTCGACCACGCGGCCGACGACGCGGGCGAGCATTTTGAGATGTTCCGCGCCATCGTGCTGCGGTTCACCGAGATTTTCCGGGAGGTCGCGGCTGAAAGTATTATGCACGCCCAGCCGGATGGCACGGCGGCGGATGCGGTTGACGCCCAGCGCGAGGTAGAGCAGGGGACCGAGCGCCGGCAGTGTCCAGATGACTCCGAGCCAGATGGTCGCCGAGCGGGTGTCGCGTTTGTGCAGCAGCGCGTGGCTGGAGGCGAGGAGGCAGGCAAGCAGATCAAATCCGGCAGCGAAGTGCGGCCAGAAACGCGCGAGGTGATCGAGCCAGTCCATCGGCGGCAATGTTCAACGGAAGCGCGGCTCGGCGCAAGTCTGGCGAGATTATTTTGGAAATGGAATCCTCTGCTAAAATCCCCGGAATCGGCATTTTTTTTGGTGCGACCGGTATTTGTCGGGCGGAGACGACACTTTTCCCGGAAAGGAACCAAAAAATCAGGCAACTTTCAACGTGGCGGGCTGGCCACGGCGTTCAGGCTACTCGTTGAGGCCCCAATGTTCGGTCGGCCAATGTTCCAGAATCTCCTTCAGCAGCGGCGTCATGGTTTCGGCGCGTTCACGGATGGTTTCAACCGTGCAGTGCGGGAGGTGTTCGGTGGCCGGGCAATGTTTCGGCGGTGTTCCGGCTGTGATGATGAGAGCCGGATTCGTCGGATCAGCCAGCAACTTCGGGCCTGAAGATATGTTGATTGCGGCGTTCATACCTATGGCTTCAAAGTCACGATGCACCCGCCTTGGAAATATTTCCACAAAAAAATCGGGGAAAATTGAATTTGTTATTCACCGGCGGTTCACCGTTCGCGGAAGTTGTTGGCACTAGGCATTCCTAGAGGCTTGAAACACCGCGAGGCAAACCTGTGCCGACGCCGGATCGTTCAGGCAAAGCGCGCCTTCGCTGATGCGCGGCGACGGATCACCCCTGAGCCGGATTGGAAAACGTCCGGTCAGGGAACGGGCCAACGCCGTGAAATCCGTAAGGCCTTCCGCCAGCACTTGTTTGCGGCTGATGAGCCGGAACTCGCCGCGGCTGCCGGGCGCGACGTGCTTCATCAATTCCACCGTCAAGCGGCCCATTGTGTAGCGCGGATTGATTTCCACAACCGGCTTGAGCCGGATTTTGCCTTCGGCATCGCGATAGGCAAACGCATCAATGCCGAGCGGGCCAAAATAATTGACGCGGCGCAACTCCTCTTCCAGCAACGCAAAAATATCCGCGTAAAGTGCATGGAGCCTTTGCGCGATGTCCGGCGGATCGGGAATCAGCGCGATCAAGTCCGCCGGGATTTTTTTCTGGTGGCCCGGCGCGGCGGTGTTGGCCTGGAACTGTCCTTTGGCGTCGTTGATCAAACCGGTGTAGCCGCAAATCTTCAAACCTTCACTCGTCATTTCCAGTTGCACGGAGAAATCCAGTTCGCGTTCCAGCCACGGCTCGATGACGAGTTGCCGGCCATTCTCGACTGCGTTGACAATCCAGCGGCGGTGCACTTCTAAAATCTCCGGCTCAAACAAGCGGATCGCGTTGCTACCTGCGAGGCCAAGCGCTTCCTTGATGACAATTTTGAGATGTCCGCGCTGGCGAATCGTCGCAATCGCGGCGAGCGCTTCCGTCAGGAAATTGACGGCCACACCGGCTTCGTGTTCGGTGCAAAGCCATGAATTACTGGTAGGGCGGCGTTGCTGCGCCGCCTCTTGGTTTTGGCTGCGCGGCAGCGCAGCCCCACCAGCCAGAATTTGTTTCAGCAGTTCCGCGCTCCACGCTTTTGAGTAAAGCTGCGCGATGGCCGGGTTGAAACTACTGCTCGCATCACGCCGTTCACCGGTGAGCTTGGCAAAAAGCGGTGAGAACATTTCCACGCTGTCCGGCCCCCAGGCCCACGGACGCAGCCGGCCGAGTTTGCGTTCGGCAAGTCCGGCGCACCGGCTCAATTCCACAAACTCCGGCAGCGCAAAACCCGCCTGCTTGATGCCGCTCAAAAACTCCACCGACGGTTTTTGGCTCACCAGCACGATGTCGTCCTGCCGGCAGAGAAACTGCGGCAGGTTTTCCAGGTCGCGCGCAAGCTGCGCCTGATGTTTGGTGGGATTGAATGATTTGCCGTGCGCGATGCGGGCTTCGGCGAACGGATTGAAGACAAAAACATTCGGCGTGCGGCCTTTGGATTGTGAAAAAACATCCAACTCGGCAATGAACTGCGCGTCGAGTCCCGCCGCGCGCCGGCCTTCGACATTCAACGTCATGCCTTTTGCGCGCTGCGGCGAGAGCGGAAATTTCAACTGGCGGCAAAACGCCTCCCAGTCGCTTTCGCCCGGATTTTTCCAGCGGCGAAACCATTTTAATCCATACGCGACGTGGCCGATTTCGTCGTGATAAATCTTGTCGAGCAGCTTTGCCGTCGCCGCATCACCGACCGTCGCGAAGCCTTGCGCGAAATGCCGCGCAAAATCCAGGTTCGCCTGCTCGAAGGTCAGGCACAGGCTGGAGACGTAATCCATCGGATTTTCCATCACCGAAACCGAGCGCCAGAAATAGCCGCTTACCGGCAGTTCGCCGAAGTGGACGCCGCACTCCGTCATGCGCCGGAGGTAAAGCTGCGTGTGCTCCTGCTCGTCCTTGAGCGTTTGCAAAACGCCCTTGCGGAACGCGGCGGGCGCATCGGGAAAACGCAGCAGCACCAGCGCCATCAGTTCGGTGGCGAGTAGTTCGTGATTGGCGAAGAAGTGCAGCAGGCGTCCGCGCTCCGATTCCTGTTCAAGATTCTTGGTGCCGGGAAAACTGTCGCGCGCTTCGCCGGTTGTTTTGAATCTTAATTCCGCCGGCCGGCCCGGCGCGGCGGGCGTCGCGAAGGCCGGCCCGGGATGTTCATCGGTAATATCCGCCGGACGCAAGAGTTTTTCCTCCAGCGTCGTGGCGAACAAAACGCGCTCGGCAAATTCACGAAGTTCCATGAAACACGGAATGGCGTAACAGTTGCACGGCGGAATTGCCAGCCTGTTTGCCGATGATCAAGGGCTGTTCGTCGTCATCGATGAATTCACGATGGAACCCGGCGCGGGTTGTTCGTCCTGCCCGGCTTCGAAATGTTTGATGGCCACGGCCACAAACAAACCGGCGATCAGGGCGGTGGAAAGTTTGAAGCGGTCGTGCGAATGGAATTGCAGTTCCGGCAGCAGGTCGCTGCTGGCGATGCAGAGAAAAGTTCCGGCACAAAACGCCAGCGAGCTGCCAAGAAAGGCCGCGTTGGAATCAGCAAGATGATTCACTCCGAGATAAAACAGGACGGCACCGATGGGGCTGACCAGCGAAAACATCCAGTTCAAGAGGTGCTTTGAAAAATGCGAGCTGCCGCTGGCCGTCATCAGCGCCGAGACCGCCATCGCGTCGAACGGCTTGTGGAGGATCACCACGAGGGCAACGCCCAGGCCAGCCAGTCTGGCGTGGCCGTGGACTCCGGCTTCGACGGCGGCGGCCAGCGCCAGGCCGTCGAGCAGCGAGTGCAGCGTCAGGCCGAGCGCAGTGCCGACCCAAGAAAGTTGCTTTGCGGATTTATCGGCCAGCGTGTGGGCATGATGCTCATGACCGTGATCGTCCGGTGCGGCGTGGTCATGGCAGCAATCCTCCGGGTCGCCTTCCGGCGAGTCGTGGTGATGAAAATGGAAAAAGCGCTGGAGAAAAAACATGGCCAGGAAACCGCCCAGCATCCACGCGACCGTCCGGTCAATCGAATGCAGTTGTTCGTCGGCGTCCGGCAAAAAATGCAGCAGCGCAATGCCGAGCATGAGGCCGGCGACAAAGCTGATGGCGATCTGCAACCGCGCGTGTGTCGGTCGGAGGATCAACAAAAACCAGCCGCCCGCCAGCGAGGCCAGCAGCACCAGGAGGCAATAAACGGCCAGCAGCCAGCCGGCGGGAATCACAGTTTCAGTCATAGGTCATTTTGAAATTCATCAAGCCGGGGCGGCGTGTTTTAGCATTGCAAATGATTTGCAACGTAACAGGTGGCGTGGCAACGGCAAGTCCAATTTTGATCCGGTCGCATCGGGGCGCCGGGGCGGCGCGGGATTTTTTGTTTCGCATTGGCGGGCGAGTCTTTATTCTGTTTGGGTGAGCACCGTTACCGTCCCATTGGGTCAGCGCAGCTACGCCATAAAAATTGCGGCGGGACTGCTCAGGCAGCTTGGCGTCGAGTGCGCGGGCCTCAAGCTCGGCGCGCGGTGCGCCATCATCACCGACACCAACGTCGGCAAAAAATTTGCCAAGCCCGCCTTTGAATCACTCGTCAAGGCCGGGTTTGAACCCACGCTCATCGTTGTTCCCGCCGGCGAAAACTCCAAGAGCCTGAAGTCCGTCCAGGCCTGCTACGACCAGCTCGCAGCCAACCGGCTGGAGCGGAAATCCTTCATCGTCGCGCTCGGCGGCGGCGTGGTGGGCGACCTCGCGGGCTTTGTGGCGGCGACCTATCTGCGCGGCATCCCGTTCGTGCAGGTGCCGACGACGCTGCTGGCGCAGGTGGACAGTTCGGTCGGTGGCAAGACCGGCGTGAATCTGAAGGCGGGAAAAAATCTCGTCGGCGCGTTCTACCAGCCGAAGCTGGTGCTGTGCGATCTGGACACGCTGAAAACTTTGCCGGAACGCGAGTTTCGCTCTGGGCTGGCGGAGGTCGTCAAATACGGCATCATCTTCGACGCGAAATTGTTCGTGCAGCTTGAGCGCGATCTGCCAAAACTGCTCCGGCGCGAGCCGAAATCGCTCACGGCCGTCATTGCCCGCTGCTGCGAAATCAAGGCGGAGGTGGTCGGCCAGGACGAAACCGAGGGCGGCCTGCGCGCGATCCTCAACTTCGGCCACACCATCGGCCACGCGATCGAAAACAGTTCTGGCTACGGAAAATATTTGCACGGCGAGGCGATCGCCATCGGCCAGGTGGCGGCGGCGAAGTTGTCGCAAAAAATTCTCGGCCTGTCGCCGGGCGAAGCGGATCGCATTGAAAATTTGTTTGTTCAAGCCGGGCTGCCGGTGAAAATTAAATTTAATCCCGCCCAGCGCCGAAAACTGCTGGCCGCGATGAAGCTCGATAAAAAAGTCAGCGCGGGTGAAATCAAATTTGTGCTCGCCGAAAAAATCGGCCGGGTCGTCTGGGGGCAAAATGTGCCGCAAGGTTTGATTGAAGAAGTTTTGATCTGTGGTTAAATAACTGCCCGATGATTCTGGTTCTGGACAACTACGACTCGTTCACCTACAACCTCGTGCAATATCTGGGCGAGCTGGGCGTGGACTTGCAGGTGCGCCGCAACGACGAGATTTCCCTCGAACAAATCCGCGCGCTCAAGCCGGAACGCATCCTCGTTTCGCCCGGTCCGTGTTCGCCGCGCGAGGCCGGCCTGTCCAACGATGTCATCCGCACGTTTGCCGGCGAGGGCATCCCGATTTTTGGCGTCTGCCTCGGCCACCAATGCATCGGGCACACGTTTGGCGCGGAAGTGGTCGTGAATTACCGCATGATGCACGGCAAGGTTTCGCCGATCAAACACAACGGCAAGGATTTGTTCGCCGGCATGCCCAGTCCGTTTCTCGCCACCCGCTATCATTCGCTGGTCATCAAGCGCGACACGCTGCCGGACGTTCTGGAAATCACCGCCGAGACCGACGAGGGCGAAATCATGGGCGTGAAGCACAAGACGCTGCCGATCTGGGGTGTGCAGTTTCATCCGGAAAGCATCCTGACGGAAAACGGCCGGCAGATCATGAAGAACTTTTTGAGGCTGAAATAATTTATATGCAGATTCATTTGCTTAAATCCAAGATCCACCGCGCCACCGTCACCGGCGGCGACGTGAATTACGAGGGCAGCCTGACCATCTCCGCCGACCTCATGGAAAAATGCGGCCTGCAGGAATACGAAAAAATCCTCTGCGGCAACATGGCCAACGGCGAACGCTTTGAGACTTACGCCATCAAGGGCAAACGCGGTGCCGGTGAAATCATCATGAACGGCGCCGTGGCGCATCTCGGCAAAAAGGGCGATCTGCTCACGATCATGAATTTTGGAATTTTCACCCGGGCCAAGGCAAAAAAGTGGAAGCCGCATGTCATCGTCCTGGGCAAAGGAAACAAGGTCGTCAGCACGCGCGGAATATGATTGGTCAATGCGGTAGATGCCTGATGGTTTTGACGACCGTTCCATAATTCTTCTTTCCTTCACGCTGAAATCAACTGCAAGCGGATGAAAGCCGTTCCCGCTAGCTTAACAATTTCGCATTCTGCTTCACCCACCGCTCGGCCTCCCGATAATTAGGACACAACCGCGCCACTTCCTGCCAGAACTTTTCCGAGTGGTTCATCTGCCGCCGGTGGGCCAGCTCGTGCAGGATGATGTAGTCGCGCACAAAGCCGGGCGCCTGGATCAACCGCCAGTTCAGCGAAATCGTTCCGCGCCGGGAGCACGAACCCCAGCGCGATTTCTGGTTCCGCACCGAGACGCGGTTCACCGAGATGTCATGCGCCGCCGCCAGTTCCGCGACGCGCAACGGCAGCTCGCGGGCCGCCTGCCGGTGCAGATGTTTTTGGATGACCGGCCGTAAATCGGCGGTCGCCGCCGGCATTTCCATCCGCTCGGTGCCGAACCGGATGCCGCCGTCCGCCTCCGGTTCGATGCGGACCGGCTCGCCGCGAAAAAGGATCTCCGTTCCAATCTGCCAGCCGGCGGACTGTTCCGGCTGGGCGGCCAGACGCTGGAACTGCTGCTCCAGCCAGCCGGCATTTCGCGCCGCGAAATCACGGGCGGCGGCCAGCGTCCCGCGCCTCGGGATCGTGACCCGCACCATGCCGTCCGGCCGCAGGCGGAGCAGATAGCGCCGCGCCTGCGGATGATGCACCAGCAGCAGCGGCACCGTCCGCCGGCCGACCTGCAAGGACTCCGGCGGCGTATTCGGCGGTTTGCGGAATTTGAAAAATCGGTCAAGCACCACAACGATGGGCAAGTGTATTGTCGAAAAAAATTCTTTTCACCTAAAGAATGGAATTTCACGGAGCCTGGCGTTCCACTTCGATCTCAACCATTTCGCAATTGGCATCGAAGCCGGCATGATGCAAGCCCACCGAGAAGCTCAGTGTCATCACGCGGCCATCCTGCCGGAACAGTTCCGGATGCAGGTAGGCGCAATAGACCATTTCGACCTGTTTGCCCTGACGGCGGGCGGGCACCTCGATGCGGGCCACCGGCGGACTCCACGGGCCAGCCGGCGCGTCGGCTACATGAAAGCGGATCTCACGGGGATGATTGGAATCGCTGGAGGAAGCGAGCACATATTTTTTCAGATACGGATTCCACGCCACGGCGACCTGACCAAAAACATTGGTGACGAGCACGGCGGCTGATTCCTTGTTGGGCGAGAATTCCGGTCCGGCACCGGTGTAGAATTCATAAGCTCCGGGATCTTCGATCTGTTCCGGTCGCACCCGGGCCAGGGCCACGCCCTGATTCCCGTTGAATTCCTTGATTCCATAGAGATAGAGCCAGCCGTCCGCCTCAATGATCTGGGTCGGCTCGACCGGAAAACGCCAATTTCCCTGCGGTTGCAGGCGTTCGTAGTGTCCGAGCGCCGCCTTTGAACGGGCGAGACCGGAGCCAACGCCCCGAAAGTCAAACGCCCCATTTCCAAAAACTTCGATCAATGAATAGTAAAGGTAGCATTGCCCGTTCACATAAATTCCACCCAGCGGCCAGAGCCGGTAACGCCCAACCGGCCGTTCATCCGGCAAAAAATCTAGTGCCGCCACACCAACCCCGTTGCTGGATGTGAGAAAATTGAATGCCGGCGGATAATGTGTGGCCTTGTCCGCTAGAAAAGCGATGGCCGGTGCAAATGCCCCGCCTGCGTAGTGCGGCTTGCCCTTGGCTGACCGGGAACCTCGGAAAGTGTCACCATATGCCCAAATCGCCCCGCCGGGAACAGCGAACGACTCACCGCCATCCTGGGAAAGAATTGAAGCCCTGGCGTGCGCCGCGTTCCAAAGCGAGCCGAGGAAATTGGTTTGGATAATCGTGAAGGCGCCGTTCAATCCACGCAACGATTCCTTGTTGTCCGCACTTTGCAATTCGGCTCTGGTGGTTGAACCGGTCAACAACAGAATTAAAGCCAGCCATTTCAGAGTCTTCATTTTTTACAATATTTGACGGTTCAGCTTTCAACCTTGTTTTCTATCATTCCCGGTCGGCATTATTTTGGCGAGTCTGCGCAGGACAATTTTCTGCGTCAATTTTTTTGAAGGCCGGTCCGCCTTTGTCCCGTTGTCAGAATTCTTGCAGGCTGAACAGAATGCACCACGGATCCGCCACGCCGCCGGCCGTCTAAATTTGTTTCTGATTTGTCACCCCAACGAAATCAACGCGTCACCATTGGAGGTTCCAATGATTGCGGTCCGCCAGCGCCGCCAATGCGGCGGGTTGGCATCGGTAAAGCTGTATTTGTGCCGGATGATTATGAATGACAATTCCACGCCCGCCATCGGGACCACGACGGATTCAGCCCTGGCCTTCGCGCCGAACGTGAGGGTCTGGCTGGTGGACGACAATGACGAGATTCGGGAGATGGTGGCTGATATGCTCGGCCATCATGATGGCATCGAGTGCGCGCGGCATTTTTCATCGCCGGACGCCTTGTTGAGCGCGCTGGCCAGCAAGCCCGGGCCAGATGTGATTTTGCTGGATGTCCAGATGGGCGACCGCAACGGCCTGGACGCCGTGCGTCCCATCAAGTCGCTCACGCGCGCGACCCGCGTGTTGATGTTCACCACCTGCAACAATCCGGAATGGCGGGAGCGGGCGATGAGCGAGGGGGCGTCGGATTACCTGCTCAAAAGCTCGCCGATGGAGCATCTGGTCAGCCGGATCCGCTGCCCGGCCGATGATCCAGCACGCACTCCGCGCTCACGCCGTCGTTTGAACGGATCGGCCGAACGGAAGCAGTATGTCAATCCGGCCGTCGAAAAATCGCCACGACTGTTGAGCCGCACGCTGCAACTGCTGCGCTCGTTGTCAAACTGACCGGCGGCAAGGAGCGGCGGAAAGTCTGTGCCAGAAAGAGGGCCGCAAAATGCGCGGAAATGGGTTTGAGTTGCCGGCATCAAACATTTCCACCGGACTGGAGGTTCGCCAGTTTTTCCCGGACAAAATCAATGTGCCCCCGCAGGCCGTAAAACTGGTCTGCAAAGGAGGCCGGCACCTTCATGCGTTTCACGGCCTTTTCGATCTCATCCAGTCGCCGGTGCACTTCGTCCCGCGTTGCCGGCGTCACTTCCCGGGCCAGTTCCCGCTCCAACACGAGCAGCATGCGGTAAAACCGGTAGATGCGCAGCCGGATGCGCCATTTGTAGGCCGCCGGAATCAGCCGCAGTCCGGGAATCAGCACCAGCATCATCGGAATGAAGGCCACCATCACACGGTTCAACAGGCTGGCGATCCAGAACGGGAATTCGCGATACAGAAATTTTTTGCCGGACTTGTAATAACGGGCGGCGTCCGGGCTGATCTGAAATTCCTGCTGGATGGCGTTGGGAAACTCGTCCTGGTTTTGCAGCAGGCCGGCGTTCCCGTGAATTTCATGGGCCGCCTCCAGCAACAGGTCCGAGACGGCGGCGTTCAAATCCGGGCGGGCCACCAGTTCCACCGTCGGCCCGATGAGCCAGATGTCCTGCGGGGGCAGGTTCCGGCCGAAATCAATGATGCCTTCCGGGAGGCGCAGCTTGTTCAGGTAATTGAACCGCCGGGTGTAGGCGTCGGCCTGTTCAAAGCCCAGCAGGTGAACGCCCGGCGTGTGCAGCAGGCTCCGCATGGTTTGGGACGAGGCGGAATCACCCATCAGGAACACGGCGTCCACGGTTCCGGCCATCAGCTCCTTCGCCGCATCCTCAGTGTCCAATCCCAGCAACTGCGTGGTCGCGCCGGCGGTGATGCCGTTAGTCAGCAGCAGGGTCAGCGCCAGTGAATGCGTGCCGCTGCCCGCCGCACCGATGGCCAGACGTTTGCCCGCCAGTTCGGACAGCAGCCGGATGGTGTTGGTGCCGCGATAAAAAATGAGCAGCGGTTCGTAGGCGAGGTTACCGAGCGAGACCAGATTCTGCGTGTTCGTCTTGTTGGCGATGCCGCCCTGGACAAAGCCAATGTCCACCCGCGACCCCGGATTTTCCAAACGCCGGAGATTTTCCAGCGAACCCTGGGAGGGCAGGATTTTCAAGTCCACGCCGTTGCGGGCCAAGATGAGGCGGTAGCTCTCGGCACTCCGTTCAAAGGAGCTGCCCGGCGGACCGCTGGTGATGGTGAGGGTGCGCGGCGGCGCCGAATGGACGAACCAATAGATCGCCAGGCAGGAGACCACGCCGGTAAAACAAACCACCAGGAGCGACAGGCCCCAGCTCAGCCCGAAATTCTCCGACAACAGACTTGTCACGCTGGTAACACCAAATTTACGGTCGGTATTCATGAAATTGCTGGTGCCATGCTACCGCAGCCGTGGTTGCCCGTCCATCTTCCGCGTCGGCACAGTGCGCCGAACCCTGCCAGAAAAAAACGCGCCGATGTCGAACTTCGACCCTCGGCGCGTTTTTGAATTTGAATGGTGGCCGCCCGCAGGACTTAATAATTCTTCGCGACTTCCGTCCAGTTAACCACATTCCAGAACGCCTTGAGATAATCCGCGCGCTTGTTCTGGTATTTGAGATAGTAGGCGTGTTCCCAAACGTCGCAGCCGAGCACCGGCTTGCCTTCGCAACCGGCGATGGCCTTGCCCATGCAAGGATTGTCCTGGTTGGCGGTGGAGACGATCTCCAGCTTGCCGTTGTTGGACACCAGCCAGACCCAGCCGCTGCCGAACCGGCCGATGCCGCCCGCCTCGAACTTGGCCTTGAACTCGTCGAAGCTGCCAAAGGCGGCCTTGATGTCGTCCGCGAGCTTGCCGGTGGGCGCGCCGCCGGCGTGCGGAGCAAGGATTTTCCAGAAGAACGAATGGTTCCAGTGGCCGCCGCCGTTGTTGCGCACCGGACCGCGGATGGCGTCGGGCACCGAGGCGATGTCCTTGACCAGGTCACAGATGGACTTGGCTTCGAGTGCGGCGTTGCCGGCGATGGCCTTGTTGAGGTTGTCCACATACGCCTTGTGATGGCGGTCGTGATGGATCTCCATCGTCAACGCGTCAAAGTGGGGTTCGAGGGCTGCCTTGTCGTAGGGCAGGGGCGGGAGTTCGTGTGCCATAATTTTGTTTGGTTTTGGTTTGTAGCTAAACTGCTGGGTGCAAATTGCGTCAGCCGCGAATAAAATGCAAGTGCGGACAACGGATTGCCATCAGGTCAAATACGGAGGTTGGAAAAAGTTGAATACCAGAGGATTTAAAAACTTAACTGATGAATATAAATATTTGATTACGGTGGGTTGCTATTTTCTTCCAATTCCACCCCCGAAACCTTTCCACTCGAATCAAACGATACAACTAATTGAGCAGATTTGACATCACGCCTGACCCATAGGCTGATATTATCACTCATATACCAGCCCCAGACTTCGGTGTTTTTTTCACATTTATCCTTGAAGTCGTTAATGATTGACGGGCAAAGCGCTTTTCCTTCTGGTTGGCCTAGCAAGGCCAGCACATCATCTTTTGTGAATTTGCCAACACCGGTTTTCAACTTGGCCTCTGCGCTGGAATCAAAGTGAGACTTGTCTTTACTGAATGAGCTCCAACTGAAATAGCCGTTCAATTTTCCTTCCTTGAATTCCAATAATAACACACGTGTATTAACCGCAGCCAGATTTGCCTGTGCAAAGTCATATTTATAAATTTGAAAATTTCCTTCGGTCGTTGTTTTTGTCACCAAATGTGTAGGCTTGCCAAAAAGACTGTCAGCTTCCGTTGCAGTCATTTTACCTAGCTCCAGCTTGTCAGGTGATGGCGGTGTGAATTTGGTTCCGATGCTGGCACAAGAAAAAAGAAAAAGAGATAAGCAAGGTAAAGCTGTCCACCTAAACAATATTCCAATTTTCATACAAAATATTTATTGAAACACGACAGCTTTGTCCAGACTGAATGATTTCCCTGTTTGATTTGTTCGCCGTGTTCTTAACTTTTCGCCAGCTCGACAAAATTTTTCAGCAGTTGCAGGCCGACCTTCTGACTTTTCTCCGGGTGAAATTGCGTGGCGTAAATATTGTCGCGCCAGACGGACGACGCAAAGTTGTCGCCGTAATCCGTGCGCGTCGCGACGATGGATTGGTCCACCGGCTGCGGATAAAAGCTGTGCACGAAATAAACGTAGCTGCCGCTGGCGATGCCGCGATAGAGCGGACAGTTGGTTTGCGCGATTTCAATCTGGTTCCAGCCGATCTGCGGAATCTTCAGTCCGGGCCTTTCCGTGAAGCGGACGACGCTGCCCTTGAAGACGCCGAGGCCGGCGGCGCAGGAATTGAATTCCTCGCTCCGCTCAAACAGCGCCTGGTAGCCGACGCAGATGCCGAGAAACGGTTTGCCGGTCTGGATGAAATCGCGCGCGGCCTGGAGCAGTTCCTGTTTGCGCAGCGCGTTGATGCAATCGTCGAACGCGCCGACGCCGGGCAAGACCATCGCCGCCGCATCGCCGATTTCGCGCGGCGTCTGCGCAATGCGCACGTCCGCGCCGACCTTGAGCAGCGATTTGTGGACGCTGCGCAGGTTGCCGGAGCCGTAGTCGAGTAACGCGATCACGCCCGCAGGTTAAAGGTTCGTGAAGCGTCTGGCAATCTGGCATCGGCTACGCTGGACTTGAAAAAGCCGATTTTTGGGTTATAATGATCACGTTTTATGCCGCACCGGCAAATCGGACATGAGGAGGGGTAGTAAAACCAGTTGGCGATCCTGCATCTCATGATTCGTGGGAAATCCGACCAGCGAGCAATTATTTTGTATTTTATGGGGAAAACACCCCATGGCATCGGCTGGGGATTTTAGGCTATAAAATTTCCAGACATATTTATATTTTATGCGTATTAGGCAATTGATAGCAGGACTTGCGGAGTCTGGCGGCTTTATTTCTGGCCGGGCGAACTTCTGGTTAGTGGCGTTGATTTTGCTGGCTGGCAGTGTGGTTTGTTTCGGTCAGCCAACGGCACCCAGCGGGCTGGTCGCCACGGCCATCACTTCCCAAGAAGTCATTCTGGCTTGGAATGACAATTCCTCGAACGAACTTGGGTTTCAGGTCGAGCAGTCGCCGGACGGGATCGTGTTCTCAAACATAACCACCACGTCCCCCAATGTGATCGCCTTCGCCGCGACCAACTTGAATCCGGGAATCAAATACTATTTTCGGGTGCGCGCTTACAATGGTGCGGGGAATTCGGCCTATTCCAACACCAACAGCGACACCACGCTCACGCCGTGGGTGCAATGGCAGCTCGCCAATTTCTCGGCCGTCCTGTTGACCAACTCGGCCGTGAGCGGTTTCGGGGCGGATCCGGACGCCGACGGATTGGTGAACCTGCTTGAGTATGCGTTTAGCCGCCAGCCGCTGTTCGCGGACAACACCAATCTTTCCTGGGGCGGCATCGATGCGATTCTGACAAGCAATTATTTTACGTTGAACTACCGGCGCAACGCGGCGGCGATTGACGTTCAATTCGGGGTAAATATTTCGAGCAATTTGACGGCCTGGACTTCGGGAAGCAATCTCGTGACCGGGCCGATTCACGTTTCGACCAACGCTGGTTTCGTGACGGAAAAATTCCGCGCCAACACGCCGCTGGCTGCCGCGCCGAAACAATTCATGCAATTGACAGCTGCCTACAACGGCGTGCCCAATTCGTGGATCACCGGACCGCCTTTGCCGCTCTCAATGACGGAGATGTCCTGCGGTTGGCTGGGGGACAACCTTTACGTCACCGGGATGACCAATGCTTACAACCCGGCCATTTCTTCCCCGATGTTTATTTTCAACATTGTGTCCAATACCTGGAGCTATATGAATCCCGACCGGCCCTACCCGGGAAACCATCATGCGGTTGAGATATATGGCGGCCGGATGTATCTGCTTGGCGGCTTCGATGGCAATTCCTCCGGGCAGGTGCAGATTTACGACCCGGCTACCAACGGCTGGTCGGTTGGCGCGCCGGCACCTTATGCCGCCGGGTCATGCTGTTCGGCTGTCATCAATGGCAAGATATATATTGGCGGAGGAATCGTGGGGGTGATTTCCGGCACCTATAATGGATATCCCACCAATGCCGCCGCCGTGTATGATCCGGCCTCAAATGTCTGGACCAGGCTGCCGCCGGTGCCTTTCACGGCCGCCAATGGCATCAACCACGCCGCCTCGGCCACGGATGGCAGCAAATTCTACATCTTCGGTGGTCGCGACGATGATCATGAACCCGCCATTGGCTACAACACGGTGCAAATTTATGATCCGGCGAGCAACACCTGGGTCACCAGCAACGACACGGGTTCGACGCTGGCACCGTTGCCACAAGCGCGAGGCGGCATGGGCAAGGCCGTTTATTACAACGGTGATTTTTATGTCATGGGCGGCGAGACGGTCAGTGGCGGCACCGGCGCAACTGCGAATAATGTCTATAACCGCGTGGACATATACAACGTGGCATCCAACACCTGGCGGCTGGGCACGCCCATGCCCACGGCGCGGCACGGCATTTTCCCGGCGCTGCGCGGCAATCGCATCTATGTGGTCGGTGGTGGAGCGGCATCCCCGTTTCCAACCCCGCCAGCCTATACTTCCGTGTTTGAAATTTACATTGCGCCGTGATGTTGCCGTTTCGATCGGGATGTGTCGGTGAATCTGATTGAACAATCGTCGCAGCCGAATTGTAATTCTCAAGCTGGCAATTTTGCCGCCTCATCCGCGCCCATTTTCCACTTTGTCAAAAACCGCTTCGGTGTAATCTCACCACGTCATGGATCATCTGCCAGCAGCTCATTCTTCCCAAAACATGCTGGTTCGTCTCCGGCCGTGGCTGGGCGTTTTGATTGTTCTGCTGTTCGTCGGTTTCATCCGTTTGCGCCTGCTCGAAATGCCGCTGGAGCGCGACGAGGGCGAATATGCCTACGCCGGGCAGTTGATACTTCAGGGCATTCCGCCCTACGAGCTGGCTTACAACATGAAGCTGCCGGGGACGTATTACGCCTGCGCCGCCGGCATGGCGTTGTTTGGGCAGACAATCGCGGGAATCCACCTGACGTTGCTGGTGGTGAATGCGCTGACGATCGTTTTTGTCTTTTTACTGGGGCGGAAACTTTTTGGCGTGACCGCCGGTTTGGCGGCCTGCGCGAGCTACGGGTTGATGTCCGCCAGCACGGCGGTATTTGGAATGGCCGCGCACGCGACGCAATTTGTCGTATTGTTCGCGGTGTCGGGGACGTTGCTGCTGTGGCGGGCGTTTGAATCCGGCCATCGCCGCGCGATTTTTTTCAGCGGGTTGCTTTTCGGGCTGGCGTTCGTGATGAAACAGCCGGGGATTTACTTTGGAGTGTTTGGTTTTCTGGTTTTGCTCTGGCGCGAAAGACGGGCGGCTTCATCCGTGGCGGATTCCGTCAAGCGGATCGGCCTGTATCTTTTGGGTGCCGCCTTGCCGTTCGCCATAATTTGCCTGTATCTTGCCGGCGCGGGAGTCTTCCCCCAATTCTGGTTCTGGACCATTTCCTATGCGCGGGCTTATGCGTCCAGCGTTTCGCTGGGCGATGGGCTGGGATATTTGCTGGACTATATCCGCAACCAGTTTTATTTCTTCGCCGGCTTTGGAATTTTGGCCGGGGCCGGACTGGTGGTTGCCGCGCGGAACACCGCCGGCCGGACGCGGCTGAAGTTTGTCATTGGCTTTTTGTTGTTTTCATTTTTGGCGGTGACGCCCGGGCTTTATTTCCGGGAACATTATTTTGTGCTGCTGCTCCCGGCGCTGGCACTGGCCGTCGGCATGGCGGTGGCAGTTTTGCAGTCCATGCCGTCACGTTGGATGAAAATCATTCCGGTCGTCCTGCTGGCCGGTGCGCTGGCGTGGGGTGTTTGGTGCCAACGCCTGGCGTTCTTTCAATTGCCGCTGCCGGCCCTCAACCAGGCGCTCTACCGATTTAACCCATTTGTTGAATGCACGGTTGCGGCAAAATATATCCGCGAACATTCGGCCACGGACGCGCGCGTGGCCGTCATCGGTTCGGAGCCGGAGATTTATTTTTACGCCGGCCGCCACTCGGCCACCGGTTACATTTACACCTATCCGCTCATGGAAGATCAGCCGTTCGCCGCGACGATGCAGCGTCAGATGATCAGCGAAATCAAGGCGGCAAAACCGCAATTCCTCGTCATCGTCGTGAACCGCTATTCCTGGCTGCCGAAGGCGTCGTCCGACCTGGAAATTTTTGGATGGGCGGAAAAATACGCCGCCGCCGATTATGACCGCGTTGGTTTGGTGGACTGTCGTCCGGACAAACCGGAAATCCAGCTTTGGGGCGACGCGGCGAAAAATTATTCCGGCAAGCCGGAACAATGCCTGGAGATTTACCGGCGCAAGCCTAACGCCAATTAGGAAATCTTCGCGTTCAATTCCCGTTCCGTCTTCAGCCGCAACTGGCCGCACGCCGCGTCAATGTCGTGGCCTTTTTCGCGGCGCAACGTCGCGGGAACCCGCTGTTTTTCCAACGCCGCCAGAAAATCTTCCTGGACCTTTTCGCTCGGCCGTTCCCATTTCAGTCCTTCGACCTGGTTGTAGGGAATCAGATTCACCTTGGCGCGCAAGTGCCGGGCGAGCGCGCCGAGCGGCTGGGTTTGCTCCAGCGAATCGTTCACACCGGCGATCAAAATATATTCAAACGTGAGCATCCGGTCTTTTTCGGCCTGATAATATTCCAGCGCGGCGGTGAGTTCCTTGAGCGGATACTTGCGGTTGACGGGCATGATGCGCTGGCGGACTTCGTCGGTCGCGCCGTGGAGGGAAATGGCGAGGCGAAACTGTTCCGGCTCATCCGCGAGCCGGCGGATTTGTGGGACGAGTCCGCTGGTGGAAATGGTAATCTTCCGTGCGCCGATGCCGCCGCCCCACGGCGCATTCAAAATGCGCAGCGCCTTGAGCAAATTTTCGTAATTCGCCAGCGGCTCGCCCATGCCCATGATGACGAGATTGTTGATGAGCCGCGAATCGGTGGCAGATCCGATGATGTCTGGCTTGCCACCTTCAACCTTCAACTTGGAACTCTCCAATTCGTTCCAGCGCTCGATCGCCAGAACTTGTTCGACAATTTCATTCGGCACGAGGTTGCGTTTCCAGCCGTCGAGGCCGCTTGCACAAAACCGGCAGCCGTAAGCGCAGCCGACCTGCGTGGAGACGCAGAGCGTGTGACGGTCGCTCGCCTCGCCGTAAAGCGCGGGATTGGCCGGAATCAAAACGCTTTCGATGAACGCACCGTCGGCCAGCTTCCAGAGAAATTTCTGCGTGATGTCGCGCGCACCCTGCTTGCGGACGAGTTCGAGCGATTGCAGTGAATAGTTATTCAACAACTGCGTGCGCAGTTTTTTCGGCAGGTTGGTCATTGCATCCCAGGTCGTGGCGCGGCGGACGTAAAGCCATTCGAGCAATTGCGTGACGCGATAGGCCGGCTGCGCCCACAGTTTGAACTGGGCTTCCAGATCGTCGCGCGTCAGGGATTTGATGTCAGTCAACACACCTTCAGCTTAATACTTTCAGGCAGGAAAACCGAACTTTTTATCCACACGATTGGCGGTTTGGAATCAAGGCATCGCCGCGCGGTCGGCCAAAAATAGTGCGTTGTCGCGGCGGATTCGTCCGGCGGGAATGGAGGCATCGCCGTTTTGCAGGCGCACGAGCATTTCAATTTTTTCCGCGCCGGTCGCCACCCACAAGATCCGCCGCGCCCGGTTCAGCAGCGGATACGTCAACGTCATGCGCCGACGTTTTTGATAAATGCCGGTCAGCGCCACATCGGTATCTGAAATATCCAGAACTGGGTCGCCGGGAATCAACGAAGCGGTGTGACCATCCGGGCCAAGTCCGAGATGCACGAGATCCAGCACCGGCGGCGAGTTGGCAAAGGTTTCGAGCGTGCCCGCATAATTTCTAGCGGCGGCTTCCAAATCTTTTTCCTCAACCGGCATGGCGTGGATTTGCTCCGGGCGCAGCGGCGCGTGTGACAGCAGGCTTTCGCGCAGGTGCGTGAGATTCCGATCCGGGTCGCCCGCCGGCGCGATGCGTTCGTCCACTTGAAACACGTGAACGTCCGGCCACGGAACTTCTTCGTCAGCCAGATCACGGAGCATTTGCCAAGGCGTGCGCCCGCCGCTGACGGCCATGGTGAACCGTCCGCGCGCCGCCGCCGCCGCTCGCGCTTCGACAGCGATGATTTTCGCCGCTTCGCGGGCGACCATGTCGGCGTTGATGAAAACTTGAAAGTTCATTTTGTTGCCGGCGGGCCAGGAACTGCATGAACCAGTCGTCAGGCAGTCCATCTTTCCCGGCGTCCAACACCTGAAGTTGATTAAAACAAGCTGGCGGAGAGAGTGGGATTTGAACCCACCTTCCCAATCCTGTCTTTCCACAAGGAAAACCAAGGCAATCAATAGAATCAATGATCTTTAGAGATTCTACCAAAAACACAGGGTGTAACAAGATGAAAGAAAACACCCTATTTTTGTTTGGAATTATTTGGAAAATTATGAGTGAAGGGTTCCTATAATCGGACGAATAATTTGGGGTGAGGTAACATTAAAAATCAGTTTGAAACCTTTTTTAGCGGCCATATCAATCATAGTTTCTCACTCATGCCTTGTTGTCCACGTTAATCATTCAGTGACAATTGAAACGCGGACGACGCCCGAGAACGACGCCGGGGAAGCCCGCGCCTGTAAACCGTCCTGTCCTTCAACCTTTGTGAGTTCAATTGCCTGGGAAATTTGCCGATTTAAAAGCATCACGGAAGCGCTGGAACATGTCCAAAGCCTTTGTCAAAGCGTCCCAATTCCGCAGTCGCTTGAGCGGCTTTGGCGGGCCAGCCCATGTAAGAGCCGGCGGGGCCATGATCCGAGCGGTCGGAGTCGAAGGCGGAGGGATTCTGTCGCGACATGGCACGCATCCATGTTTTGGTCATCAATTCGCGGTCAACGAAATCCATCATTCCGGTTTTGATGCTGGGATAAATAAAGATCCTCTCTGATGGTGGTGCCGACCGTGAGATAATCGTAAATATTACGGCTATCAAATTGCCGACCGTCGGGATATACAACGTTCCATGAACCTGTTTTTGGATTGTAGAGTTTCAGCAATTCCGGCACCAGCGCGTCGGCTTGGGCGCGGAGACCGACCGCTCGTTTGAGGTGTCCTAACTTTGCTTGGTAATCCACAAGCCGCCGCATCATCCAAATATTTGCCGCATTGATCGAGGCGATCATATGAACGTAATTAGGCGGAGCCTCGTGCATGCTCCAGCAATTTCCACCGATGTCCGCCAGCCTGCCATCCTTGGGAACCAAGCACTGCCGGTCCATTGTTAGTGCTTCCAGATAATCCAGCACACCGAAGAATATTTCGACCAAATGTCTTCAATTTGTCCCGCGCTACTGGCCCAGATGTTCCAGCGCCTTGAGCATCGGCGCACTGGAAACCTTGATGAAGCCGCTCAGCGGATGGCTCATCTCCAGAATCAGAAAAATCGCGCCGGACACGGAGATGGCGCAGACCAGCAGCACGATCATGACGGTGCCGTTGCGGGGCGCAAAGAGACCGAAGCTCATGTGCAGCGCCGTGAGCCAGAAGAGCACCACCACCAGAAACGGGGTGGGCAGCGCGGCCTGGGTTTGCTCGATTGCCAGCCAGCGGGCCTGTTGCATGTCGCTGCAAAGCTGCTGCGCCTGCTGAAACATCTGCCGTTGGAGGTCGTTCGTCGGCGTGAGTTCGCGCAGCATCAGTTGAAATGTTTCCAGACTGTTCGCCCGCTCGAAGGCGGCGAGTCCCGCCTCACTTTTTTTTCTATCCTCGGGCCAGATCATTTGCACACGGGAGACGAGACTCTGGTGCAACACCTG
>Ga0316217_10000066_pt1 | contig 150856 bp, 126 predicted proteins | sample 1anoAmetaG_FD_203633 | JGI IMG/M metagenome (GOLD analysis project Ga0316217, IMG submission 203633) | Freshwater microbial communities from Trout Bog Lake, Wisconsin, USA - 1anoA | ecosystem: Environmental > Aquatic > Freshwater > Lake > Hypolimnion/Profundal zone | place: USA: Wisconsin... | reverse complement strand
ACGACGCTTCCACCGACGGCACCGGCGCCATCCTGGCCGAATATGCCGGAAAATTTCCGGACCGGATCCGGCTGCTGCGCCGCATGCAAAACATCGGCATGAATGCCAATCTCGCAGACACGCTGGCAGCCTGTCGCGGAGAATATGTCGCGCTGCTAGAAGGCGATGATTATTGGATCGGCAGCGAAAAGCTCGAGCGGCAGGCCGAATTTTTGGACGGCCATCCCGAATGCGTGAACTGTTTTCACAATGTCATTGTATTTTCCGATGACGCCAGCGCGGTCGTGGCGGGTTATCATGCCCAGCCGGATGGCCGTCAATTGATGTGCGCACCGGATTTTCCCGCCCGCCTTTCGCAGAATGATTTGCTGAAGCGTAATTATATTCCCACTTGTTCCGTGATTTTTCGCCGGTCAAGCATTGGAAAATTGCCGCCGTGGTTCACGAAACTCCACCTCGGCGACCATCCCCTGCACATCCTTAGCACGGAACATGGAGCCGCCGCCTATCTGCCGGAGGTGATGGGCGCTTATCGCTTGCACAGCAGCAGCGTCTGGTCGGGCAAGTCGCAGCTTCACCGGATGTCCCGCGCGCTGGAGATGTATGCCGAACTGGACCGCCATTATCAGGGCCGGCCACAACAGGCAGTTTTGCGTGAAGAACGGATGGACATGCTGCAAGGATACGCCCGGCTGCTGAAGCGGGAAGGCCAGTCATTGGAAGCCGGCGCGGCAGCGGGAGCCTACATTAAAATCGCGCTCAAGCATCCATCGTTTTGCGTGAAACATCTTTCGAGCCTGCGCCGGATGTTCGTATTATTTTGCAGTATAAAAATTGGTCGGCCAACCAAGTCATGACTCCGCCCAAAGTCAGCGTCCTTATTCCCGTCTATAACGGCAGGCGCTTCCTGGCCGAATGCCTGTACTCCATCCTCGCGCAGGATTTTTCGGATATGGAAATTTTAATTGCCGACGACGGCTCGACTGATGGTTCACCGGAATTGATCCAGCGTTACGCCGAAAAGGACCAGCGCATCCGCTGGTGGCGCAATCCCGTCAACCTCGGGCTGGCTGGCAATTTCAATTGCTGTCTGCGTGCGGCTCAAGGTGACTATATCAAATATGTTTTGCAGGACGACCTGCTGCTTTCACCGTCCACCATCCGGCAGATGGCACAAGCGCTGGATGCCGACCCGGCGGTGACGCTGGTGGGTTCAGGTTCGCATGTGATTGACGACCAGGGGAACCGGCGGGAAATCCGGAATTCGTTCCGCCGGTCATGCGTGATGGATGGCAAGGCGGCCATCCTGCATTGTCTGATCAATAATGGAAACCGCATCGGCGAGCCGTCGGTGGTGATGTTCCGGCGCACGGCGGCGGCGCGCGGCTATGACGAGCGCTACCGGCAACTGATAGATTTGGATTTCTGGTTTCATTTGCTGGAGCAAGGCCGGTTTGCATTTGTGGCGGAGTCGCTGTGCGCGTTTCGCCAGCACCCGCAACAACAGTCGGCCGCGAACCGCCAGTCAGGCGCACATGTGCAGGACGAATTGATGCTGGCGCGGCACTGGCTGTTCCGGCCCTGGCTGGACGGGATGGCCGGCCATCGCCGTGTGCTGTTCAATCAGCTCTACAACCTGCGCAAGCATCACCGCGCGCAGGCCGGGCCGTTGACCGAGGACCTCATGACCGTGCTCACCTTAAAGTGGTTCGTGCTCTATTGGATTGAACACAAAATCTCCAGCCCTTTTAAAAACCTGACCCGCTGGCTGCGGAAAAAAAATAATGCATGACCGGCGACAGAAGCCGGAAACAAAAAATCCTGTCCATAATTGCATTTACATCTGGAAACTGAAAAGTGCCTTGCGTTGAAATCAACCCCACTTTAAGGTTTCGCGCGGTCGTCATCTATGCTTTTCAGCTCCAGTCAATTCATCTTCCTTTTCCTGCCTGCGACGCTGATAGGTTTTTTTTTAATACCGGCCAATCCGGCGTGGCCGCGAAAGGTGTGGCTGCTGCTGGCATCCGTTTTTTTCTACGCCTACTGGAAAGTGGAGTATGTTCCGCTGCTATTATTTTCGATCTGCCTCAACTACGCGGTTGCGGAATTCATCACGCGCCACCGTCACCGCCCGGCGGCCAGGGTGGTTTTTGTAACGGGCGTTAGTCTCAACCTGCTGCTGCTGGGCTATTACAAATATACCAATTTCATTTTGGGCTTTCTGGGCCGCGTCACGGAGCACGATTTTGGCCGGTTTGACATCTTGCTTCCGCTGGCCATTTCGTTTTTTACGTTCACGCAAATCGGCTACCTGGTGGATGTTTACCGCAACCAATCGTTGCACCACCGTTTTTTGGATTACGCGTTTTTTGTGGTCTTCTTTCCGCATCTCATCGCCGGACCCATTGTGCGCCACTGGGAAATCATCCCGCAATTTGCAGGGCGGACACTGCGGGCCAATCGGGAGGACATCGGCGTTGGGATCACGATGTTTCTGATCGGGCTCTACAAAAAAGTGTTGCTGGCCGACTCCATCGCCAGTTATGTCACGATGGTCTATGGAGAAGCCGCCGCCGGCGCGACCTTGACCTGGTTCGATGCATGGCTGGGCACGCTGGCGTTCGCGCTGCAAATTTATTTTGATTTTTCAGGATATTCGGACATGGCGATCGGTCTGGCGCGGCTTTTCGGGATCAGGTTTCCGATGAATTTCAATTCGCCATACAAGGCCGGCTCGATCACTGAATTTTGGAAAAGCTGGCATATCACGCTTACCCGGTTTTTGCGTGAATACCTTTATTTCCCGCTGGGCGGAAACCGGTGTGCGCCGTTGAGACACGTTTTTAATATCATGGCCACGATGCTCTTGAGCGGATTGTGGCACGGTGCTGGATGGACTTATGTCATCTGGGGCGGACTGCATGGTTTTTACCTGGTCGTGGCCCACCGCTGGCGTCTTTTTGTGGATAGTTACGGCTGGAGATTGAATTTTTGGTGGTATCGGCTGCTGTCCGCGACTTTGACTTTTGTTGTGGTGTTGTTTGCGTGGGTGTTTTTTCGCGCGTCAACATTACCGGTCGCAGGCAACATGCTTTCCAGCATGGTCGGCCGAAACGGATTGACGATGACGGATGCCGTGACCCATCCAGAAAAACCGCTCGGCCTGTTTTTGACGCGTGCGGGCGTTCATTTTGTTCCCAAGACGTTCGCGACAGAATCTTATTCCGATCTGACCAAGCTAATTTTAGTGATGATGGTGATCGTCCTGTTTTTGCCCAACACCCAACAAATGCTGGCGGACCATGCCCCCGTTCTGGAAAAATCCGAACGCCCGCGTTCGTGGCATCTGACTCTCGGCTGGCGGGACGGACTGGTTCTGGGAGGATTGTTTTTCTGGGTGGTGCGCGGTTTTTACATCGCGCCGCCAAGTCCGTTTATTTATTTCCATTTTTAACGCATGAAAATACCCTGGAAATTCTTTGCGGCGCTCGCGGCGGGATTTGTTTTGGTCATGGGTTTTTACGCGACGAGATTTTTCCTGATTCTCGGAGTGCCGACGGAATCATCGCGGTGGTGCTCCGAAATCTATGAGAAAAAACGCCTGGCAGCCGAAAAAATAACGGCTCCGAAACTACTGTTGGTGGGCGGTTCCGGCACGCTCTTCGGCTTGAGCGCCACGGAAATTCAAAAGCAAACCGGATTTCCGACCATCAATTACGGCACCTCCGCCGCATTGGACACCGATTACATTCTGAGCCGGGTCCGCCAAGTCGCCAAACCGGGGGATACCGTTCTTCTCTGTCTGGAATACGAACTTTACGTCCATGGAAAATTGGACCGCGCCACTGCCACGGATATTTTTATTGATTATATTTTGTCCCGTGACCCGGCTTATTTTTACAGTTTGTCCCCTCTGGAAAAGTGGAATGTATTCATGACAATTTCAAGTCAGCGCGTCAAGCAGGGCTTGAATAACCGCCGCCGCCCGGAGCGTCGGGCTGATACGAACATTTATGGCAGCGTTTATGACTCCAAATTCATCAATGAATGGGGCGATCAGATGAACCACTCATTGGCTTCGCGCCCCGCGTCGGTGAAAATATCAGACATTCAGCGAAAATTGGTTTTTGGCGACGGCCTGCCGGAACATCCCGCCGGTTTTGAAGTCATCACCTCATTTTGCGAATGGGCGCGGGCAAATCACATCCGCGTGCTGGCGACTTTTCCGAACATTTGCCAGCGACCGGAATATAACCAGCCTCCCTCCCAACAAACGGCCAAAACCATTACGGATTTTTTTACCTCCCTTGATGTTCCGGTGCTGGGAGATTACACGGAATCCATTCTTCCACCGGATCAATTTTACGACACGCTGTATCATTTGACCGACGAAGCCTCCATCGTCCGGACGCAGCGACTCTTAAAACATCTGGCGCCTTACTTGAAGAACGGGAATCGCCAGAATTAACCAACTGCCGAATCGTCGCCGCTTCGCTTTGCCCACTGCTATTGAATGAAAATGAAGATCGCTGGCACGGCTGAACCGGTGGTTGCGCTTACGTTTGCATCGTTGCCTGGCGGTTCAATGATTTGGGTTTGGATTGAAAACAAAACTTTCACTTTTCGCCGCCGTCGGCAAAATGGATTCAAATGATCGTGTTCCTTCGCAACGTCTGGCAGTTCGTCCAGCCGTATCGCGTCCGCTTCTTTCTCGGCCTGCTGTGCGGCGTGCTTTACGGCCTGACCAACGGCATCCTGCTCGGCGTCGCGAAAGTCGTCATGGACTTGATTTTCATTGGTGCCACCAATTTCCATGACAAGCTTGAAAAGGCGCCGCATTGGATCCGCCCCTTCACGCAATGGCTGGCATCCGTCCTGCCGGAGATTCATGCGCCGTCGTCAGAATTCGGCTGGGTGCTGGTGGCCGGCGCCATCCCGGCGGTGATGGTGCTGCGGATCACGCTGGCTTACCTGAACATCTACCTGACCAACTGGGCGGCCATGCACGCGGTCGCCGACGTCCGCACCAAGCTGTTCGCCCATCTGCAAAATCTTTCGCTCGGCTTCTTCAACCGTTCCAGCACCGGCGACCTGATTGCACGCATCACCAACGACACCGGCGTGCTCTCCAGCATCATCGGCGGCGCGTTCGTTTCCGTGATCAAGGAACCAGTCACCATCATCGCGCTGGTGGGTTATCAACTCACCATCCAGCCCAAGCTGACGTTCATCTCGATCATCATTTTCCCCGTCTGCCTGGTGCCCGCCATCATTTACGGGCGCAAGGTGCGCAAGTCCGCCCGTGCGGTGCAGGAATACAACGCGGAATTGAGCAACCTCATGCATGAGTCGTTTACCGGCAACCGCGTCATCAAGGCCTACAACCTGGAGGACAGTGTCATCGCCGAGTTCAAGGCCACGACGCGGAAATATGTCGGCCAGGTGCTGCGTGTCGTCCGCGCCAACGAAATTCCCAGCCAGCTCGTGGAGTTTTTCGCCGCCGCCGGCATCGCCATGGTTTTTCTATATGTCCATCATTTGCCGAAAGACCAGATGCCGACGCAGGGGGATTTTATCTCCTTCGTCCTGGGCGTGGTGATGATTTATCCGCCGATCAAAAACGTGACCCGGCTGCACAACCAGCTTCACCAGGCCCGCGCCGCCAGTGAACGCGTTTTTGAACTGCTCGCCACCGAAAATTCCGTCCCCGAGCCGGTCGCGCCCAAAATGCTCCACGCCGACCACGCCGACATCGAGTTCAAGAACATTCATTTTGCCTACGGCGAAAAACCGGTGCTGCATGGCATCAACCTCTCCGTCAAATCCGGCCAGCTCGTCGCGCTCGTCGGCGCCAGCGGTTCCGGCAAGACCACGCTCGCCAACCTGCTGCTGCGTTTCTACGACCCCACGAAAGGTGCCATCACCATTGGCGGCGTGGATCTGCGCGAGGTGACCACACGCGATTTGCGCAACCAGATCGCCGTCGTTGCCCAGGAAAATATTTTGTTCAATGACACCCTCCGCCGGAACATTGAACTCGGCCGGCTCGGCGCGACCAACGAGGAAATCATCACCGCCGCGCGGCACGCCTTTGCTTATGATTTCATCATGCAAAAAGAAGGCGGCTTTGACTCCGTCATCGGCGAGAAGGGCGTATCGCTTTCCGGCGGACAGCGCCAGCGCATTGCCATCGCGCGCGCCGTTTTGCGCAACGCGCCGATTCTGGTGTTGGATGAAGCTTTAAGCGCCCTGGATTCAGAATCCGAGCGAATTGTGCAAAATGCGCTTGATGAACTGATGAAAGGCCGCACCACGATTTGCATCGCGCACCGGCTCTCAACCGTTTTGCACGCCAACATGATTGTCGTGCTGGATCAGGGCCGCATCGTCGAGACCGGCACGCACGCCGAATTGTCCCGGCACGGCGGCGTTTATCAAAAACTTTATGAGCTTCAGTTTCTCACCTGAAGCCAGCCTCCGGAAATGTCATGCCGACGGAGCCAAAAATCCTCGCCATCCAGTTCAAATACTTCGGCGATGCCGTGCTGATGACGCCTTCGCTGCGGGCGCTCCGCGAAAAATTTCCGCACGGTGAATTGCATGTCCTCGTGCCGGAAAAAATCGCACCGGTTTTGCAAATGTTGCCGTGGCTAGATCGCGTCTGGCCCATGCCGCACCGGCGCGGCAGCGCGACCTTGAGCCAGACCTGGCCGGTCATCCGCGCGTTGCGGCGCGAACATTTTGACCGCTCGGTGGATTTTGCCAGCAACGACCGCGGAGCCATCGCGAGCTTTCTCATCGGCGCGCGGCAGCGGCTCGGCTGGGCGGAACCTGGCGGTTTTCTGGGCCGCCAATTCTGTTACAACCAGCGCGTCGCTCCCGAAAACCAGGTGCGGCACGAGTCCACGCGGCTGGCGCATCTGCTTTCCGCTTGGAACATCAAGCCGTCATCGCTCGCAACCGAGATCCGAGCTGACCCGGTTCTGGCGGCGACGGCGGAAAAATTGCTTCCGCCGGGAAAAATTCTCTGCCACATCGCTTCAAGCCAGTCCAAAAAAGAATGGCCGCTGGCGCACTGGGCGGCGTTACATCAAATGGCCGCCGCCGCCGGAATCGGATTGATTTTCACCACTGGCGTCGGTGTGCGGGAAGAAGCACTCCTGAAAGATTTCCGGCGGCTGGTTCCCGCCGCGCCGGTTTTGGAACCGATTCCCGATCTTGCCTTGTATCTCGCGGTGCTCGCTCGCGCCAAGTCATTCGTCTCCGGCGACACCGGCCCGCTGCATTTTGCCGCCGGTCTGGGCGTGCCGACGCTGGCGCTGTTCGGCCCCAGCTCTCCCGCGCAATGGGCGCCGGTCGGTGCGCCGCACCGGTTTCTGACCGGCAGCACCTGCACCTGCGGCAATGTCGGCGTCTGCGAAAGCGCGAAGCATTGTCTCGCCGCCATCACGCCGGAGCAGGTGTTCGCGGAAATGGCAAAACTGGCTCGCTAGCCGGCGCCGCTGGCGGAAGCGATAATTTTCGCTTTTAATTTTCAGCCGACAAGATTAGGCTGACCGTCCAATGGCTGACAAAATTCCGTATCTTGATCTACCGGCGCAAATCCGCAGTGTCCGCAAGGAACTGGACGCCGCCATCGCGCGCAACCTCGATGCCTGCTCGTTCTGCCTCGGGCCGGACGTCGTGCAATTTGAAAAGGACTTCGCCAAATTCATCGGCGCGCAGCATTGCGTCGCCTTCAACAGCGGCACGTCGGCGCTGCATATCGCACTCATGCTGCTCAACGTCGGGCCGGGCGACGAAGTCGTTACCACGCCGTTCACGTTTGTGGCGACGAGCTGGGCGATTTCCTACGTCGGCGCAACGCCGGTTTATGTGGACGTGGACGACGTCACGATGAACCTCGACCCAAATCTGCTCGAACGCGCCATCACGCCGAAAACCAAGGCCGTCATGCCGGTGCATCTTTACGGCCAGCCGTTTGACCTTGATCCGATTCTGGCCATCTGCAAAAAACACAAGCTGCCGCTCGTCGAGGACACGGCGCAGGCGCACGCCGCGAAATTCAAAGGCAAAATCGTCGGCACATTCGGCGACATTTCCTGCTTCAGTTTTTATCCCGGAAAAAATCTCGGCGCGTGCGGCGAAGGCGGCGCGCTGGTCACAAACAACGCGGAATTCGCCAAGCGCGCCCGCTCGTTGCGAGAACACGGCTCGACTGTTCGTTATTACCACGACGAAGTCGGTTTCAATTACCGGATGGAAGGTATCCAGGGCGCGGTGCTGGGCGTGAAGCTGCCGCATCTACAAAAGTGGACCGATGAACGCCGGCGCGTGGCGCATCGTTACCACGAACTTTTGAAAGACACGCCGCTGCAACTGCCGCTCGAGGCTGCGGGCTGCGATAGTGCCTATCACCTTTACGTCGTGCGCCACCCGCAGCGCGATAAACTGAAAGAACATCTCGACGCCAACGGCGTCGGCTGCGCGCTGCATTATCCGGTGCCGCTGCATCTGCAAAAGTGCTACTCGAACCTTGGCCACAAGGCTGGCGATTTTCCGGTGGCGGAGAAAGCCGCGCGCGAATGCCTGAGCCTGCCGATTTATCCCGAACTGACCAACGCGCAAATCCAGCGCGTCGTCGCCGTAGTCAAGGATTTCTTCCGCAAATAACCGGCATCACCTGGGCAAAAAGTGTCGCATAAATGGCAGAATTTGTTCTGTTCACGCGACGGTTTTCAGGGAGAATTGGCCTCGTCACCGCGAGTTCACCAAATTAATTGAGACCATGAAAACCGCCAAACCTGCCGACAAAGACAACGCCACCAGCCGCTGGCTCTCCTTCCGCCCCGAAATCAAGGTCGTGGACTGCACCATCCGCGACGGCGGCCTTATGAACAACCACCATTTCGAGGACGCGACCGTCAAGCTGGTTTACGAAACCTGCATCGCCGCCGGCGTGGATTACATGGAGCTCGGCTACAAGGCATCGCGCAAAGGCATCAAGGCTGGCGAACATGGCGATTGGAAATACTGCACCGAGGAAACCATTCGCCGCATTGTCGGCGACAACAAAACGGCTTTGAAGCTCTGCGTCATGGCCGACGCCGAGCGCTGCGATTACAAGGAAGACATCCTGCCGAAAAAAGATTCCGTCTTGGACATGATCCGCGTAGCGACCTACATCCACCAGATTCCGACGGCGCTGGAAATGGTCAAGGACGCGCACGACAAAGGCTACGAAACCACCGTCAACCTCATGGCCGCCTCGACGATTCCCGACCGCGAATTGAACGAGGGCTTGGAAATGCTCGCGAAATCCGAGGCCAAGGCCATTTACGTCGTGGACAGCTTTGGCGCATTTTACAGCGAACGCGTTCATGAGCTGGTGAAAAAATATCTCAGCTACTGCAAAGCGTCCGGCAAGGAAGTGGGGGTGCACATGCACAACAACATGCAGCTCGCGTTTGCCAACACGATTGAGGGCATCATCGAAGGTGCGAATTTTCTCGACGCCACCATGGCCGGCCTCGGTCGCGGCGCGGGCAACTGCCCGATGGAACTGCTCCTTGCGTTCCTGCACAACCCGAAATACGAGTTGCGCCCGGTGCTCGACCTCGTGCAAAACCACATCGAGCCGATGCGCGCGAAACTGCTCTGGGGCTACGACCTGCCGTATCTGCTCACCGGCATGTTGAACCAGCATCCGCGCACCGCCATCAAGTTCAAGGAAGCCGAACTCAAGGGCGAAAAAGGCGACATCCTGAAATTCCACGACACGGTGACGGATCAGGAATAAACGTAAACAATCGTCGGGTGTGAGTATCTGCGGCTTGCACCAAAGCGGCAGCGGACGGTAACTTGTCCCCATGTCGCACGCCGATTTTGTCCATTTGCATTTGCACACCGAGTATTCGCTGCTCGATGGCGCGTGCCGCCTGGACAAATTGATGGAGCGCGCACACGAGCTGAAATTTCCCGCGCTCGCCATCACCGACCACGGCGCGATGCACGGCGTGATCGAATTTTATCAGGCCGCGCGTGCCAAAGGCATCAAGCCCATCATCGGCTGCGAAGTGTATGTCGCGCCCGGTTCGCGGCTGGAACGCAAAAAAGTCGAGGGCGACAAATATCATCATCTCGGCCTGCTGGTGAAGGACGAGACCGGCTATAAAAATCTCATCAAGCTCACCACCGCCGCGCACCTGGAGGGCTATTATTACAAGCCGCGCATTGATAAGGAAATCCTCGCGAAGCACAGCGAAGGTCTGATCGCAATGTCCGGCTGTCTCGCGAGCGAGATTCCTGATTTGATCATGAAGGATCAAATTGACCGGGCGCGCGACGCGGTGGATTTCTTCAAGCAGACGCTCGGCGCGGATAATTTTTTCCTCGAACTCCAAAACCACGGCATTCCCGAGCAGGCCAAGGTGAACAAGCAGTTGATCCAGTTCGCCAAGGAATTCAGCCTCAAACTCGTCGCGACGAACGATGTGCATTACATCGAGAAAAGCCATTCGCACGCGCACGACTGCCTCGTCTGCATCGGCACGCAATCCCTGTTGAGCGATCCGAAGCGCATGAGCGCGGGCTATGTGCCGGAGCAGTTTTATCTGCGCAGCGCGGACGAGATGAAGGCGCGGTTTGCCGAGGCGCCGGACGCGGTGAAGAACACTTTGGAGGTCGCGGAAAAATGCAATCTGGAGATCAAGTTCGGCCAGTTGCATTATCCGGTGTTTCATCCGCCGGAACATTTCACGCGCGAAGGTTTTTTGCGGCAATGGCTCGCGGAAGGATTGTTCACCCGCTACACGATTCATGCGAAGGCGGAAGGAAAAGAATTTGTCGTCATGGGCATTGACGATCCGAAGCGGCTGCCGACTTTCCAGAAGTCAGAAGTCAGAAGTCAGAAGTCAGAAGAAAATTTGCTGAACGATCCCGCCGTCGCCGCCGCCATCAAAGCCGTCATTGACCGATTGCAGCTCGAGCTCACGGTCATCGAGAAAACCGGCTTCATTTCCTATTTTCTCATTGTCGGCGATTTCATCCGTTACGGTCGCAGCCAGGGCATTGCCTGCGTGGCGCGCGGCAGCGCCGCCGGCTCGATTGTGACTTACCTGCTGGAAATTGCGAACGTGGATCCGATCCGCTACGGCCTGCTGTTCGAGCGTTTTCTCAATCCCGAGCGCGTGAATCCGCCGGATATTGACATTGATTTTGCCGACGACCGCCGCGCGGACGTCATCGAATATGTCCGCAAAAAATACGGCAACGATTCCGTCGCGCAGATCATCACGTTTGGCACGATGGGCGCAAAATCCGTCGTGCGCGACGTCGGCCGCGTGATGGGTTTGCCGTATGGCGATTGCGACCGGCTGGCAAAAATGATTCCGTTCGATCTGAAAATGGATCTGACGAAGGCGCTCAAGCAATCGCCGGAATTCAAGGAGGCTTATGAAAACGAAGACGTCACGCGCGAGCTGATTGACACCGCGCTCATCCTCGAAGACCTCACGCGCAACGCCAGTGTTCATGCGGCTGGCGTGGTTATCGGCGACCAGCCGCTCGTGAATTTGCTGCCGCTCAAATTGGATGAACATGGCGGCATCGTCACGCAATACGCGATGGGTCCGGTCGGCGATCTCGGCCTGTTGAAGATGGATTTTCTCGGTCTGAAAACTTTGACCGTCATCCGCAACACCTGCGAGATGGTCAAGCAAACGCACGGCGTGCAAATCAATATTGACCAGTTGCCGCTCGACGACAAAAAAACTTACGACCTGCTAAACCGCGCGGAAACGCTCGGTGTGTTCCAATTGGAATCGGGCGGGATGCGCGACCTCTGCAAAAAATTTCAGATCAGTTCCGTCGAGCACATCACCGCGCTCGTCGCGCTGTATCGGCCCGGCCCGATGGATCTCATTCCCGATTTCATCAAGCGCCGTCATGGTGAAATCGAGATCAAATACGAGCATCCGCTGCTCGAATCCATTTCCAAGGAGACCTACGGTATCCTGATTTATCAGGAGCAGGTGATGCAGGCGACGCAATTGCTCGCCGGCTATTCGCTCGGTAAAGCGGATTTGCTACGGCGCGCGATGGGCAAAAAGAAGGTCGAGGAAATGGCCAAGCAGCGCGAAGATTTCGTCAAAGGCTGCCACGAGAAAAATAATATTCCGAAGACGAAGGCGAATCAGATTTTTGATTTGCTCGAAAAATTTGCCGGCTACGGTTTCAACAAATCGCACGCCGCCGCGTATGCCATCGTCGCGTATCAGACCGCGTATCTGAAGGCGAATTATCCGGTGGAATTTTTCTGCGCCATGATGACGAACGACATGGCGAACACGGACAAGCTCGCCGAATACATCGCCGAGGCGCGCGAGTTCGACATAGAGGTGCTCGGCCCGGACGTGAACGAGAGCGGCGTGTTTTTCGCGCCGGCACGCGAGGGCAAGGCCATCCGCTTCGGCATGGCCGCGATCAAGGGCGTGGGCGAGGCCGCCGTCGAAACAATCTTGAAGGCACGCAACGAAGGCGGAAAATTCAGGACGCTCTCCGAGCTTTGCGAGCGAGTGGACGGGCGCACGCTCACGCGAAAACCATTGGAAGCATTGATTAAAACCGGCGCGTGCGATGTGTTCGGCCAGTCGCGCGCAACGCTGTTCGCGCAGATCGAACGCACACTCGGACGCGCGGCGAGCATTCTTTCCGACAAGCAGAAAGGCCAAAGTTCGCTCTTCGGCGCGCTCGAGGAGAAAACGCCCGCCATGCCCGAAGCAATTTCCAATTTGCCGGAATGGCCACAACACGAACTGCTCGCGCATGAAAAAGAATTGCTCGGTTTTTACGTCACCGGCCATCCGCTGACGCCGCTGGTGCCGTTGCTGGAAAAATATTCACTGACCAACACGGCGAAACTCGTCGAGTTGCCGAACCGGAGCCTGACGCGCATCGGCGGCATGATCGCGGCGGTCACGCACGGCTTCTCCAAAAAATCCGGCAAGCCGTATTCGATGGTGACGCTCGAAGACTTGGAAGGCTCGGTGCAGTTGCTCGTGATGAACGATTACGACAAATTCCGCCCGCTGCTCGAAGCGAACAAGGCGATTCTCGTCATCGGCGAAGTGAGCACCGGCGAGGACAAGCCGAAGATTTTTCCACAGGAAATCCTGCCGCTCACCGACGCGCCGAAAAAATACACCAAACAGGTTCACCTGCGCCTGCACTCGGCGCACTTGCAGCCAGACGACATGATCAAGGTGCAGGAACTCGTCGCCGCGCATCCCGGCAAATGTCCGTTGCTGTTATGTTTCATGCGTCCGGGCGGAGGAACGGTTTTCATGGACACGAACGAGCGGTTCAGCGTCGCGCCATCGCTGGAGCTGGAGCACGCCGCCAACAAGCTGTTCGGCGAGGAAACTTATTACGCCAAGGTGGACACCAGCCTGCCGGAAAAGGCCCGGCGCAGTTGGGAAAAGAAAAATGGCTCCGGCGGCGGCGAGGAATGACTTGAATCTACTCGACAACTATTTGCGTCCGGCACAGGCTCCAGTGCGTGAACCATGCTAACCTGCTTCACGCGCCTCTTGTATGAATGCAAATGCTCCAATCCAGAAAGCAGTGGTCGAGGTCGACACCTCGACACTAGAAAGATCTTCGCACGGTTCCATCACCGGCGTCGTTAGCGTTCGGGTTGATAATACGTCATTTCCGGATACGAGCTGGAGCGACTTTCCGGTCGTCATCCTCAGTTGGTGGCTGGAGCCAGTATCGCGCATATTGCAGGGGAAGACTCGCGTTTGGAATTGTCGATTCATGGACGGCCCGATCTCGGTTCGTTTGGAGCAGCAGCATGACGACACTTGGACTTTTCTTGGTCTTCGTGGTGAACTTGTTGAATTTACGGTCAAGGTTTCTTGTCGTGCATTCATCCATAGTTTGCTAGATGCGTCACGCCGGATTCTGGAAGAGTGCAAACGGCGCGGATGGCAAAGTCGGGACATCGAAATATTGGATTCAGCAGTCCGAACGATTCATAATGATGCGGTCTAACCTTTAGGCAGACTGCACAGGTTAGATTTTCCCAGCATTTGCTTAATTTTCCCCTCTGGCACAGCTTTGTATCAACGGCGGCGTTTCGAAAAACGCTGGCTGCTGCTGGATTTGATCAACGGGCGTTGCGTGGTGGAAAACTTGGAGCCGGAAGTTTGAAACATGGCTGGCTTGTTGGGATTTTGCGGATGCTCGTTTGGCTGGCGGGTATTCTGCGATTTCGCCGGGCGCGAATCCTGCCGGCGCGAATTTCCCTGACGCGCCGACGGCGGACGGTTTGAATCTGGCCGCGATGATTGCGGATGTCTTGTTTGCTGCCGAAACGGCTGCGGACGCGCGGCATTCGGCCGTGATGCTGGCGGCCGCATCGAAGATGATTTGCCTTCCGCGGCGGCCAGTTGGAAATCCACCTGCTTCTTGAACTTGTCCACACGCGCGACCTGCACGGTGACTTTGTCACCGAGCCGGATGACCCGGCGCGTGCGGCGGCCCACCAGGTTGCGCCGCGCCTCGTCGAAAACAAAAAAATCCTCCTCCACCAGCGACAACGGCACGAGGCCGCTCATCGCGAGACCGGGCACGTCCACGAAGAAACCGAAGTTCCGCACGTCGGTCACGAGCGCGGGATATTTCACCGGGTCGCCGGATTCAAGCTGCGCATTCAGGAATGCGTATAACTTCACGTCCTTGCTGTCGCGCTCGGCGTCGGCGGAATTGCGTTCGGTCACGGAAATGTGCTCGGCGATCGGCTTGAGCGCGCCGGCCTTCGGCGCATTTTTATCAAACAGCGCACGATGCACGACGAGGTCGGCGTAGCGGCGGATGGGCGAGGTGAAGTGCGTGTATTTTTTCTTGGCCAGCCCGTAATGGCCGAGCGGCTCGACCGCGTAACGCGCCCGCATGAGCGATTTGAGAAAGCCGATCTTCAGCGCCGCGCCGATCGGCAGCGTGCCGAGCTTCGCCAACAACTTCTGCACCTCGGCGGGCTGGTTCAGGTTGCCGCACGGGACGTGATACGCCAGAACTTCCTGCCGGTATTCCTGCAGGCGGCGCGCGTCCGGTTCCTCGTGGATGCGGTAAATCGCCGGCGTCTGCAAACTCATCAGGCGCGTCGCGACGGCCTCGTTCGCGAGCAGCATGTATTCCTCGATCAACTGGTGCGACACGTCGTTCTCGTTCTTCTCGATGCGCAAAATTTTCCCTTGTTCGTCCAGCCGGATTTTCATTTCGGGAAAATCCAGTTCCAGCGAGCCGTTCTTGAAGCGCGCGCGGCGGATCTTTTGCGCCAGCTCATGCGCCTGATGCAGCATCTGCTCAATCGGATCGTCCGTCGGCGCGCGTTGCAAAATCTCCAGCACCTGCGCGTAGGCGAAGCGGCGCTGCGAATGGATGACGGCGGAATGAAACTTGGTGCTCAACACGCGGCCGTCGTGCGACACGAGAAATTCCACGCACTTCGTCAGACGGTCCACGTTCGGCTTGAGCGAACAAAGTTCGTTGCTCAACGCCTCCGGCAGCATCGGAATCACGCGGTCCACGAGATAGGTGGAGTTGCCGCGTTTCTGCGCCTCGGCGTCGAGCGCGGTGCCGGGCTTGACGTAATGCGACACGTCCGCGATATGAACCCAAAGCCGCCACTGCTCCTGCGAAATTTTTTCAAGACAGATCGCGTCGTCAAAATCCTTCGCGTCGTCGGGATCAATCGTGATGACATTGTGCGCGCGACAGTCGAGACGGCCGGTCAGATCTTTTTCGTGAACCACCGAGCCGATGGCGTGCGCCTCGGCGAGAACAGTTTTCGGAAAATGCAGCGGCAAATTGTATTGGCGCAGCACAGACAGCATATCCACGCCTTCCTCATCGGGTGCGCCGAGGACTTCGACGATTTCGCCTTCGGGATTGGAATTGCGCCATTCCCATTCGCGCAGCTCAACCACGACCTTGTCGCCGATGCGCGCAGGCCGACCCACGTCGTGCGCCGGCGGCACCAGAATGTCGTGCGGGATGCGCGGGTCGTCGGGAATGACATGCAGCGAGGCGCGGCCCTGCTGGAGCGTGCCGACAATCTGCGTGCGGGTGCGTTCGAGAATCCGGACGACGGTGCCGGTCTCCTGGTCGCCGTCGCGAAAATATTTGCCGCGCGGCGCGCGGCGCACCAGCACGCGGTCCTCGTGCAACGCCGTGCCGGTGGCGCTTTCGGCAATGGCGATTTCCTTGAGACTTGAATCATCCGGCTGGAGAAATCCCTTGCCGGCGCGGTTCATGCGGATGCGGCCGGGAATCAGATCGGCGTCGGTGGTGCGGACATAGCGGCTGGCCTTGATGAGCGCAATCGCGCCGTCGCGTTCCAGCTTGCGCAGTGCGCGGGCAAACTCCGGCTCGCGATCCGGCGGCACGCGCAGGTGACGCTGCAAATTTTCCGCGCTCAACGGGACATAGTCCTTGTGCGCGAGCAGATTCAAAATCCGTTGTTCCATCATCAATCAGAATGGACGCGAACGGGCCAAAGGGCAATGGCATTAACCGTTACTGGAGCAGATTGGCGGGCCGCTAGTTTATCTTCTGCTTGATCTCGCCGACCGCGTTGGTTGCAGCCTGATCAACTTTTTGCGCGGCGGCCTTGACATCGCCCACGACATTGGTCGCCACTTCGCCGGCCTTTTGCACGCCGGCCTTCACATCGGCGGCGGCGGCCTCCACCTTTTGCTCGCCCGCCTTGACGTCAGCATTGGCCTGATTGGCGTCCTGCTGCACCTGCGTCTCAATCTTTTGCGCTTGGGGCTGCTTTTGGAAATAAATGCCGAGCCCAATTCCCACCGCGAGGAGGATGACCACCAGGATAATTTTTTTCATAAGTGTGATTTTGTTTTCAGCGGCTATTTCTATAACAACGCAGCGCGGTCATTGCAACCCGGCTTATGCCTGGGATTTTATCAGGTAAGAATTTCCGCTGTTGTCATCGGCCGTCTCGCGATCCACCATTCAAGCGCTTGCCAGTTTTTTACGAAGAACTATCATGTCCGCGTCATGAAACATCATCTTGCGAAATATTTTGCCATTCTCACCGTCGTCGCCTTTCTCGGCGGCTTGAATCAAACCGCCTTTGCCCAGGCTGACGCCGGGCTGGTCGCCAAATTTCTCGACACGGCCAAGTCCGCGTCCGACAGCCAGCTCGGCACCATCGCCTCCGAGTTGACCGGCAAAATGCAAAGCCTCGGCACCGCGTTGGGCGGAAATTCCGCCGTCACGGCCAAGCTCGACGACACGCTCAAGTCATTCACCGGCGGCAATGACTCCGCCGCGCTGACCCACGCCTTTGATCTGGTCAAGAGCGCCAAGCTCACGCCGGACCAGCTCGGCGTCGCCAAGCAGGTTGGCAACCTCGCCTCCGCCTACGTCGTGCAGAAAAATTTCGCGTCGCTCCCGGGCGCGCAGGGCGACGTCGGCACCATCGTCAGCTCGCTGCGCGAAGGCAAAGTCACCGCCGCCATTCCGGCGATGAAAAACGTCGCGGCCAACACGCACCTGACCGACGGCCAGAAACAGCTCATCACCACCGTCGCCGACAAATACGCGCCCGGCTGGGAAAAAGCCAAGGGCGCGATGGACGGCTTGAAGAAACTGCCCGGTTTCTGAAATCGATTTGTTAAACGCAGAACGCGGTTGCCATTCACGGCGACCGCGTTTTTATTTTCATTCCATGGCGGAAGAACTCATTACCGGTTGCGCACGGGCATCAGCCCGAAGTGCAATGCCAGCCAGATGGGAACTGCAAACAAAACAATGGCGGCCAGCCGTTCCCACGTCCACGGCAGGTAATGGGACTGGATCGGGAAAATCGCGATCATGAAATAATTCGCGAACCGCGTGTGGCCGATGAACCGCAGATGTTTCGGAAATTTCTTGCGCACGCCGCTGACGAGCGCGACGAAGCCGAGCGCAATTACCAGAAAGGTCACGAGCAGATTGATCGGTAGCATCGCGTTGAATTCAACCTGCGGCACGCCAAGTCCGTGAGGCTTTAAATACGGCCACAGCCACTGGGCGCCTGCCCACAGAAAACTGAATCCCGTCTGGAGCGCCGTGCGGAAACTCGCCTTGTCGGAGGTCAGTTCGTTCAGCAGCAGCCCGAAATACAGCGGCACGATGCCCCAGATCAACGGCGCGTGCTCGAACGGCGTCGCGATCAGGTTGGCAAAGATGCTCCAATAGTGGCTCATGCTTGAATGTTGATTCGACGGGATTTCAATTTCATCAGCGATTCCATGCTTCATGTCCAACAAAAACAATTCAAACCACCGCCCGGTTTTGGTGGTTCACCGGGTCACCCGCACGCGCAACAGCAGCGTGGGAATGGCCAGACCGGTGCCGATCGCACCGATGGTGAACGTCACGCGCAAGGCAAATTGCACGGCGGTGATGAGGGTTTCGGAGGCGTCCACGGTGCTGCTCGACGTGAGCGCGAACATGCTGAGAATGGCCTTGGCCGCGAAGCTGCCCGGCACCATCGGGATGCAGCCGGTCACATCCAGCGCGTTCTGCGAAATGTCCGTGCGCGCCCGCAGCACCTGCACGGCCGCGCCCACCGTGAGCGCGGCGCCGAACGAAGCCGCCTCCAGATTCCAACCCAGACCGAGGCAATAAGTCCGCACCGCCAGCGCCAGCGCACCGCTCGCCGCGCACCACGGCAGCGAACGAAAACCGATGTTGAACAAAACGCCAAAGCCGGCCGCCGCGATGGCACCGCAGACGGTTTGATGCAGGAGAAATGGGAAATCTGGGTTCATGTTTCAATACAAATGATCGAGCAGCACCTGGCCAAACCAGAGGCCCGCCGCCACAAAAATCAAAATCACCGCCACCGTCACCGCCCGCGCGCTGCCCAGCGTCGGATGGCCTTCGAGAATGTCGTTCAGCGCGTTGACGGAAGGAACCCCCGGAACGAGTAGTAATATCGAGGCGATCATCGCCATGTCAATTTTTTCGCTGCCCGCCCAGTGCGCGCCGAGGCCGCCGAGCAGCGAACTCACAAACGACACCAGCGAGGCGCAGATAAACACGTTCACATGACGGGTGAGCAATTCGCGCCGGAAAAACTGGCCGATGGTGGCGGCGAGAAAAACCGGCCCGGTTCCCGCCCAGTCAACTTTCAACAAACGTCCGAATGCCGCGCACGCCAGGCCCACCGCCACCGCCATCACCCACGCGGAATGCCGCGGCGTTTTCGTCGCCAGCCGCGTGAGTTCAGCACGCGTCTGTTCCGTCGTCAGTTCGCCGCGCGAAATCCGGGCCGCGAGATGCCACAATTCCTGGTCCAGCCGCTGGTTGACGCCCAGATACCCCACCTCGCGCATCCGCGTGATGCCATTCGCGCCGATGCCGATGGTGACGGCCAGCGACGCGTAGCCGATGCGCAAGTCCACGCGGTCCGCGCCGAGGCCGCGGGCGAACTTCGACACGATTTCGTCAATGCTGTTGGCGCTCGCGCCGGCCTCCATCAGCATCCGGCCCGCGTCGAGCGCCACCATGGCAATCGGCTCTAGCGCCGGCGTGGGGCTGCTTTCTTCTGGGATCAAACTTTCAATGGCATCCATTTTTTTGCGGAGGAACAAATTCCAGTAGAAAAATTTTACCAACAAAATGGGCTGCCTCAATGGAATTTTGAGGTAGCCCGATATCAGAAAATCAGCTTTGTGTTCCGAAAACAATTAAGCCCGCCGCTCTTTGATGCTCGCCAGAATGTCCGCCACGACTTCCGCCTTCGGCTTCGCGCCTTGCGGGCCGCCGTGGTGGAGACGCATACTCACCGCGCCGACAGGCCTGTTCATCGAATGAAAATTTTCTCCGGAAGCCACTTCCCGTCGCGTTCGGCACATTGATACCAGCCGGATTGGTCATTCATCGGCACCCAGCGTTTCTCTTCGTTGCGATAGTGCCAATCTTTGTCCACTTGGTAGAATATTTGCCGGCCGACCAGTTCCAGAATGTTGCAGATTTCGCCATTGTGATAATTCTGTGTGTCGTAATCGGTGTTCTTCGCGTGAGCCATCTCTGAATAAGTCTGACTGAGGTCGCGCAACAACCCATCCACTTCGGGGCTCAGGTCACGAACACTCAAGCCGAGCTTGCGAGCCTCACGAATAGTTATCGGATATGAGTGCGAAGGATAATCGTAATTGAGTGCCCGGCTAATTTTTAACGCTTTTGCGCGACTGGACACATGATAGCTCAACAACTCCTGACAAATCCGCATGGAGAGCGAACTGGAACGATCCAGCGCACCCAGCACCAGCGGATGCAGATATTTGTAAACCTCCGGGAACGGATTATCGCCGCACTTCTGCTCCTTCCACAACCGGAGGATTCGCATGACCTCGTCCTGACTTACGGACACCAGATAATTGTGATGATCCACTGGTGAAAGATCGTGCTTGAGAGAAGAGTCCACCGCCGTGAGATATGAAGTTGGCCCCATTTGGATCTCGTTTGCACCCAGTGCCACCATCGTCGCCGCAGAAGCACATTCAAAGGGCGCTAGCAACGTGATACGATCAAATTTCTGCCGCAACAAATGCACGAAACGCAACGCAGCTTCAGGGTTGCCACCATCCGATTTCAAGAATAATGCCACCTTGGCTTGCCGCTTGGTTGGTCCAAGCAATCTGGACATGGCGACCACATCGTTCTGACAAATGGAGCCGCCGGTGGAAACCCAGTAAACCAAGACAGGCAACTTCAGCTTGTCCTGCAAAGCAGCGACGAGCTTTTGCGTCTTTGCCGTCAGAATCGGCGGACGCTGAATCTTCACTTTGGCTTTGTCTACTGGTTTCATAATTTATTCACGCCCTTCGCTCTTTGATGCTCGCCAGAATATCCGCCACGACTTCCGCCTTAGGCTTCGCACCTTGCGGGCCGCCGTAGTGCAGTCGCACGGAAACTTGTCCCGCTTCCATGTCGCGACCGCCGATGACCAGCATCGTGTGAACGCGCGTTTTTTCTGCATCCGCAATCTTTGCTTTGAACGGCGTCGCCGAAAAATCGGATTCCACGCGAACCATGTTCGCACGGAGTTCATTCACGATGCCCTTCGCGTATTCGATGAGCGCCGCATCGTCGTTGAGCGTGATGACGCGGACCTGATCCGGCGCAAGCCAGAGCGGGAAGTTGCCCGCGTAATGCTCGATGAGAAAGCCGATGAACCGCTCATGCGTGCCGAGCGGCGCGCGATGGATGCACAACGGCGTCTTGTTCGAGTTGTCCTTGTCGCGGTAGGTCAGGCCGAACTTGGCGGGCACGGCGAAGTCCACCTGATTCGTGGCGATGGTGAATTCGCGGCCGATGGCGCTCCACACCTGCACGTCAATCTTCGGCCCGTAGAACGCCGCCTCGTTGGCGACCTCCACGTAGTTGATGCCGGATTCGATCAACACCTTGCGCACCATGTCCTCGGTCTTCTTCCACAACGCCGGTTCGTTGACGTATTTCTTGCCCAGCCCTTCCGCCGCGTGCGTGCTGAAGCGCATCTGATATTTTTCCAGGCCGAAGATTTTGAAATACTTCAGATACATGTCGTTCACCGCGCGGAACTCGTCGGCGAACTGCTCCTCGGTGCAATAGATGTGGGCGTCGTTCATGTTGAGCGAGCGCACGCGCATGAGGCCGAACAACTCGCCGCTCTGCTCGTAGCGATAGCAAGTGCCGTATTCCGCGAGGCGCAACGGCAGGTCGCGGTAACTGTGCGGTTCCGCCGCAAAGATGCGGTGATGATGCGGACAGTTCATGGCTTTGAGGTAATAACTCTCCGGCTCGCCCAGCTTTTTCAATTCCGCGCGCAACGCGGACAACTCGTTGAACGCGGCCGCCACGGGCGGCGGCGCAATGCCGGCTTTGACGGCGGCTTCAACGGCAACAAATTCTTCGTCTTTCAAAATGGCAGACATGGCGCAAAGGGTAGCGCTCGAAAATCGTTAAGGCAAATCTGGAAATCCTCTGCCGAGCGGCGTTGACCCTGCCCATGATTTTCTCTAGCTTCGTTGCGTGACAAAAAATGAAGCAAGCATAAAAATGTTCTTCTTGGTATTTTGATATGAGCGCGCAACCGAACGGGCTTTTAACTTGGAACATCAGCGAAATTTCAAGCGCCCTGAAAATTGGTGCCGCCGATGTTCGTGAATATTTTACGGATGGCCGCCGCGTCAGTTTTATTTTGGAGCGGCGATTGGCAAATGAGGTGGTCAAAGGGAAATTAGCACCCAGCGAAGGCGCAGGGTATGATTTGCTTGATTCTCAGGGTCGCAAGTGGGAAGTGCGCAGCATTACGAAAGGTGGCATTTACTTTTGCCCCAGCTACATGGTGGGATCGGGACGCGCCTTCGACGAGCCAGGTTTTCTGATCAAACTCAAAGAAATCGAGGGCTACATCATTTCCGATGTTGAGTCATTTCCGAATGTGCCGTTTTGGATTTTGCCAAAAACCACGGTTGAAAATTGGTGGCGCAATGGGAAGCTGGGAGCGGGCACGAAGATTTCCCGCGCTGTTGCGCTCAAATTATTGGAGGTATCCTGATGCGTGCCGTTCAAGAAGATGTTCTTCTGCCCGCGTCTCGACTTCCCTTTGCGTCCGAAGACACTTTTGCTTTGGAAGAAGAACTGGCGGGCTTTAACGAATTCGGCAAGCGGACGGTCAAAGAGTTTTTGATAGTGGATGGTTTTGGAAAAATTCCTGTATTCACCAATGAATTTTGGACGTCCAAACAGCGCGCCGCCTCCAGCTTGCACGAAGTTTCTTACCGCGCCTGTTTCAAACCACAACTACCGCGCTTTTTCATTGAGCGGCTGACCCGTCCAGGCGATGTCGTTTATGATCCATTCATGGGGCGTGGCACGACGCTGGTCGAAGCCGCACTGCTCGGCAGAACGCCCTACGGTTGCGACATCAATCCACTTAGCGAGGTTTTTGTCCGTTCCAGACTAAGCCCGCCAAATGTTATTGATGTGGAGTCAAGACTTGAGGAAATTAATTTCAAGGCCAAGGATGAATATCCCAAAAAACTTCTGACATTTTATCATCCAGAAACGCTTAAAGAAATTTGTGGACTCAAAAAATACCTGCTCGATAAAAAAAATGCCGCCGAGCTGGACAATGTTGATTATTGGATTTGGATGGTTGCCACTAACCGGCTCACCGGGCACTCGCCGGGTTTTTTTTCCGTTTACACGTTGCCGCCAAACCAAGCCGTCTCCATTGATTCGCAAATAAAAATCAATTTGAAGCGGGGGCAGGCGCCTGAACGGCGCCTTGTCCCCGAATTGATTTTGCGGAAGAGCAGACAACTGCTGGCTGACCTTGACGAAAATCAACGCAACCAACTATCGAGCAGTGCCGGAGATTCTTTGCTGATCACCCGCAGCTCTGATGAAACGCCCGAAATCCCATCAGACTCGGTGACGCTCGTGGTCACTTCACCGCCATTTCTCGATGTTGTGGATTACGAGCAGGACAACTGGCTGCGTGCCTGGTTTTGCGGCGTTGACATTTCAAAGCTCGCGATCTGGCAGATCAAAAATTTGGACGACTGGGAGGCGCGCATGATGGACGTGCTGTCCGAAGTCCATCGTGTTTTGCAACCGGGCGGTTGGGTGGCTTTCGAGGTGGGCGAGATTCGAAATGGCAAAATCAAACTTGAAACGTCCGTCATAAAAGTTGGTGTTCAGGCCGGGTTGCATCCCAAGCTGGTTTTGATAAACGACCAGATTTTTACCAAGACCTCAAACTGCTGGGGAATTGAAAATCTTAGAAAAGGCACAAATACCAACCGGATAATTCTATTTCAAAAGGAAGGTTAAACTTTACCCAACAAATTTTATGTCATTTCTTCCAGCCGTTCAACGCGAGATCCAAAATCGCCAGCCGAATGATGTTGTGCGACTGACACTGGAGTATTTAAGCCAGCACGCGGTTGGACATCAAAACCCCATTCCATTGGATCGGATTGTGGCGCATTTACAGGCTCAAGGCGAAACACTGGGTTCCAACAATCGGTTCTCGCCACATCAAGGAGTGCCGATTATTTCATCGGGTCTGGCAGCCGAGGATATTTTTTGATTGATACGATAGATGATGCACGGGTTATGCGGGATTTCTACGAAACCCGTATCCAAGCCGAACGGCATAATCTCAATAATTTACGGCGGCAAGCGGGTCACGTTGGTTGGAATCTTTGAGTATCAATTTCACGGATTGCCGGACGCGGGTGAGCCAGCCTTTTTCGCGTGGTTGGAAAGTTGTTTCTCCAGTTCGGCGATGCGTTGCTCGATTTCCTGGCGGTCGGCGCGGTGTTCGTCCATTTCCATTTTCGGAAACATGGACTCCGCGTAATACGGCAGATGGCCGGAGGTTTTATACATTTTCTCCTTGGCCAGATGCGGCGTGCGGACGCGGACGTAGCCGGCGGCGAACTCGGTTTCCTTGGCCAGCTTTTCCAGTTCCTCGACGAGCACCGTACCCTTGGGCAGCCACAGCGGCATGCCCGGCCCGACAAATTCCGTGTCAATCGCGAACAGCCCCATCTCCGCGCCGATCTTGCGATGGTCGCGGCGCTTGGCCTCCTCGAGCATCTTGAAATACTCGTCGAGCGCGGTCTTGTTCTTGAACGCCGTGCCGTAGATGCGCTGGAGCTGCGGGCCTTTTTCGTCGCCCTTATAATACGCGGCGGCCACGCTGGTGAGCTTGAACGCGCCGATGTTGCCCGTGCGCATCACGTGCGGCCCGGCGCACAGGTCAATGAAATCGCCGTTCTTGAAATACGAAATCGGTTCGCCGGCGGGAATGGCTTCAAGATTGCCGAGCTTGAACTTGCTCACGTTGCCGGGCCGTTCGGCGAGGCCGCCGAGCCGTCCGCTCTGCGAATCGGCGATGGCCTGCTCGCGCGTCACGATGATTTTCTCGAACGGATGGTTCGCCTTGATTTCCTTCTTCATCTCCGCCTCGATTTTCTCAAAATCTTCTGGCGAGATGCGGTGCGGCAAATCCACGTCGTAATAAAATCCGTTTTCGACCGGCGGTCCGGCGGCGAATTGCGCCTCGGGCCAGAGCCGGAGGATGGCGGTGGCCATCACGTGCGCGGCGGAATGGCGGATGCGCTCCAGCTCGGTCATCTTCGCGCGGTCGTCCAAAGTTTTGCGTTCCGGATTCGGCGCGGGCGGCGGTTGATTTTCTTGTTCAGCAGACATGCGGAAAGATTAACAACGAAGGCGCAAAGACGCGAAGCAGAAATTTGGTTTCCAACTTTGCGCCTTTGCGCCTTCATTGTTCAAAACCTTATCGCCCCGATTTCCAAATTCCAACCAGTCCGCCGAGGCCGCACAGCAGCAGCGCGCTCACGGCGAACGCGCCAGCGTTGGGGCATTGGGCGGCAAACTGCAACGCCGCCGCGCCGACCGCCGGCCCGACGAAGTTGCCGGCGCCGATGGCCGCCTCGTGGATGCCGCCGTGCTCGCTCTTGGTGTCGCTCGCGTCCATGGAGTAGAACAGCGACGAATAATAAATCAGCCCGATGGCCGCGCCGAAAAAGATTTGCGCCGCGACCAGCACGGCCAGGTTGGGCGCGATGAGAATCGCCACGAAGGCGAGGATGAGCAGCGCAAACGACGTCACGAGCCAGCGGAACCGGTAGTGCCAGCCGGGCCAGCGCCACAGCAGCACGAACGCGCCGAGCCGCACAAAGCACCAGAGCGAGCAGACAAATCCCGCGAGCATGGGCGACATCTGGAATTTCGCGGCGATGCCGGGTATGACGGCGAGCAGCGTGTTGATGGCGATGTAGGCGAACGGATTCGCCAGCCACGCCATGCGCTGGAAATTCTTGGCGCGCGCCGGCGACGGGCGGTTCGCGTCGGGCGGCGGCAGCTCACCGGGTTCGCCGGCTGCGTTTCCGTGAATCTTTTCCAGCCAAAAAACCAGCGCCAGCTGGATCAGGATGAAAGCCAACGGCAGATAAAACATGCTCTGGTAGCCGAACTTCACGATCAGCGTGCCGCCGATGAAATAGGCGGCGGCATTGGCCGCGGCCCACGTGATATTGTAGATGCCCACGGCGCGCGCGGCGTGCGCGCCCTCGCTCACGAGCGCCTCCAGCACGGGCCAGATGCAACACATGCCGATATTCACGACGCAAGCGGCGGCAATCACCCCGGCCATGCTGTGAAGCTGCGAGCCGACGACGAGTCCGGCGATCATGATGCCGAAACCGGTTTTCAGCGCGGTGATATGGCCGCAGCGCTGCGCGAACCGCCCGGCCTGCCACGAGGCGAACGTGTAAATCAGGCCGATCAGCGAGGCGAGCGCGAGGTTTTCCTTGTCGTTGAACCCGAACCGGTCGCGGAACAGGAAATAAAGGTAGTTGAAAAAGATGACCGTCGCGAAGGAGTTCAGCCCCTCGATGGTGTAACAGACGGTGCGGAATCTGCCGTTCATGACCGGGAAATCTCCTCGATGGCCCGGTGGCAATACCATTTCACCGCGTCGGTCATCGGCGGCGAAAGTTTGTCCAGATCGTCGCGAGCGCACCAGCGGATGTCGTGATGCTCCTCGGCGGCGAGCTTAACCTTTCCACCTTTGGGTTTCGCCCAATATATCATTCCGATGTGTTCGTGCGTGTCGTTGATGCGATGGATGTCGAGAAAACGCGGCGCGATGAGCGCGCGGGTGCCGGGCGACGTCGTGGGCGGACGTTCACCAATCAGTTCCACGTCGAGTCCGCTTTCTTCCTTCGCCTCGCGCAGCGCGGCCTGCTCCGGATCCTCGTCCAGTTCGATGTGTCCGCCGAGCGGCAGCCACTTGTCGAGCTTGCGATGGTGGATGAGCAGGATTTTGCCTTCGTGCACGACAAAGATCGCGACGGTGAAATCAATTTTTTCGTGGATGTGCGCCATGTTTGCCAGGGAAAATTTAACAACAAAGAGACGAAGGTGCGAAGGAAGAATTTCCAAAGCTTTGCGTCTTGGCGTCCTTGTTGCTCAAATAAAAAGCCCCGACCTGCGTCAGGGCTTTGAAAACAGATGCGAATTCTTTCACCCGGCAAAAGTCTTCTGGAGAAGTTTGCCAGTCTTTCAGGCCAGTGACTTTATTTTTGCAATAAATGTGCGGCTGGCCACTCCCGCACTGCCGGCGTTGTCCAGAATCGGCCCCGGCCTGAACTTGCCCGCGCGCCGTGTGATCCCAGCTAATTTTACTGCCGGATGTTACTTTTTAACAAGCCCTGCACGTCCAGCCAGTCGGCAAAGCGTTCGATCCAATGGTCGGATGGCTGGTGCTGTTGCTTCATACCAAAGCCGTGTCCGCCTTTGGAATAGAGATGTAATTCCGCCGGTTTGCCCGCCGCAATCCAATCCTGATAAATGGTGACGCTTTGCGGTGCCAGCCCCAGCGGGTCATCCGAGGCTGCCAGCACAAACGCGGGCGGCGCATCCGCCGGCACACCATTGCCCTTGATCGCCCAATTGTAAGCGGCATAAATCGGGGCCACAAAATTGGGGCGCGTTGCCGCCGTGTAGTTCATGCCCACCGACACCGCCACAGTTCCGCCCGCCGAGAAGCCGATGATGCCAATGCGTTCTGGGTTGACGCCAAACTCCGCCGCGTGCTGACGCACATAACCAATGGCCGCGTCGCCGTCCGCCAACGCCAGTTTGACAACGGGTGCCACTACGGAATCGAGCGGACCTCGCGTCATGAGTTCGAGGGTTGGATCATCCGTCTTACATTCCACCAGCCGGTATTTCAGCACGAAACAAGTGACTCCTTTCGCGGTCAGCCAGCGCGCGACATCGTAACCTTCACTATCAATGGACAAGGCGAAAAACGCCCCGCCGGGACAGATGATGACGGCCGTGCCATTGGCCTTGCCGGCAGCGGGCTGGAAAACCGTCAGGGTTGGATTGGCCACATTGAACACCACGCGGGTCTGCCAGATATTAGTCCGGTTTTCCTGCTCGGTTTGTTTCCAGCTTTCCGAGCCGGGGGGCCGGCCCGTCATAAAGTCGAATGACCTTGTCCTGGGCAAGCGCCTGAAAGTAAAAACCTGAAAGCAGAACGACAATAAAAGTTCGGAAGGGGTTCATGTGAACCGATTCTCAATGGCAACCCAACCTGCGTCAACAGGAAATCGCACTCGCGCAGCAACGCAGATCTGCCAGGCATGAAATCCATTCGGGGCAAAGGTTTTGAATTTTTGATTTGCCACCTCACCCACCCCGTTCACGGCAGAGACGGAATAGCATCGCGATGGGATGAAGTTAAAAACAGTTTACGGCTTGTGGGGAGCTCGCCCCATCAAAAGCAAACCCCGGTTTGCACCGGGGTTTGCTTCAATTCGAGAGCGGCTGAAAATTATTTCATCTTGTCGAACGTCTTCTGCAGAATCTGCCAGTCCTTCTGGCCCGCGAACTTGCTTTGGAAGCTGGCGTTGACCTCGGCTTCGCGCGCGTTCTTGGTCGGCTTCTTGACCTGGTAAAGCACGCCGAAGTTGCCGGGGAAATCGGCGCTGGCGAGCTTGTAGGCGGCGTGCTCATCCGTCACGTCGTGCGTTTTGGGCACTTCGTTGAACTGGCCGCCCTTGCGCGGGTTCGCCGCGTCGAACGCGCCCTCGTAAAATTCCACGCACTCGCTGAGGCAGTGCACAAAGCTGAAGCCGTCGTGGTCCATCGCGGCCTCCATCATCGCGAGGACGTGGTTCGGATTCGAGGCCGAGGTGCGCGCGACGAACGACGCGCCGACCGCGATGGCCTGCTTGGCGGGATTGATCGGATAATCCACCGCGCCCCAGATGTCGGTCTTGCTCTTGAAGCCGAGCGGCGACGTCGGCGAGGTCTGCTTCTTCGTCAGGCCGTAAACCTGGTTGTCCATGACCACGAGCGTCATCTTGATGTTCTTGCGCGCCGTGTGCGTGAAGTGGTTGCCGCCTATGGAAAACGCGTCGCCGTCACCGCTGAAGGCGAAGACGTGCAGATCCGGGCGCGACAGCGAAACGCCGCTGGCGAAGGGCAGCGCGCGGCCGTGAATGAAGTGCGCGCCGTGGGCTTGCACGAAATACGGGAACCGGCTGGAGCAGCCGATGCCGGAGATGGTGGTGATCTTCTCGTGCCAGAGCTTGCGTTTTTCAATCAGCTTGAAATACAGCGCGAGCACGGAGAAGTCGCCGCAGCCGGGACACCACGTCGGATGGTCGGCGACGATTTCCTTCCGGGTGAGGCCCTTGCGCTCGCCGGTGGCGGAGCTGGTCGGGGCGTTGACGACGGCGAGGTGGCCGGAATTGCGATCAGGAATTTCAGAGGTAAGCGTGCTCATGGGGTTGAAAAATTATTTTTTGTTGCTGGCCAGCGCGCGGGCGCGGTCGAGGATTTCCTTCACCTTCCAGGTCAGGCCGTCGGACTTGTTGATGCCCTGGATGCGCGGGTCGCAATAGCGGGCGCGGAGCAACGAGGCGAGCTGGCCATAGCCGTAAATGCCCTCGTCATTCAGTTCGACCACGAAAATGTGATGAAAGCCCTTGAAAATCTCCTCGAGGCCGTTCGGCAGCGGATAAATATATTTGATGGTCAGGCCGGAAACCGCCTCGCCAATGCCGCGGGCGCGGTCCACGGCCTCGCGGATCGGGCCTTCGGAGGAACCCCAGCCGACGAGCAGAATTTGTCCTTCGTCCGGGCCGTAGGTTTTCAACTTGGGAAACTCCCACGCGAGCTTGCGCAGTTTGTTGCGGCGCTTGGCGGTCATGTCCTGGTGCAATTTCGGCGAGCCGGTCGGATGGCCGTATTCGTCATGCTCGAGGCCGGTGGCGATGGGATACCTGCCGTCGAGAATCCGCGTGCCGGGCTTGATATGCTGCGTGATGCCGTCCTTGGCGGACAAGTCATACGCCTTGTGCGTCGGCACCGGCGTGAAATCGGGCGTGATGTCCTGGCAGATTTTTTCGAGATTCGGCTCTTCAAACGCCTCGATGCGCGTGGCAATGCCCTGGTCGGTCAGGATGACGACCGGCGTGCTGTATTTGCGGGCGATGTTGACGGCCTCGATCGCGGTGTAAAAACAATCTTCCACGCCGGTCGGCGCCAGGACGACGCGCGGTGAATCCCCGTGGCCGCCGAAGCACGCGATGTTCAAATCGGACTGCTCGATGTTGGTCGGCATGCCGGTCGAAGGCCCGCCGCGCTGGACGTCCACAATGACAAGCGGCATCTCCGCCATGACCGCCCAGCCGAGGGCCTCGGTCTTGAGCGCGATGCCCGGACCGCTTGAACCCGTCACGGCCACGCGGCCGGCGTAACTCGCGCCGATGGCCATCGAGACCGAGGCGATTTCGTCTTCGCACTGGATGAACGAGCCGCCGTATTTCGGCAGTTCGCGGCGCAGAATTTCCATGATGTCCGACCACGGGGTGATCGGATAACCGGCACCGAACCGCACGCCGGCGGCGATCAACCCATAGGCCAGCGCCTCGTTGCCGTTCATCACGACCTGGTGGCGGTCCTTTTTTTCGGGCGCGTAAAACTGATACGTCTTGAGCAGATTTTCCAGCGAGTGATTGTAGCCGCCGTTGAAGCAGGTCAGCGCATTTTGCACCACCGTCGGATCCTTGCCGCCAAAGCGCTCCTCGATGAGCTTGGTGAGTTTCGGAACATTGAGGTCGAAAATTTTCGCCAGCAGGCCCATCGCAAAAATATTTTTCCCCTTGTCGCGGCCCGTGCCGCCCACGGCCTCGACCGTGAGGCTGGAAATGTTCACGCCGACATGCCGGTAGCTTTCTTCCCATTCCGGCCTGGGCTGAACATGGTCGGCGTCGTAAAGCACGATGCCGCCGAGTTTCAGCGACTTGATGTGATCCTCGTAGCTGTGCTGGTAAAAACAGAGCAGCATGTCCGCCTCGTCGCCCGCGCTCAAAACTTCGCCGGAGCCGATGCGGACTTGAAAGATGGACGGACCGCCGGAAATCGTCGAGGGAATGGTCATGAACGTCATGACCTCCTGTTCGCTGCGCCCGGCGAGGCGCGCCAGGAATCCGCCGATGGCCTGGATGCCGTCCTGGGAATTGCCGGCGATGCGGATGACCGCTTCGTTGATCTTCGCAATTTTCGGGGCACCACCCGACGGCGGCACCGTTGTCATCGTATCACTCATGGAACTTCAAAGTTAAAATTTACCGCAATGCAAAGTGGGCTGGCGGTTGTTGACGAACAGCGCGACACCGTTGCGTATTAACAGTAGGCAGTCATAGTCATTGTGTCAATTTCTAATGCTCGGTATGCGGTCATAAGCGACTTTGATTGAACCGGCCGGCAAACGGAAGCCATCTATTGTCGGGCCGCGCCGCTTGCGCCGGCCGGCCAATCCGCGTAGCGTGATTCCGACACATGACGCCGCAGGAAACATACGATGACGCGCTGTTCGATTTCAGCCGGGGCGATTTTGCCGGCGCCGTGGTGAAGTTGAAAACGGTGCTGGCCGCCGATCCGGAACATTTCGACGCGCAACTCGCGCTGGGCATGGCGTATTACCGCCTGGGCGATTTCGCGGCGGCGATCGCCGAGGGTCACAAGGCCGAGCAGCTCCGCCCGCAGGAGCAGCTCGTCCATACGAACCTCTCGCTCTTCTACATGAAATCCGGCGACAAGATGACGGCTGAAAAACATGGCTTGAAGGCGAAAATTGAATCCTGGCGCGAAGACGCGGCCAAGGCCAAACTGCCGGACAAAACTGTTCCAAGTGAATCTGAACTGGCGATGGCAAAACCGACACCGATGCCGATGAAATTTCCCAGCCAGCCGTGGAAGAAGAAGCCGGTTGATAGTTAATAGTTGATGGTTGATAGAAAAGCTCCGCACGGTGGCACCAACTCAAAATTTAAAATTCAAAACTTAAAACTTCCCATGAAATCCTCCTACGAACTCGCGATGGAACGGCTGAACAAGACCGCGCCGACCGTCAAACTCTCCGCCGCGCAGAAAAAACAACTGGCGGAACTCGATTCCAAATATTCCGCAAAAGTAGCCGAACGGGAAATTGCGCTCGGCGGTGAAATCGCCAAGGCCGCCGATGATTTTGAAAAGGCTGAGTCACTCCGCCAGCAGCTCGTCACCGAACGCAAAAAAATTCAGGCCGAGCTGGAAGAAAAAAAAGAGCGCGTCCGCTCCGGAAAATAAAATGATGCCCTGCCTGGCGTCTCCGTAAAATCCATTCACGCCGGGCGAAAGTCGCCTCCTTGATCCAATTGACTTATTGGACGTTGCCGCCGGACGTTTGAACATTGATTCCGTGCTTCAAACAATACGCGCCGTTGTCCACATACTTCTCCGCCCACCATTTCAACCCGGCACGTTCTTCCTTGGACAATTTGCGGACGACCTTCGCCGGCGCGCCGAGCACGAGCGAGCCGGGCGGGATTTTCGTGCCCTGCGTCACGAGCGCCTTCGCGCCGATGATGGACTGCTTGCCGATGACCGCGCCGTCCAAAATCACCGCGCCCATGCCGACGAGGCATTCGTCGCCGACGGTGCAGGCGTGGACGATCGCGCCGTGGCCGACGGTGACCCAGTTGCCGACGAGGCACGGAAAATCGTCCGCGAGATGCAGCACGGCGTTGTCCTGGATGTTCGAGTGGTGGCCGACGACGATGCGGTTGATGTCGCCGCGCAACACCGCGCCATACCACACGCTCGCATGCGCGCCGAGCGTCACGTCGCCGATGACGGTCGCGGTGCTGGCGATGAAAACATTTTTGCCGAGCGCCGGCTTTTTGCGGAGAAATTTATCAAGCTGCTTTGCCAGTTTGTTCACGCGAAAATTTTAACACGAACCGGCGGCGGCACAAATTGAAAGAAATTTGAAGTCGCGGATGAAACGCGGAGTTTTGACACGGATTGCACGGATTTCCACGGATTTTTAATCTGTGTTAATCTGTGAAATCCGTGTCTGCATTTTGTCGCGGAGCGAAAACGCTTGAAAAATTATTTTACCGGGAGCAAAGTCAAAATAGTGAAATGGAATAGGCCACAAAATCTATTGCCTAATAATTGTAAGGCTACATGAGCGCACACCGAACATTTAGACTTACAAGCCCCATCAGGCCGCGAAAGGTTGTCGGCATCACCATTCTTTTGTGGGCGCTGCTTTTGGCGTTTGCTTGGGCAGTTTTACATCAGCCTAGCATTGCGCTAATTCCTTTATACGGTCTTTGTCCCAGCACACCCGCAACAGATTCTTGGGCCATTGGCGCGGGATTGGTATTTTTAGCTTTAATATTTTTTGGATTTTTCAGAAGCAGCAGACTTGCAGCCGTTATTTTCATCATGCTATTTCTAGTTTCGATAGCTGGATGGCTTTTGAGATTTCATTAGGATGTTCACGATGACGCCGCCTAATAACTAAATAGGCTGCAAATTTTCTTCACGGCAAGCGCACGAGATTTTAATTTTCAAATTGGTCTGACGCGCGGTTGTTAAAGTCAATTTGCCGGAATTTGGGTTTTGAAACCGAGCATGGACTTGACCCACGACCACGCCGCGAGCAGGCCGGTGTCGCGCACGCCGTTCAGGCCGTAAATGGCGACCAGCTCCAATTCGTGCCCGCGGTAACGCGGTGGCAGCAGCAGCGCGATCCGGGCGTTGTCGCCGTCGAGCTGCAAAATTTCCGAGAAGAACACGCCCTTGCCGGCGGCGTATTGGGTCGCGGGCAGCGTGAGCGTGCGTTCGGCCAGCACCAGCCACGGACGATATTTCACAACCAGATTTCCTTTGTCGTCGCGGCTCAACCGGCCGTAGGTGCGTGACGGCACCTTGTCAATTTTGCGGCCGAGAAACAGTTTGTTCACCGTCGGATCCGGCTTGAAGCGGTTGCAGCGGCGCGTCATAAAATCCCAGACGAACGTGAGACCGAAGTGCGAGAGCCGGAACGACCAGCCCGCGATGAGCCAGGAAAACAGGATGATGACGAGCGCCCACAGCGCGCCGACCCAGGGATTGGCGAACGAAGTGAGGGCGACGCTCGCAATGATGGACGTGCGAAACGCCTTGAGCGCCGCGTCCACCGCGCCGAACGGGCTGATGAGGATGAGGATGTTGATGGCGTTGGACGCGAGGAACACGATGAAGAACGCCACCATCGCAAACGGAATCATCAGCGCGTTGTAAAGCCACGACAGATCAATCGCCGCAAAGCCGAGGGAACTCAACGCCGCGCCGTGGTCGTTGCTGCTGGCGTGAAAAATCGAGGCGGCAATCGGCACGAACGCGCCGGTGGCCACGAGGCCGCTGACTTTGTGCTCGATGGTTTCCGCGACGTCGAAGGGTTTTTTCACCAGCGGCGGCAGCGCGATGCCGGCGGAATCCTTCACGAAGCACGCGCCGACGAGCAGCAGCGCCGGAATCCAGAACAGCGGGTTGCCGAACCACGGCAGCTTCGCCTTTTGCTCCGGCGTTTTGGCCTGCCACCATTGCCAAGCGCCGACGGCGCTGACGCCCATGAGCGGCGAGATGGCCACGCCGGTGATCAGGGAAATTGTCTGGGCAATTTGTTCGCCGGGATTATTGTTGGCCGGCGCGGCGGCTGAAGAAGTTGCCGCGTGCGCGGTGACCAAGGAAAAACCGAGGCAGAGTATGAGCAGGGCGGTCAGGCTCGTTTTCATGCGGGCAGATTGGCGAATTTTATCCGTTTGTAAAGTCCGGCCAAAGGCAAATAACTTCGCGGTTCAAGCCGGCGGCTTGTCTTGCGAACTTTTTTCCGGGCCGCTGGCCGCGAAAAATTTCTGATACGCAAACGACGCCAGCATGGCGATCACCGCCACGCCAACGAACGCGCCGATGCGATAAAGCTGGTTGAGCTGCGCGAGGTCGTGGAAGAAAAGCTTGATCAGCGTGACGCACAGCAGGCCCATCGCCGCATAGCGTGGCGCGGGAATTTTTTTCCAGATGCCGGCGACGAGCAGGATCAGCGCGAACAGCGCCCAGGCGATGGTGTAGGTCATCTCGCGCGCGAAATTGCCGCCGAATTCAAACGTCAGCGTCGAGCCGGGCGCGCTGAAGAAGTCGGCGATCTCGATGTTCAGCAGCAAAAAGGCCAGCACGACGCCCAGCCCGGCCAGAATCGGCGGCGTGTTGGAACCCAGAACCAGGTTGCGCGGCGGCGCGAGCAATTTCGCCCCGACAAACAGGCAGACCGTGACGAGGCCGTAGGCGTAAAGATACCAGTTGAAAATCGGGGTGTCGCTGCGCGGATGATACGCCAGCACCGCCGGATTCAGCGCGAGCCGGATGAACGCGGCGACGAGCAGGCCGGCCCCCGTGAGCCGCAGGCCCGGATGCGGCAGGCGATGAAACAGCCACAGCAATGCCGCGCCTTCCAGCGCCCAGCCGACCGTGATCCATTGGCGGTGAAATTGGAGCGGGAAAATCAGCGTGATGAAAAACAGCCCCACGCCGCCGAACCAGGCGAGCTGCGCCAGCCGCGACTTGCTCGCCGCCGGAATTTTTTTCATCACCACGGCGAGGCTCACCAAAGGCGGAACCGCAAACGCGGCGGGCAGCAGGCCCATAAAATCATTTGGCCAGACCGCCGCAACAAGCCGGTGGATGAGAAAGAATTGCGGCACGCCGGCCAGGGCGGCCGTTGCCCACGGAACAATTGTCCCGCCAAATTTTTTCAGGAAAACAAACGGAAACAGCGCGAACACGCCGAGGAACACGAGATACCAGACGAGCGGCAAGCTTGCGTTGGCAACATCGAAATGGCTGAAGTGCCATTCGCATTCCAACGCGGTCACGCAGACGAGGCCGACGGCGGGCAGCCAGTCGAGCGAGAAAAATCTCGTCACGCCCAGCAGCAGCACGACGAGCAGCAGCGCGAGGCCGAAGACCGGCGACGGATCGGCGAGCGGCAGCCGCTGCGTGGCCATGATGAGCAGCAGAAACGGCAGGATGGTGGCGAAGGAAGGCAGTTGCGCGGCGACGTTTGCCGGCGCGGTGAAATCGCCGGTGAGCTTGACCCCGTTGGCCAGAACGTCCGGCTTGAATTTTCGCGCCAGCCACGCGCCGACGCCGACAAAGATGATTGAAAACGCGCCGAGGAGAAAAAAAGATTCCGGCAGGCCGGTCAGGTCGGTTGGAATTTTGCAGATCAGTTCGCCCAGAGCGGCGAGCGTCAGCAGCAGCACAATCAGCACCGGCCAGAGCGACAGCGTCGCCACCGCCAGGGCGATCGCCAGCACATCCACGAGCAGCACGAACGGCCACACGACGAATGAAACATCCGTGAGCTGGAACACCGGCAGCAGCACCAGCGCGAGCGACAGCGACGGAAAAATCCGGCTGCCCCAGAGCGGCCGGCTCGCGGCGCGGCGGCGTTGCAGCAGCACCGGGAAAACGGAATGGAAAACGGCGAAGATGAAATAAAATGCCAGCGCGGCGTTCATCATTCCACTGTTCAGCGAATTCATGGTCCATTCGGTGAGCAGCCCGAAAACGGCGAGTCCGAAAACGGGCTGCGCGTTGGCGGCTTCGGCGTCGAGCCACGCCAGCGCGGCGACGGCCAGATCAATCAGGAAAACGAAGCCAAACATGAGCCACGGGCGTTGCCCCAGCGGCGCGAAGGTCAGAAACCACGCCGTGAACAGCAGCGCCACCGTGGCGACGCCGAGCAGCGCACCGGCCAGCCACCAGTTCAGTTGTTTGCCGCGCCTGGCCCAAGACACACCGGCGAGAAACAGCACGGTGAAGCCGAGCAGAACGCCGAGCGCGGTGAAAATTTTGTCGCCGGCAAAATAATTTCCGGCAACGAAGAATTTATTCAGCCAGCCGAGCTGCAGGATAACGGTGCCGAAGGCGGCCAGTGCCGCAAGAAAAAACCAGCGGCGATGCAGCGCGATGACAATCAACCCGGCGTCGAGAATGGCGATGTAGCCGAACAGTCCGAGCGGATTGTCCTGGCCGGTCGAAAGCAGGATTGGCGTGAGAAAGCCGCCGAGCATTCCGAGGATGGCGATGACAAGGGCGTTCAGCCGGACGGCGAGAAAGAAGGCGATGGTGGTGACCAGCGCCATCAGGAAAAAAGTCGGGAGCGCGGCGAAGAACGCGAAATGGTAGAGCGCATAGCACGCGAATGTGACGGCGTAGAGGATCACGACGCCGGTGGCGCACAAGGTTTGCGACAGCACGGAATAATTTTTTCGCGACATGACCACGCCGCCCGCGAGCAGGCCGAGGCCGGTGACGAAACCGGCGGCCATGCGCAGTTCGGGCGACACGAGGTTGTTGTCGAACGAGTATTTGATGAAGAACGCCACGCCGAGAAACAGCGCGAGGCCGCCGAGCCACGCGAACAGCTTCACGCCCATGAACTGCTCCCAGTTGATGGCGGGCTTCGGTTTTGGCAAAGGTGGAAGCGCTGGTCTTGGCGGTATTGGCGCGACAAGCCCCGGCGGCGCAGGGGCAACGGGCGGCCGTGGCATTGAAATGGTTGGCGGCGGAGTGACAACCGGAATCAGCGGCGCGATGACAGCAGCAACCTTTTCCGCTTGTGCCTTCGGTGTGGAAATCGGTTCAACGGTTTTGGATGATTCCTTTTCCCGTTTCAGCCGGATCACTTCAATTTCGAGTTCGCCGAGCTTTTGGGAAAGCTCCTCGATGCGGCGGCCGGCGCGGATGGCGCGAACAATCAGCCACACGGCCAGCGCGACGGGAACACCAAGAATCAAGAGGACGATGGGCATCAATTCCATAAGCTTTCCCTTTCAAGAACTGTGCAGATGAATATCGCGCAATGTGCGCCCGACAGTGGGTCGAAGGCAAGCAGCAATGCGGCGGCTTTCCGCACCAGGCCCGGTTTCATTTTCATGCGGCGATGATAACGCGGTCATCTCCGCCGCCGTTAATTGAAAAAACTTCTGGGCTCTGCAAAAAAATCAATGCGCAGTCGCGCCCGGATTTCAAAACAAAAAACCCGCCGGACATTTCGTCCGACGGGTCGCGGTTCCCGGTTCCTCGCGGGTTACCAGCGGTCATGCCGGTAACCATAGCCGTTGCTCCAGCGATAATGCACCGGATAAACCACCGCCGGTCCGCGGCAGACCACGCCGGGCGGCGGACAGTAAACCACCTGCGGTGCGGGTGCGGGACAATAGACGACATTGCACGGCGGCGCGGGCGGCGGACAATACGCCGGTGCGCCGCAGGAATAATTCACGTTGCATTGCGCGTGGCCGTCAACGGCGGCGGCGACCAGACCGACGACCGCCACGCCAGTCAGCACCTTGCCGACGGTCGCCCATTCGCGGTCGCCCGCGCGGGCGGTTTGCAGATTGGCCGCAGCCAGCCCGAGGATCACCGTTCCCGTCAGAATCATTTTTTTCATAATTTTGCCTTTCATCAGAACGCTTTTGCGTTCAATCAGTCTGACGCGCGGATTTTATTTTTATTCAACAGCAAAAACGGATAGTGTTTTCAACAGGTTTATGAACAGGCCCGTTTTGCCCAAAATCACGCCGCGCCGGCGGCTGCCGCGCTCGTTCAAGGATTTGACGCCGGCGAAGCATTTCAATCCGGCCACGTTTTTTCGCGAACTGGTCTGGAAAGCCCTGCTCACGCCACGCCACGGCGAACAGCAGCGGCCGGATTTCCCAAAACTGAAACCCGGCGAAATCGCCATCACCTGGATCGGCCACGCGTCGTTTCTCATCCAGTTCACGGATTTAAACGTGCTTATTGATCCGAATTTCGCGAACTGGCTTTTCCTGTTGAAGCGCATCAAGCGCGCCGGATTGAAAATAAAAGATTTGCCGCCGATTGACCTAGTGTTGCTGACGCACGCGCATTTCGATCATTTCCACAAACCGACGCTGCGCAAACTGCCGCATCCGAAAATCGGCATCATGCCGCGCGGCGTCGGCGACCTCGCGCACGACCTCGGCTTCGCGCGCGTCATCGAACTCGACCATTGGGAAAGTTTTTCGCCGGGCAGCTGGAAGGTGACGTTCACGCCGAGCAAACATTGGGGCGCACGCACGCTGCGCGACAGCCATCGCGGCTACGGCGGATTCGTGCTGGAGCATCAGGGCCGGAAAATTTATCACGCCGGCGACAGCGCGTATTTCGACGGGTTCAAGCTCATCGGGAAAAAACTTTCGCCGGAGATCGCGCTGCTGCCCATCGGCGCGTATTTCCCCGAATCCTTCCGCCGCGTTCACATGGGGCCGGACGAGGCGGTGAAGGCGTTCAAGGAACTCGGCGCGAAATATTTTGTGCCGATGCACTACGGCACGTTCAAGCTGTCGTTCGAGGATCTGGACGAGCCGCCGCGCTGGCTCCGGCAAATCGCCCGGGAGCAAAACCTGACGCGGCAGATAAAAATTCTCGACGAAGGCGTGCCGGAAGTGTTTTGATTCGCGCCAATGACCGACGGCCAATCCCAATCCTCACCCTTCGACCCGCTCAAGCGCTACGTTCCGCTCGCCGTCTGGGCGGTGGTCATTCTCGTCATTCTGGCGATGCCGCTAAAAATTATTGGCTACGGCTATCTGCCGGGTGACGATGCGCTGCGCCACGCCGCCAAGGCCGTGAGCGGCAAAACATGGTCGCAAATCCTCGTGCTCAGTGACGTTTACAAAATTGACCATGAATTCGGTTGGAACCTGCTGCTGGAAAAAATTCATCTCTGGACGAATTGGAACGCCGAATCATTGGTCATTTTCTCCGTCGTGGCGATGTTCATCCTCGTCGGCTGGTCGGCGCTGCCGTGGCTGAAGCGGCCGGAAGCGTGGCTGGCCACGTTGATGCTGGCCACGCTCGTGGCGGCGGTCTGCGGGCGCATGACGCTGGGGCGGCCGTATCTGGTGACTTTCGCGGTGCTGCTGACGCTGCTTTTTATGTGGCAGAACTTTGGTTCTACGCCGCCAAAAAAATGGATGCTGCTGCTGGCGACCGCGCTGTTTGCGCTCGGCTCGTTCGTCCACGGCGTCTGGTATCTTTGGGTGCTGCTGCTCGGGGCCTTTGTTTTGGCGGGCACTATTCGCTGGGCCGTCAGCCTCGGCTTTTGCTGGGCCATCGGTGTTTTCATCGGCAGCGCGCTCACCGGCCATCCGTTTGAATATCCGCTGCAGGCGTTCAAGCTCGCGCTGCTCGCGGTCGGCGCACACGCCACCACGAGCACGATGGCGACGGAGCTGCAGCCGTTCGACGGCAATATTCTCGCCGTGGTGATTTTGGGCGGCCTGATCGTCCTGCGCCAGCTGGCAAAATTGAACGCCGTGCCGCTGACGAAAAATCCCGCGTTCTGGCTGACGTGCCTCTGCTGGGTGCTCGGCTTCAAGGTGTCGCGGTTCTGGGACGACTGGGGCTGGCCGGCGCTGATGGTTTTGATGACTTGGGATTTGCAATCACTCCTGCAGACGCGGTTCGCGGAAAACTCCTTCAAACGGCTCGGCCTGACGCTGGGCCTGGCCGCCGCGACGTTTCTCTGCGTCACGAACGATGCGCACAGCCGCTGGTCGCAGACGTTGTCCAACCGATATGTCACGGCCGACAATCCCGAGATTGCCGGCTGGCTGCCCGACCACGGCGGCATTTTTTACACGGCGGACATGACGCTCTTTTACCAGACCTTTTTCAAAAATCCGACCGGCGACTGGCGCTACCTGCTGGGCTTTGAGCCGACGTGGATGCCCAAGGAAGATTTTGAAGTCTATCACAGCGTGCTGTGGAATCAGGGTGATGTAAAAACTTACGCGCCCTGGGTCAATAAAATGCAGCCCGCCGACCGGCTGGTGATCCGTGGCGGACGCGCCAACTCGCCCGGCATTCCGCAACTCGAATGGAAATACAGCGGTCAGGGCATCTGGCTCGGCCGCACGCCGCGCCTGCCGGCAAATGGAACGCCGCCGCCGACTGTTCCCGCGACGGGGCCGCGCTGAATTTTCCGCGCTTCACAACTGGTCGAACTGCCGCGCCAGCGCGAAATCCTTTTCCGTCAGGCCGCCCGCGTCATGCGTGGTGAGCGTGAGCGTCACCTTGTTCCAGCGGATGTCAATGTCGGGATGATGCCACGCCTGCTCGGCGAGCACGGCGACAGTTTCCACAAATTTGATCGCGGCGGGAAAATCCTTGAACTGGAACGTCCGCGAAATTTTATCGTCGTTCAAATGCCAGTTGGGAATCAAAGCGAGCGCGGGAAGGATTTTCGCCTCGGCGAGTTTTTGCACCGGCGGCGCGCCGAAATTTTCGAGCGACCGCTGTTTGCCCGTCGAGGCTTCGCGCATCAGGCTTAAACTGGTTACCAACGACCAAAGCCAGGAGGCGGTGCATAATACCACGCCCCATAACGCTGTTTTTCCAAAATGGCCGGCGGGCGGCGGATTGTCGCTGAAAGCCAGCGCGTAATAATTGCCGATGGTTTTGAAGCTCCACTCGCAAAACAAAATGAACCCCGCCAGAAAAATCACCAGCTGCCCGGTGCCCGCGATCCAGCGGCGGGCCAGGATTGAACCGAGTCCTGGCGTGGCGAACTGATTGAGGAGCGCCGCGTTCCGGGCCGTGGCGCGGCTAAGGGGTTTGCCCCTCGGAGAAAATAGCTTCATAGGCAAACATCAGCGCCGCGATGCCGATGGGAAAAGTGAACAACACGCCGACACAGCAGAGGCACAAGCCCACGATGTTGAGCAGTGAAATCAGGATCACCAGGCCGAAGACGAGCCACCAGTGTTTCTTGACCTGCCTGCGGCTTGTTCCCATCGCCGTCCAAAAATCCATCTGCCGGTCCACGATGAGCGGCAGCGTGAATTTCCAACTCACAGCCAGATAGGTGGCGGGAATGGCGCAGACCAGCAGCACCGGCAGGCACGCCAGCATCACGGACTCCAGCGCCGCCACCGTTTCGTGGTCCGGCGGCACACCTGGCTGTAAATGCTGCAATTGGCCGGCGAGCGGGATGATTTTCACAATCAACATCACAATGAATGGGAGCAGGCAGGCACCAATCAGCAGTCCCTGAACCAGGGTGCCGAGAAAAAGCTGCGCGAACGCACGCCGAAAGCCGGAAAAGATGTCGCCCAACTCCGCCGGTTCGCCGCGGATGGACTGGATGAACAGATAGAACACGCCGCCCATCAACGGCCCGGAAATGATGAAGTTCGCGATGGAAAACACGGATCCGATCACCGGTATTCCCGACAGCCCGCCGATGGCGCCTTCGATGAGCAAATAAACCAGGGTGGCGACAAAGAGCAATCCCATGTTGTTTTTCACCAGCTCCCACCCGCGGCTGATGCAGCCACCGATATCCAGTTCGTAGTCGCGTTCTGAAATTGCGGAGGCGCCGGCCGGGCCGGCAAACACCGGCGGCACGCCGGACGTCGGAGCTTTCGGCGCAAAGGCATCCGCGAATTCGGGAAATTTATCCAGCGTGCGGAACTCCGCGTCGCTCTCCGCCTTCACGAGCGATTGTTCATTGAGCCGGCTCTCGGCGATCCACTGGCGGATGTCGTCCGCCGTGACCGGGCCGTATTCTTTCTGATCGCCGCCGATGATGGTGTAAGTCGCCATAAATGATCTCCGCTGCGTTTGCTTCTAATTCATTGAACCCGCCGGCGCAAGTTTCGTTTCGTTAATTATTCCGCACGAACATTTTTCCCGGCAGCTGTTTCACCACGCGCTTCATTTCCAAACCGAACAGCGCCACCGAGACCGCCGAGCTGGGCAGGCTGCATTTGCGGATCACCTCGTCAATGGACATTTCCTCGCGGCTCAACGAATCATAGACGAGCTGTTCGTTTTCGGAAAGTTCCAATGCGGGCAGCACGCCGGTCTCACCCGGCGACGGCGGACGATTGCTCGCCGGGAACAGATACTCGAACTCGCTCAAGACATCCTCCACACCCTCGCACAGCTTCGCGCCCTTTTTGATAAGATCGTGGCAGCCCTTGCTGCGCGGCGAATCAATCCGCCCCGGCACGGCAAAAATCTGCCGGCCGTATTCCGTCGCAAAATTCGCCGTGATCAGCGCGCCGCTGGTGAGGTTGGCCTCCACGACAATCGTGCCGAGCGTCATGCCGGCGACGATGCGGTTGCGGATGGGAAAACTCTGCTTGTCCGCCGGCCGGTTGAACGGAAATTGGGTGATGACCGCGCCGTTCGCCGCGATGCGCTCGAACAATTCCGCGTTTTCCGTCGGGAAAATTAAATTTATCCCTGTGCCCAAAACGGCAATCGTCCGGCCCTTCGCGCTCAACGCGCCCTGATGCGCCGCCGTGTCAATGCCGCGCGCGCCGCCGCTCACCACCGTCACGCCGACGTAGGCGAGCTGATACGCCAGCTTGCGCGCGGTCTCGAGGCCGTAATGCGTCGTCTGCCGCGAGCCGACCATCGCCACGGCGTTTTTGTCCTTCGCCGTCAGCTCGCCTTTGACGTAAAGCACCAGCGGCGGATCGTAAATCTCGCGCAGCGACGAGGGATAATTTTCATCCGACGAAATCAAAACGTGGCAGCCGAATTCAGAAATGCGTTTCAATTCGCCCGTGAGGTCAACGGATTTTTCCCAGCCGGCGATGGCCTCGGCGGTTTCCTCGCCGATGTTGCGGACGCGGAGCAACTGCGATTTTGAAGCGGCGAGAATGTTTGGCGCGTCGCCGAAATGCTCGAGCAGCAGCCGCGCGCGCACCGGGCCGACGTGCTCGACCATGTTCAACGCGATGAGCGCTTCCCGCGTGTCCATGCCAAGATTAAAGAGCTTCTAATTTCAGGTTTCAAGTTCCAAGTGCGGGACAACGGAGCGCCGGACCAGGATGCGAAGCGCTGCAGCCGCTTTCCCGTTTCGTTCAAACGGCCCCGGACGTCAATCGTGATATTCCCGGAAAACCGCCGCCGCCGAAGTGGCGGGATCAAACACCGCGTAGACACTGCCGTGCTGGTGCTCTTCAGCTTCCTTGAAGACGCGCTTGAAACACTGGGGTTTGCCCGACGCCGGCAGATTTTGAAACAGCCGGGAATTTTTCAGCGAAGAAAGCTCCAGCATCGTTTTGAATTCAAAGTCGTCCGCCGGCACCAGTTTCGCGCCGGCGACTGGTTTGCAAACGCAAGGTTTTATGGCGGCAAGGCTTTGCGCAGTCGCGGAGCGACGGAAGAAAATAGCCCGCGGTGCGAGCCGTGGGTTAAACAAACAAAAACAAATCCAGCCCCGGATTGGGCGAAAGAGATTTGCGCACGTTGGTTTTCTGTCGTCCCTTCCGGGGCTTGGATGGTTTTGGCAACCGTGACCCACAGTTTCACCGTGGGCTACTATCTGCCGCACCTCCGGCCCTTTATTTGCCAATGCTGGTGCGCATATCTTTTTCCAGGCGGGCGAAGGCGCGGGCAAAGGCAGCGGGGAGCCGCCAGTTCGAGAAATCGGGATGTGATATTTGCGGACGCTGCCTTAAAAAATAATTGAAGATTTTTCTTGCACAATTTTGTTCTGTGACTATTGTAGTAACAATTATGGCGAACAACCTCCAGTTCTCAATCGCGGTTCACGTCCTGGCCGGGCTGGCCTGCGGGTGTGACCGGGAGGGCGTCACCTCCGCCCGGCTTGCCGCGAGCGTGAACACCAGTCCGAGTTTTGTGCGCCGCACGCTGGCGAAGCTGTCCAAGGCCGGCCTCGTCGAGACAACCACCGGCAAGGCGGGTGCGTGCTGGCTTGCCAAAAATGCGAGGGACATTTCGCTGCTGGACATTTACAAAGCCGTGGATGCGCCCAAGGTGTTTGCGATCCACAGTTACGCGGAGCAAAAAGAGTGTTTCGTAAGCTGCCATATCAAGACCGCGCTCGAAAAAGCTCTGGCAAAAACGCAGAAGGCGATGGAGGCAAGTTTGGCTGAAATCAGCCTGGCGCAGATCGTTTCCGACGTGAAGAAAAAATAAAAAATTTTATCCTTTATTGTTACTTGTTTAGTAACAAATAAATAAACAACCAAAAAGTAGAAAGACAAAACATATGAGCAACAACATCAACAATAAACTCGCAGGCAAAGTCGCCGTCGTCACGGGCGCTTCCAAAGGCATCGGCGCGGCGGTCGTCGTCAATTACGCCTCCAGCAAGGCGGGTGCAGACAAGGTCGTCGCCGCCATCACCAGCGCAGGCGGCAAGGCCATCGCCGTGCAGGCGGACGTTTCCCAATCGGCGGACATCGGGAAATTATTTTCCGAAACCAAGAAGGCGTTCGGCCACGTTGACATTCTCGTGAACAATGCCGGCATTTACGAATTCGGCCCGCTCGAAAACGTGACCGAGGAGCATTTCCACAAGCAATTCAATGTGAATGTGCTTGGCCTGCTGCTCACCACGCAGGAAGCCGTGAAGCATTTCCCGGCGACCGGCGGCAGCATCGTCAACATCAGCTCCGTCGTCGGCCCGCACCCGGTAGCGAACGCCTCGGTTTATAGCGCGACCAAGGGCGCAGTGGATTCCATCACCAAATCGCTCGCGAAGGAACTTGGCCCGAAAAAGATCCGCGTGAACTCGCTCAACCCCGGCATGATTGATACGGAAGGTGCCCAAAGCGCCGGATTCATCGGCAGCGATTTTCAGAAACAGATCGAGGCGAGCACGCCGCTCGGTCGCATCGGCAATCCCAACGACACCGCGAAGGTCGCCGTGTTCCTCGCATCGGATGATTCCGGCTGGGTCACCGGCGAAACACTGCTGGTGTCCGGCGGAATGTATTGAGGCAACCAACCAAGTCACAACTGAACATAAAATGAATTATGAAACCGACCATTGAAATCAACGAAGCGAACTTCGAGACCGAAGTTCTCCAATCCGATCAACCCGTCCTCGTGGACTTTTGGGCCGAGTGGTGCGGGCCGTGCAAGATGCTCGCGCCGGTGCTGGACGAAATTGCCACCGAACAAGCCGGACGCGTGAAAGTCGCCAAGGTGGACGTGGACACCAATCCCGCGCTCGCTGCACGTTTTGGCATACAGTCCATTCCGACGCTGCTTTATTTCGCGGGCGGCGAGGTGCGGGACAAGACCATCGGTGCCGCTGGCAAGAAAGCAATTCTCTCCAAGCTGGAGCTGCTCACCGTTACGGCGTGAGCGCCACGGAGCGCGGCTGTGCCCGCAGGGTCAGCCGCAGCGTGTGAAAAATTCGGAAGTGTCCGGTTTGAAGTGCGTGCTGCGGCTGGTCTGCGACACAGCCGCGCTCCAACTGATTGGAAAATCCCAACGGGATTTCATCATTCAGCCCAGCGTTGCCGCGCCAGCGGCTACGCTGGGTGGCGAATCAAAATGACCTCAACCCTGAAAGGGTTGAATCGTTGCGCGCGAAACGGCGATGCAACCCCGTCGGGGTTGAAAATAATTTTGGATGGTTTGACCTAGGGTAGCTCGTGCCTCGCAACCCTAGGCTGAATGATTTCATCCCGTTGGGATGATGCAAAATTATTTGGTGCGATTGAGGAACTCTACCAACAATAAGGAAGTCGGAGATATTCCCGAAGAGACCGCCGCTTCAATCCACGAAATTTGGTTTGGCTTTAATTTGTCTCCTTCACCTTTATACTCGGCAAACACAAGCTTCTGCTCGTGCCATGCAAAAACGTCAAAAAATCCTCCATACTTTCCATGCCTAGCCACAATCTTGTCATAAATTTCTTGGGCTTTTGCTGGCAATGAACATGGCGCTGTTCGATCTGGCAACCCTGTCCAAAATTTGTCGTGATAAGTATCAACCCAAACACCATCCCATCCGTCTTTTTGAAGCAAACGAAGGATTGCCAATTCTCCAAACAATGGCTCTCCGTCAATTTCAACGAGGGGTTTTATTTTGTAAGAGCCTTTTTGTGATTCATCCAGTGGTTTTCCAAGGCACTTCGGAAATCGTATTGTCCAAGTCGCAATAGTAATTTTTCGGCATGTTGGAGATGTTACTGAATACTCTCCAATGTTCGTTACTAACTTTTTTAACGATTCCATTTTCTGCTGGTTCACTTCGGCATTTCCAACTTCACCTTCGCCGCCACCTGCGCCACGTCTTTGTCGCCGCGGCCGGAGAGGTTCACGATGATGAGCGCGTCCTTGCCCAGCTTCGGCGCGCGCACCATGCACTCGGCCACGGCGTGGGCGCTTTCCAGCGCGGGGATGATGCCTTCCAACCGCGCGAGCTTCATGAAGGCGGCGAGCGCCTGGTCGTCGGTGGCGTAGGTGTATTCGGCGCGGCTGGCGTCGCGCAACCACGCGTGTTCCGGCCCGACGGCGGCGTAATCCAGTCCGGCGCTAACGCTGTGCGTGGATTGGATCTGGCCGAATTCGTCCTGCAAAATAAAACTGCGCGTGCCTTGCAACACGCCGAGCGAGCCGCCCTGGAACCGCGCCGCGTGTTGCTCGGGCTTGATGCCGAGTCCGCCGGCTTCCACGCCGACGAGCTTCACGGATTGGTCATCGAGGAACGGATAAAAAAGTCCGATGGCGTTCGAGCCGCCGCCGACGCAGGCGATGAGCATGTCCGGCAGGCGCTTTTCCTTTTCCAAAATCTGCGCGCGCGCCTCGTCGCCGATGATGCGCTGAAAATTCCGCACCATCACCGGATACGGATGCGCGCCGTAAGCCGTGCCGAGAATGTAATGCGTGCTGCGAAGGTTCGTCACCCAGTCGCGCATCGCTTCGTTGACGGCCTCCTTCAATGTCTTCTGGCCCGCGTGCACCGGTACGACTTCCGCGCCGAGCATTTTCATGCGATAGACGTTCAGCTCCTGCCGCTGGCAATCCACCGCGCCCATGTAGATGACGCATTTCATCCCGAACATCGCGGCGACAGTTGCGGAGGCGACGCCGTGCTGCCCTGCGCCGGTCTCGGCGATGATGCGGGTCTTGCCCATGCGCTTCGCTAAAAGAATCTGGCCGATGGCGTTGTTGATCTTGTGCGCGCCGGTGTGATTGAGGTCCTCGCGCTTCAGATAAATTTTCGCACCGCCGAGTTCCTTGGTGAGGCGTTCGGCAAAATACAGCGGCGACGGGCGGCCGACAAATTCGGTGAGGTAGTAACTCAGCTCCTTCTGAAATTCCGGGTCGTGCTGCGCGCGGAAATATTCTTCTTCCAATTCCTGAAGCGGGTGCATCAAGGTTTCCGGCACGTAACGTCCGCCGTAAGGACCAAAATGGCCTTGGGCATCGGGCAAATTCAAACTGGCTACTGCGCTCATGCGGTAATTCTCACGCAAAGCAGCAGGGCGCGCAAAGAATTATTTGACCCACTTCACTTCGCCGGGCGGCTGGAATGACCGCATCCGCTGAAACAATTTTTCCGCCGCCGCTTCGACAATCACCAGTTCGCGATGTTTCGGGCGGATGAAGCCTTCGTCGGTCGCGTGGTCGAGAAAATCGGTGAGCTTCCGGTAAAATCCCGCGCTGTCGAGCAGACCGAACGGTTTCTGATGCCAGCCCAGCTGGCCCCACGCGAGCACCTCGAAAAATTCCTCGAACGTGCCGTAGCCGCCGGGCAATGCGATGAAGCCGTCGGACAACTCGGCCATCAGCGCCTTGCGTTCGTGCATGGTTTTCACGACGCGCAGGTCGGGAAGCTTTTCGTGGACGACCTCCTTGATGACCAGCTTTTCGGGAATCACGCCGATGACGTGTCCGCCGTGCTTCAACACCGCGTCCGCCACGGCGCCCATCAAGCCGACCATGCCGCCGCCATAGACGAGCTCGATCTTCTCGCGCGCGAGCAGGGTGCCGAGCTGTTCGGCGGCGGTGGCGTATTCGGGGCGGACGCCTTTGTTCGAGCCACAATAAACTGCGATGCGTTTCATTTCAGGAAAGTTGTTTGTGCCGGAAGCAGGTCACAAGATGATCGTTCACCATGCCGACGGCCTGCATGTTGGCGTAACAAATCGTCGAGCCGACAAATTTGAAGCCGCGCTTGAGCAGATCCTTGCTCATGGCGTCGGAGATTTCCGTGCGGGCCGGAACTTCTTTCATATTTTTTCGACGATTGATGATCGGCTTGCCGTCCACGAACCGCCAGAGATATTTGTCGAAGCTGCCGAATTCTTCGCGCACCTTCAGGAATGCTTTCGCGTTCTGGATGGTGGAGCGGATTTTCAACCGGTTGCGGACGATGCCGGGATTGTTCATCAACTTCAAGACGCGCGCCTCGTTGTAGCGCGCGATTTTCTCGGCATCAAAATTGTCAAATGCGGCGCGGTAGTTTTCGCGCTTGTTCAAAACCGTCTGCCAGCTCAAGCCGGCCTGCGCGCCTTCGAGGATAAGATATTCAAACAACAGCCGGTCATCGTGAACCGGCAAGCCCCATTCCGTGTCGTGATAATGGATGGAAATTTCATTCGTCGGCCAAGGACAACGGATCGTTTCCCGTTTCATACACCCGATTTGGCGATGACCAGAAGTTTCGATTAGGCGCGGGGCGCGGGTTTGGCCTGCTTGCGCAGTTGCCGGAGGTGGCGGTAGCCGACAAGTTTCCTGCTCTCTTCATCCCACAACCGGTAGGTGGCGGTTTTGAAGCTGGAGAACAGGGTGATTGGTTTCACCTGCTGGAACAGCGGGTCGGCCTTGTGGCATTTCTCCAGATTGTAATTGGGAATGCGCGGACTCAAATGATGAATGTGATGGAACCCGATGTTGCCGGAAAACCATTGCAGAATGCGCGGCAGCTTGTAGAAGGAGCTGCCCTGCAGCGCCGCCGCGACGTAGCTCCAATCTTCGCCGCGTTCCCAGTAAACGTCTTCAAACTGGTGCTGGACGTAAAACATCCACACGCCCGCGCCGCCGGCAACCACCAGGATGATCAACTGGATGATCAAATAAGCCTTGATGCCGAAAACCCAGCTCAACCCAACGGCCATTCCCAAAATGGCCGCGTTCATCATATAAACGGAGTGGCGTTCGCGCAGGCTCGCTTTGGGTGAGGGAAAACGCTGCAGCACCGCAAACAGGGTCAGTGGAGCGAGGCCAAACAGCACAAATGGATTGCGCGACAGCCGGTAGGCGAATTTTTTCCAGCGCGAGGACTCCAGATATTCCTGCACCGTCATGGTCCAGACATCGCCGGTGCCGCGCTTGTCCAGGTCACCGGCGTTGCTGTGGTGGATGGAATGTTCCCAGCGCCAGTGATAATACGGCGTGAACGTCAGAATGCCCGTGATAAATCCCACCGCGTCGTTGGCCCCGCGCGATTTGAAGAACGAGCCGTGGCCGCAATCATGAAAAATGATGAACACACGCACCAGCAGCCCGCCGGCCAGCACCGCCAGCGGCACGACCAGCCACCACGAAACGGACAGGCAGCGATACATGAGATACCAGCACAACCCATAGGGGATGATGGTGTCAATGATCTGCCACAAAGCCCGCCACGTCGAGGCCTGCTGATATTTCAAGACGATCGCCTTCCAGGCGGCGTTGTCCACCGGCGGCTTGGCCTTGGTTGAGTTTGAATCGTTAGCCATGATCCACCTTCGGGCTTTTCCGAACAAAACTCAACTTAATTGTTGACTAACGGATATTTTAATTGCGGGCGGGTTGAACAACTCTCCTTAAAACCGTTTGGTGATAGTCAGCACCACCGTCTGACCTTGCGGACGGTTGGCGGAGGTCACCTCATATTCGTAGCGCAGCGAGGTGAACGTGCCGATCTTGGGCCAGAAGGCGCTGACTTCCGGGCCGAGGCCCACAACATCGGAATAGACAGTGGATGCGCCGGTGCCGCTGTCCTTGGTGAGGAGCTGCTGATAATAGCCGACCATGCCCACGTCCACGCCTTCCGTGACGGTTTTGCTGAAAGCCCATTCCATTGAGAGCATGTTGCCGGGCGTGATATCGGTGTGATCCTGTTCGGTGTTGATTTCGTAGCGGTTCAGCAGCGAGACGGCCCAGGTCTTTTTCTCGTCGGGATACCAGACGGCCCCGAGCGTGAACATGTGCGTCCAATAGCCGTTGCCGGGGCTGGTCAGTTGATGCACCGGTGTGTCGGTGTTGAACTCGCCCGAGGGCGCATAAATGCCGTAGGCGCCGGCAACGTCAAATTGCTGGAAATGTTTGGATAGCACCAGCGGACTGAAATAGATGTCGCCGAGGTTGAACTGGTGGCCGTCGCCAAAGGGAGCGCTGACGTTTTTGTAAACGAACGGGATGATCATGTCCATGCCGTAGTTTACGCCGCAAAAACTCCACGGCGTCATCCAAACCAGTTTGGGTGCCTGGCAATAGACAAAGACGTCCGGACCATTCGGCATGCCGTTCACCTTGTTCTCGTTGTAGAAATAATTGTAGTCGCGAACATAAAATCCCGGCGGCGGCAGATCGGCACCCTTGATCCCTTCCGCACCGATCGGGTAATGGCTGCCGACTGGCAGTTGTGCGTGCAGGTTGACGGCCAGCGAGAAAATGCCCGCAGCCAATACGAATGAGGTTTTTGTCATAAATTATTTTGTTGTTTGGTTAAATGTTAAACGTCCTGAATTTTGCCGTGCAGATAACTTTCAAACGAGCTCAAGTCGAGCAGGCCGTGGCCGGAAAGGTTGAAGAGCAAAACTTTTTTCTGCCCGGACTCGCGGCATTTTTCCGCCTCCTTCACCACGGCGGCGATGGCGTGGGATGATTCCGGCGCGGGCACGATACCTTCCTTGCGCGCGAACAAAACCGCCGCCTCAAAAACTTTCGTCTGGTGATACGCCTGCGCCTCGATGAGGCCCAGCTTGAGCGCGTGGCTGACCATCGGCGACATGCCATGGTAACGCAGCCCGCCCGCATGGATGCTCGGTGGAATAAAATTATGGCCGAGCGTGAACATTTTAAGCAACGGCGTGGTTTCCGCCGTGTCGCCGAAATCGTAGCGCAGTTCGCCTTCGGTCAGGGACGGACACGCCGATGGTTCGACGCCGACAATGCGGTATTTTTTCTTGTCCTTGATTTTTCCGCGGATGAACGGAAACGCGAGCCCGGCGAAATTACTGCCCCCGCCGCAACAGCCGAAAATCTCGTCAGGCTCCTCGCCGGCTTTTTCCATCTGCTTGATCGTTTCTTCGCCGATGACGGTCTGGTGATGGCAGACATGGTTCAGCACGCTGCCGAGAGAATATTTTGTATTTGGCGTTTTGACTGTGTCCTCGATGGCTTCGCTGATCGCAATGCCCAGGCTGCCGGGCTGATGCGGATCTTGCGCCAACAACTTGCGGCCATATTCCGTCTGGTCGCTCGGGCTCGCGTGAACCGTCGCGCCCCAGGTGTGCATCAGCATCCGGCGATACGGCTTCTGGTCATAGCTGACCTTGACCATGTAAACATTGCACTCCAGCCCGATCAGGCTGCACGCAAACGCCAGCGACGCGCCCCATTGTCCTGCGCCGGTTTCCGTGGCGAGCCTTTTCGTGCCGGCGAGCTTGTTGTAATACGCCTGCGGCACGGCGGTGTTGACCTTGTGACTGCCGGCGGGACTGACGCCTTCGTATTTGTAGTAAATGTGCGCGGGCGTGTTCAGCGCTTTTTCCAGACGGATGGCGCGCAGCAACGGCGTGGGCCGCCACAGCGCGTAGATGTCGCGCACCGGTTCCGGAATTTCGATATACTTCTCGGCGCTGATTTCCTGCGCGATGAGATTTTTGGGGAAGATGGCCTCCAGCGCTTCTGGCGGCATGGGCTCTTTGGTGCCGGGATGCAACGGAGGCGGCAACGGCTCGGGAAAATCGGCGTTGAGATTATACCAGGCCGACGGAATGTCCGCCTGCGTCAGATCGAAGCGCGTTTTCTGGCTCATGTGAAATGTGGTTGACGCCACATCATCACCTTCGCCGCAGTTCCAAACTAGCCTTGTCCTGTCAAAAGATTAGCAATTTTTGGCCTTTGCCGGCCCCGATTTTTCTTTTATTTCCCGGCGGCGTTGCGGACGGCTTGGATGAACGCCCGGACTTTCGCCGCGTCCTTTTTTCCCGGCGCGGATTCCACGCCGCTGGAAACATCCACCGCGAACGGCTGGACTTGCCGCACCGCGTCCGCCACATTTTCCGGTGTCAATCCGCCGGCCAGAAAGATCGGCTTGCCAAATTTTTGTGCCGCCACCGCCAGCTCCCAGTTGAATTTTTCGCCCGTGCCGCCAAGGCCGCTCTTGGAATGGGCATCGAGCAAAAACGCGTCGGTTTGAAATTCGGCCAGAGCTTCCAGCGATTCCGCGTCGCGCACGCGGATCGCCTTCATGCTCATCAAGCCGAACTGCGTGCAAAAGTCCGACGGCTCGTCGCCGTGAAATTGCAGCAGGTTCAGGCCGCAGCCGGCAATGGCGCGCATCACCAGATCCTCCGCAGGATTCACAAACACGCCGACGCGCTGAACGAACGGCGGCAGCGCGCGGGAAATCTCCACGGCGGTTGCGAGCGTGACGTGGCGCGGGCTTTTTTCGTAAAAATTCAGCCCGATCAAGTCCGCGCCGGCCTCGGCGGCGACGAGCGCATCGGCGACATTGGTGACGCCGCAAATTTTCACCTGCGTTTTCATTTACGATTGATGATTTACGATTTACGATTGGCTCCGCTGTGAACAACCCGCGTAAATCGTAAATCGTAAATCGTAAATTGCCAATGCCGCGCACGATTTATTTCGATTACAACGCCACCACGCCGCTCGACCCGGAGGTGCGCGACGCGATGCTGCCCTTTTTGGGTGGAGGTGTCGGCGAAGTCTGGGGCAATCCATCTTCCGTCCACCATGTCGGCCGCAAAGCGCGGTCATTGCTGGACGATGCGCGCGACCGCGCGGCCAAATTTCTCGGCGCGAAACCGAGCGAAATCATTTTTACCAGCGGCGGAACGGAGTCGAACAATCTCGCCATCTTCGGCACGGCGCGGGCGCTCAAATCGAAAGGCCGGCATTTGATCACTTCCGCCGTCGAGCATGACGCAGTGCTGCAATCCTTTGATTACCTGGAAAAAAACGAGGGTTTTGAAGTCTCGCGGTTGCCGGTGGATTCGGATGGGCGCGTTTCGCCTGAAGATTTGAAGAAATCAATTCGCAAGGACACCATTTTGGTTTCCATCATGGCGGCGAACAATGAAATCGGCACCATCCAGCCGGTCGCCGCGCTGGGCGCGATTTGCCGCGATCATAAAATTGTTTTTCACTCGGACGCGGTTCAGTGGTTCGGCAAAGAACCGTTTGAAAACCTTGCTCAATTCAACGCCGATTTGGTTTCCGTCTGCGCGCACAAGTTTCACGGACCAAAAGGTGCGGGTTTGCTTTTCATCAAGTCGCCGTTGCATCCGGATCCGGTCTTGTTCGGTGGCGGCCATGAAAACGAGCGCCGGGCCGGCACAGAAAACCTGGCTGGAATCATTGGCTTGGTCGCCGCGCTGGAAAAATTTGTCAATCCTCCGGTTTTTAAAAAAAATAAATTAAAACCGCTCGCTGAAAAACTGATTTCGGCGATTGAAAACATTGCCGGCTGCGAATTGGTCAGCCCGCGCGCCGGTTGCCTGACAAACACCGTTTCCTTCGTCCTCCGGGGAGCGGACAGCATCGCGCTTTTGGCCGGTTTGGACGTCGAAGGCATTTGTGCGTCGAGCGGTTCAGCCTGTTCGGCGGGTTCGATCGAGCCGTCGCATGTTATTCTGGCGATTGGCAGAAAGGATTTGGCAAATTCGCTGGTCAGATTTTCGCTGGGTCGGGATTCGACGATCGCTGAAGTTGATTTTGTTTGTGCCGCTTTACCGGAAATCATCCGGCGCGCACAACTGGGGAAATAAGTCAGGGAATGTTTGTGAATAGCCGGCCAACAATGCGAACAACTTTCACTTTCTTATTTTATCAATTTCTTTAACCTCACTGTCGCGATGACTCTTGATGCAAAAAACACTGTGCCCGCCTTGACACGCGGAGTTGTTTGCCTTATTCACAGCCCTTAATAATAAGAGTTTTCTTTAGAAAGAGTTTACTATTAACTGAACATGAACCTCACGATAACGAAAGAGCAGATTCTCGCCGGCCTGCAAGCCGTCCAAAATGTCGTCAGCACGCGCACCACGCTGCCGATCCTGTCCAACGTGCTGATTCGTGCCGAAAAGGGCCGCGTCGAATTCACCGCCACGGACCTGGACGTGACGGTCGCGTGTTCCGTCGAGGCCAAGGTGGACAAAGCCGGCGCGACGACCGTGCCGGTGAAAAAATTGTTTGGCATCGTTCGCGAGCTGAATGGCAACGAAATAGAAATCGAGACCGACGAGAAAAACATCACCGCCATCCGCAGCGGCTCGTCGTTCTATAAAATTCACGGTCTGGCTGCGGATGAATTTCCACCGCTGCCGAAATTCAAGGACGACAAGAAAGTTTCGCTCCAGCAGGAAAATGTCCGCGCGATGCTGAAAAAAACTTCTTTCGCGGTTTCCACCGACGAATCGCGCTATGTGCTCAACGGCATTTTCATCAGCCTCAAGGAAGGCAAGATGACGCTCGTGGCCACCGACGGACGCCGGCTCGCGCTGGTGGATGAAGAAGTGGACATCTCCGAAAAAAGCAGCGGCGAATTTATTGTTCCGGCAAAAGCCGTGAATGAATTGAACCGGCTGCTTCAGGACAAGGGCGAAGTGGAAATTAAGTTTGGGGAAAATCAGGCGTCGTTTTCGCTCAAGGATGACAAGGGTTTTTCCGTGCTGCTCATCTCGAAGCTGATTGAGGGAAATTATCCGAACTACCGGCAGGTGATTCCCGGCGAGGCCAAGGAACGCATTCCGCTCAACCGCGAGGAATTTTTGCAGGCGCTGCGCCGCGCCGAAATCATGACCAGCGAAAAGGCGAACTCGGTCAAGCTCACGTTCGGGAAAAACAATCTCGCCATCACCGCCAACTCGCCGGAAGTGGGCGAGGCGCGCGAAACGCTGGCGGTGAACTACAAGGGCAAGGAAATGGCCATCGCCTTCAACCCGCGCTACCTGATTGACGCGCTGGCCGCGCTGGCCGAGGACGAGGTGTTCTTCGAGCTGATTGACGAATTGAGTCCGGGTGTCCTGAAGATCAACGGCCCGTTCCTCTACGTCGTCATGCCGATGAGGTTGAGTTGAGTTCCGGTATGCACAAACGAGAACAACACTTTCTCAAAGTTCAAGAATACAAAGAGCGATTTTCAAAATTGCCTAACGAAACTCTTCTTCGTCGGCTGAACGATCATAAGCTCATCAAAGAAGCAGCAATTGCAGCGCGCGAAATTCTGGAAGAAAGAAAAGAATCCGTAATTTCACAGGAATAAAATTGGCGCGAACAATTTCGTTACATCGGCTCGAAGGTTTCAATTCCGAGAACGACGAGATCTAGTTTTAAAACGCGAGCCGTCAAATCGCATAGCGGCTCCTCGGCAGAGAGCCGCAAAAAAACTTGCCGTGCCGCCGCCGTTGTGGGAAATTCCCACCATGATCATCGCCGATGACAAAAAACGGATCCGGATTCCCGCCGTCCATCCGCGCGACGTTTATCACCCGGAAACGCTGACGCGCGACCTGATCGTGCTGCGCCGCATCGAGCCGCCCAAACCCAAAATAAAAAAGCGCATGACGGCGGCGGAAATCGGGCGGGCGATTGAAAACAGCCCGCTGAAGGTCAACATCAGCTACGACGAACTGCGCAAACTCACCCGCGAGCCATGACGCTGTTTGATTCGTCGGTCATCATTGACGCGCGCGATAAAAATTCGCCGTGGCATGATTGGGCGGTCGAGCAGATAAAACATTTCGGCTCGACCGAAGGCGCGGGCGTCAACGTCGTCGCGCTGGCCGAAGTGAGCGTGCGCACGGAAAACCCCGAAATGGTTGCGGCCTTCCTGTGCGGCTGGGGAATGGAAATGCTGCCGTTGCCCGTTTCCGCTGCCGCCCCGGCGGCCAGAGCCTACGCGCGCCATCTCGCGCGCAGAGAAAAAACGCATCCGACAAATTCCAAAATTCCACAGCCGGATTTTTTCATCGGCGCCCACGCGGCAGCGGAAGGAATGAGACTGGTGACGCGCGATCCCGACCGGATTAGAACTTATTTTCCGGCGGTGAAATTGATTGTTCCGAAAAAATGAAGCGGCAATTACCGCGCCAGCATCTGTTCCACAGCATCAGCCTTGAATGGGGCGCGAGCTTTTGCCGCCGAGTTGAATCACCAGGCCCTCGCGCGCGGCGTCCACTTTCATTTTCGCCTTCCGTTTAGCCACCAGTTTGCGGGCGTGTTTCACCAGTTCATCCATGCGCCGGTCGTCGTGGTCCGGGTCGTGGTGGAAAAGATAGAGATGTTTGACGCCGGCCGCGAGCGCGAGCGCTACGGAATCGTCCACGCAGCCGTGCCCCCAGCCGGTGTGCTGCTTGTATTCCGCCTTGTCGTATTGCGAGTCAAGGATGAGCACGTCGGCGTCGCGCACAAAATCCAGCATGGCGCGGTCGTCGGCGTGCGGCTCGGTGTCGGGGAAAAACGCGATGAGGCCGTCGGGCGAAAAGAGCCGGTAGCCGACGCAGACACCGGGATGGTTCGCGCGGTGCGCCCGCACGAGCACGGAGCCAATGGCAAAATTGAAGTTCTGGAGTTCTTCGATTTCGATGTTGCTGGGCAGTTTGTCGAACGGCACGGGAAAGTAGGTGCTTTCCATCTGGCCGGTGAGCGCGGCGACGAGGCCCTTGCGCGCGCCTTCGCAGCCGAGAATCCGCAGGCGGCAGCGCGGGTTGTAAATCGGCCCGAAGAATGGCAGACCCTGGATGTGGTCCCAATGCGTATGCGTGAGCAGCAGCGTGAGGTTCAGCGGCTGTTTTTTGAATTCCTGAAGCAGCGACTGGCCCAATCCGCGCAAACCGGTGCCGGCATCGAGGATGATGACGTCGCCGCCGTTGCGGACTTCGACGCAGGAGGTATTACCGCCGTAGCGCATGGTGGTGGGCCCCGGCGTGGCGATGGAGCCGCGCACACCCCAGAACTTGATGCAAGTGCCAGCGTTGATGGGATTACTCTAGCGCAGAAAAGAAAATAATAAAATTAAAAATGAGCGGAATGAGCGGGTGCGGCAGGCCAAACTACGTCACGAAGCAAAAAATCTTGCGTGTTGGCGCGGGTAATTTAAGATGATTGTTCTGGCGGGTTGGTAGCTCAGTCGGTAGAGCAGTGCCCTTTTAATTCAAAATCGCCAGTTTTAGCTATTTTTAGCAGCTTTTTATTCCCCTTTGTAACCATTGCAGAACCATTGATTTTATTGGTCATTGTTGATGTTTTGACGCTATCTCATGTCATCTTACAAAATCCAAAAAAAATCTTTCGGGTTACAAGTCGGGTGCAAGTTTTGTGAAATTATTGTCAGAAAAATCAGGTTGTTTTTCTGACGAAGAAGCAACGGCTTTTCAAACCCGAATGCCGTGGCTGCGATTTTGGACAAGTGTTTCCCGGCGTGCAATGTCGCGCGCCATTTTGATTTCAAATGATTCGACGACAATGCCCATGTCCTGATGTGGATATTTTTCGTCGAGATGTTCCCTCACTTGCACTTTCACATCGTTTTTCCAAAGGTTCAGAACTTGCCTTTGATCGTGCGTGAAGGATTGCAGCACTTTCCGCACGTCGTGGCCGCTGTTCAGAACGTCTCTCATTTCCCCGGACTTCAGCGGCAGACATTCGACGACGGCAAATTCCAAGCCGGCGGCTGTGCGGCGATGGCAGACGGAAGTGATTTCCGTCAAATCAACAGCGTGTTGCCATTGCGTCCCGTCGTCGGTTTGGATGATGCGGCCTGACGATTGCAGGGCGGCTCTGGCAGCGTCGTTGGCTGTCGCTGACAGGCTGGCCTCAATACTGTGAAGCGCATCACAATTCGCTTTGAACTGTTTTAGATGTTCCGCGAAATGCTTTATCGCCCCGGAGTTGGCCTGCTCGTGAAGCGGTGTGGGTCTTTGGTAGTAGCTCATAATTCACCTCATTCGGTTCCCAACAATTTCAATAATTCAGTTCGTGGCACGAGCAACTTGCCGCGCAAAGCACGGCAAACCTTTAATTCGTCGCGCTGGATTAACCGATAGACGCTGAAATAATTCACACCGAGCATATCGGCAGCCTCTTGAATTGAATACGCCAGCCGTTCGGTTGGCGGCGTTGCTGGCTCCTCACTTTTTGGAATGGTTTCCATACGCTTCTGCTGTTTGTGGGGTTTTCATTGAACAAATCATCTTTTCGACCTGTTTGCGCCAGTCAATCTCGGCGAGCAAATCACCTGGGCGAAGGCCGAGCGCGGTGGCAATGTAATAGAACTGGATCAGATCAATCCGCAACGAGCCGTCCTCAATTTTTGAGACGGTGCTGCGCGTGGCGTCATACCAGCCCGCGAACTGCAACTTGTCGGCAAAAAAATCCTGCGTCCAATCAAGTTGGTCGCGCTTTCTGGCCACCAGCCGCCCGATGAAATTTCGCTGCTTGATCATCCAACGTCAATTTTTTCAGCTATCGTAAATGCCTAGCCTAACGAAACTGTTTCCTCAAAAAATCAACTATCGTATTTGCCTATAATTCGTATAGGCAATTCGGATAATTCTTGTGCAACGGATTGCACGACTTTTCGGGATTCAAAAACCAACTTCCCAAGGCATGGCAAAGCCATGCGAAGGGAAGTGGGGGTCATCAAACCTGTCATTACCGGCGACAGGTTCTCGCCATTGGGGCCAACTCGATACGAGGGCGGTTAGGACATTATCGCACCGGCTTTCGCCGGCCTAGTCAAGATAGGAGACACAGGCTCTTACGTCCTGCCTCAAAAAAACCAATAGCACAACCGGAACGAAAAGCAAGGCCGACAAAACGACAAAATACACGAGGCAAAAACCGATGGTTTATGGGTGCTGCAACTGGTCAATCAGCCTATACCTTAAAAACCTGAATATTCTTCTGGCAAGGAATCCCCGGCGCGCAACCCTTAAAAGCCAAGTCCCTGTCTGGCTTGTGCTGGTCAATGGTGGAGCCGCAAAAAGAACCACCGGCGCGAAGCGCTTTCGTCAATTTCGGACGACCTTGACGAGCACAAGCCAGACATACAATCGGACGAAGGCGAGCGCGCCGGAACGCGGTTAGCAACAGGGTGTCAACGGACGATTGGCACCAGACGAAGCATTTCGCGCAACATCGCGGTTTCCGTCGCCGTTACTGGATGGGGTTTTCACTCATTTTTTTGCCGATGCAAATTTGCAGTGGGAAAGTGACCGCATCAACGACGAATGCAAAGGGAAGCAATCCAACAGCCTTGATATTCACAGTTGCTCCCCGGTTCACGTCCATACCTCCCTGGTTTTGAACGATGGCGACTTTTTCGTAATCCGAGTTTAACTTCTTCTGCAAGCACAGTTCCTGGAGCACACGCGGCGGCAAGGCGGTAATGTCGTTGAACGTAACGATTCCTTTCGTCTGAAGATGCGCCGCAACCAAAACTTCTTGCGGAATGATCAGATAAGCCGGAACGCCGTTCTTTTCCCCCGCCTTCGTCAACGTGCCTTCGACCGCCAAACTGCCGTCGGCCTTCGATTTGTATAAAGCCGTGGGTGAAAACCAATCCGATTTGCTGCCAATGATATTTCGGGAAACAATCGTTGAAAAACAACCCGCAAGCAACGGGAGCAACGCCGCCATTACAAAAACTCGAGTCGCCGTTTTCATCTTCGTGAACGGAAGCTCACGGCGCTTTGACCTGGGCGTCGAAGGGTAGTCCGCCCAGCAAATCTTCCTTCGGGTCAAACTCCACGTTCCGGGCGTTGGGCGTCGGGTTCAGGTAATAACTGAACTCCATGAAGTCACCGTAAATCTTCCCGTAGAGCGCACTCTTGACGTTGCCGTTTGAGTCCAACACCGTCCGCACACGAAAGTAATAATTTCGTTTTGGGTCTCGATTGGTCTCGACTGGCTCGCCCGGCTTCCGATTGTCGGTTTGCACCCACTGCGGTTGATAGCCATCTGCCGGCGCTTCATGGGTAGAACGCAAGCCAGAGACTCCTGCCGAATCTGGCACGGCAAATTCCTGAATGCCGTCGCCAACATTGGGGAAGCTCACGGTTAAAGTAAAATCCGATTCGCCACCGGCGCGTTTGTCAAAGTGCCCCGTAAAAAAAATGTCGCTGTTCACGCCTTTCCCGTTGGGCGCGACCCAATCGCCAGCCATTAAATCAAACCCCACCGGCTTGTCCAAAGCTGGAACATGAGTGTTGAGCCGCCGGGCATACATGGCAACCGGCTTGCCGATTTTTTTTAACACCAACGTGAATGACGGATTCCGATTCGCGGTCACGGTCTTGCCATCAAATTGCCCCGGCTGATACAACTCGTGGCCGATGTGCGTAGGGTAATAGCCGACCTTGGTAACGGTGATGCCGAAAGTCCATGAACTGTCCGTATGGGACGCGGTGAACATCCCATTGTCATCGGTGAGTCCTTTGACTTCCCCATACGTCGGCTGGCTTGCATCGGCTGGCGGCGGCAGAATGTTGTAAGCAACAGACACGTCCGCCCCCGGCACTGGATTGCCGTCCTCACCGACGATTTTGATGGTCGCAGTCCAGGGATACTGTGTCAGTTGGCCAAAGGCACAACCGTTGGTGAACATGATGAGCGTCAGGCAGAGAAAAGTAAGTGCGTTTTTCATAATCATTTGAGGTTTCCAACAGTTACCATTTGATTGAATAGTTGATAGGTGAAAGTGTAAGCCACAACGCGAACGTCCGAGTGATGCCATTCACCGAACGCCGCAGTGCCTGTCGGCCAACTTGCCGGTCCACGACCAATCGGCCAGCCGTTTTCATAAAGACTTTGCATGTCAAAATTTTGATTGTTGCCATTCTGCGGTGCCAACCTTGACACTGGATTCGCCCCAATCGGCAGCGTGACGGCGGGAATGGCATCGGACAAAATCCGATTGCGGTTGGTCTGTGCGTAAGTGCTGCCGCTCGAACTGGTGGTGAACATCGCCGTGTCCACGCTCATGTCAAAAAAGGCGTTGGTCTGCAACACCGAGTTGGTAATCACTGCCGGTGGGATGTTGGTTCGCAACCCGTTCATGAAAAACACATACCCGGAGCTGAGATTTTCATTCAGCCCCCAGCCGCCGTGGTCGCTGCTCAAAATCGAATTGCCAGACATACACCCCTTCAATTTTTCCTGCCACGCCCAGGCATAGGTTCCAAGCTGGCCCTGTATCCATTGCATGAGTTGACTGCCCACCAACGTCAGCAGGTTGCCGGGTGGAGCGCCAGTTTGTGTTCGCAGCACTTCCTCGCCACTGGAATAAAAATTATAAACCGTAGTGCCGCCAAAAGTTGCCAGCCGGTTGCTCCAAGTCAACGTGCTACGGGCATCGCTTGTCGGCCACACATTGAACCATTTGCTCGCCCAAAGCGTAGTGGCGTAATTCGGCCAGGGAGCGGACGACGTGGAATAAACCATGTTGGTGTTTATTGGCGTGCCACCGTCAATCGCCTCAATCGGCACGGCGGCATCCACCATGAAGTATTGGCTGATGGTAGCATTCCAATCGCTCAAGGCACTCAACGTCGCCATATTTCCCAAGCTGTGTGCCGCCACCGTCACCGGCCCGGAGTTGGTCAAGGTGCTGATGAAGGCGGCAAGGTTCGGCGCAGTCTGGAAGGCACGCACCACGTTGGTTTGATAGTTGGGGGTGGTGGTGGAGAACCCCGGAATATTGCCCTGCGTGTCATAACCTTCCCACGTCACCCCATAAAATTTGGCGTGTGAACCCGACCAATACATGCGCTTGAACATATCCGCCTGCCAGCCGCGTGCCTGTTGTGGATTCACATTGTAGCCATGAACAAAGACAAAATTCTCATCAAGGGTGTCCGGCTCATTGGGCACGCTCGCATCCGTCAGTCGGTCGGGCACTTCCCTGGAATCCGAATTTATCAACAGACTCTTGTGTCGGAACATTTGTTCCACACCGCTGATGCTCAAAGGTAGCGACGTTTGCGCAAGCAAATTTGATCCGTGGTAAATGGACAGCACCAACGGCTGGGTCGCCGGGGCAGATGCTTCAACCAAAATGATGCCTTGGTTATTCGTGGCAATGCCGCTCACAAAGGACTGCGGCAAAATCACGCCACCGTTGGTGATAGTGGTCAGCGTTGCGTTGGCCAGTGAACCGGACACGTTGGTATCCTGCAAAAAGTTCATGTAGTTGGTCGGTGTCAAACTCGTATAAGCAAACCGTAACACGCCTTCAGCCTGACTCAAAATAAATTGGTAGTTGGTGTCCGTGCCACTGATGCCCGCGCTCAACGCATTGCTTTGAAACAGGCTGCTGACGTTGATATACACGGGAAAGAAATTTACCAAATCTCTGCGGCCATGAGCTTGCCACTGGCCATTGATTTTTAGCACGCCATTGCCTTGTGCCCCCTGTCCTGGAATTCCGGTTCCCCCGAAATCACCCGCATCTTGACTATCATTGACCCAAAAGCGAAACGGCTTGCTCGACGATACGAAATCGGGCCCTTGATAGGTGAAATCCATTGTGCCATCGTGGTTGGCATCCACGTTGAGAGCGACAACACGAACCACGCCCGTCCCTTGCTGGCCGGTATTGATGTCGGGCATCGTTATCATGGCAACTGCTCCCGGCGCTGTCGGGAAGAAATCCCCGTAAGGCGAAACGATGCCGGTCGTGTTCGCAGTCACAATTCCGTTGGTCATAACAAAGGCATTGGTGACAAAATACTGTCCGAGATAGGCAAACTTGCTCGAACTGCCGTTCACAATCGAAAACCTCGCCCAACCGCCGATCACGGTCGGCGTGCCGACGGATGCAATCATTATTCCCGTCTGGTTGGTGTTGGCAAAGCCGGTGTCGGATGGCAGCGGATAAAGCTGGGCGGGATAAACGCCCGGCATGGCCGTTCCGGGCGTGTTCACCGGAGCAAAATAATAATTGGTCAGCAGCAAGTTCGGGTCAACCGTCTGGCTGTAAAAGAAGCCAACATTGGTCATCGCCGTGGAACTGCCAGGTGCCAGCGTAATGGTTGGGTATTGATTCACCAATGCGCTGGAAAAGGCGAGCCCAAATAAATTATGCGCGCCACTTTGCAGATACAAATTGCCGCTGTTCGTGTAAGCGGCGACATCCGCCGGATTGCCCAAGCCCTGCGAAATCCAATACGGGTCGGCGATGCCAAGAACAGCAGCCGCAGGCACGGTCGCCAGAGTTCCTTGAAACGCTATACTGGTTGGAAAAGCTGCGCTTGCATTGGGCTGCCAGTTAAATGAAGGCCCGCTAAAATTGGTATCGTAAAGACCTCCGTGCAATTCGTAGTTGGCCGTGAAGGGCCAAATGTTGTCCATTTTCATGTAATAATACCCGCCAAAATTATCCGCGTAGGTCTTCGCCTGCCAGGATCTGTGAAAGAAACTGCTTTCCACATAATTGGTGTCAGCCGGAATGCTGATACTGATCCAAAGCGGATCCCACCAAATGTTGCCTTCTGTAAGACCGATAGGCTGACTGATGGTCGCGCCACGAAGTTTGAACAGCAGGTTCTGTTTCAGATGTTGCCGGGCATCCACAAAAACCGGGGAATCGTAAGGCTGGAATCCAGCCTGACACAAAGCGCCATATTCGTTGTTTGTTCCAACGGCCTGTATCCATGCGACCTTGCCGAGATCATTATTGGGAAACCAGTTGGTCATCAGGAAATCCGGCAGCACATAGACGCCGTTGGTGATGCTGCTGACAGGGATGTCGTTTTCCGTTGTGAGCGGCTGGCCATTGCTCGTGAAATCACCCGTGTCAGGTGTTGAGCCGTCTCCAAAATAATACTCTACATACCAGTAAAACGCGATCTTCTGCACGTTGGCCGGGATGCTCGAAAACATCAACTGCCAGCGGCCGGCCTGGTTGCGCACCATCTGTGCCGTCACGTTAAGGTTGTAAGTCGGCGGCGTTGACGATTGGGTAATCGTAGAAGAAACCGGCGACGATAAGCTGCCGCCGGGATAAGTCGCCGCCACCTCATAGATGTCGTTGTTGCCATTGCCGCCGCTGATTGCACCGGCGACTTGAAAAGATGTTGTGCCGGAACTGACCGTGCCAATCGTTGAGTAGCTGTAATTACCGGTGCTGGCGTTGTAAGTCCCGCGCAGAATGACGTAGTTTGATACCGCTCCCACCGCCGCAGTCCACGAAAGCAGGACGTTCGTTCCGGTCGAATCCACGGCCGCCGCAAGGTTGCTGGGTGCCGGGAAATTAGTTGCGACTGTGGCCGTTATCGCTGGCGACAAGCCGCCATTGGGATACGTTGCCTGCACCTCATATACAACGGCATCCAGTCCGTTGTAGGCGTTGTCAACGCCATCAACATCTTTGAAGGAAAACGTGGTGGAACTGACATTGGTAAGCTCGGCATAACTCCAACTGTCGCCATAATAATCGCTCACTTGAAGAAGATAGCCGGTCACTGCTCCCGTTGCCGGAGTCCATGCCAGCACGATATTGGTTCCGGTTGAGTCCACATACGCAGAAAGTGCGCCCGGCGCGGGTGCGCCACCGCTCGGAGACCAAGCAGCACTTTGAGACAGGCTGCGGTTCGTATAAACCGCCACAACATTGTAGCTGGAATAAAGATTATTACCGCCGCCATCTATCGCGCCTACCACTTCAAGAAAGTTTGTGCTGCTGTTCACCCGGCCAATCCGGTGATAGATGGTGAGGCTGGTGGTGCCGTCCACAATGCCGCCGTAAATGATGTAATTGGTCACTGCGCCGGAGACCGGGTTCCATGTCAGAAAAATATTTGTTCCCGTTCCGTCGGGATAGCCATAAAAATTGCCCGGCGCTGCGGGGCCATTGGTGTTGGCACCAACATTGATGGATATGGAAGATGGCCAGCCGGGATATGAGGAAGCTGGAGTGGACAAACCGCCTCCCGGATAAACCGACTCAACTTCATAAATGTCAGTCCAGTTGGCGTCATTCGTGATGGCACCAAATATCTCAAAATTAGTTGTGCCGGGGCTTACATTGGAAATTTGGATGTAATTATATGCAGAGTTGGTGCTGTTGTAGATGCCGTGCAAGATGATGGAGTTGGTCGTCGCGCCTTGCGCCGGAGTCCATGATAAGAGGACGTTTGTTCCGGTTGAGTCCGCAGACGCATAGAAGTTGCCGGGCAAGGGCGGGCCGTAGGGCGGCCCTTCATTGCCGTAGTTGGCATACCACCAGACAGTCCAAGTGTCCGTGGCTGACAAGCTGTTGCCCGGATAGACTGCTTCCAGATGGTAAGTGCTGTTTTGTGAATTGGCGTTGGTGACCGCGCCGACATCTTCAAAAAAGGTCGCGTTGGAACTGACGAGGCCGATTTGGGAATAAACATAGTTGCCGGTGTTGGTGTTCAGAATGCCACGCTGAATGGAGTAGTTGATCACCGGCCCCGGCGCATTGCTCCATTCCAGAAAGGCGTTCGTCCCGCTCGCATCTATACAGCCAAAAAATCCGGGTGGGCCGTTGGGGTTGTAATAAATGTTCGGGTTCAGTCCCATCTGGAATTTCTGCAAATCGGTGAAGCCATCGCCGGCGGGATCGGTGGCATACGCATTGACGTTGGTGTCCTGTCCGAAGTATTGCAGCCACCACCAGTCCGGTATGCCGCTTCCCGTGCTGTCCTGCCAACTGCGGATTCTCAAAAACAAATTGCCCTGTTTGTTTACCGACACATTTGCCAGCGTCCAGTTTGTTATTTCCGAGCCATTCAAGAAACCCTCGGAAAACCAATTACCTTGTGACAGATTGGTGCATCCCTGCATTTCATACAGGATGTCCGGCCCGGTGTTCACCACGAATAGGCTGGCAAGGTTGGTTGATATGTTGAAAGTGCTGATCGCGAGATTGGTGCCAAATGAGGCGGGCTGCTGAATTGAGGCGCTGCTGAACATCGGGACGTTGTTTGGATTCATCCGAAACGCCCATACCTGATTCTGGTAGTTCAACCAGACATCATTGGAATTCATGGGATAATCGTAGGTCGCCACCAGATCGAACATGCCATGCGCCTGATACACGCCGCTGTGGTCGCTGCCGATCCAAAACCCGTTCGTCATCACGTTCGGCCCCGGATATACTGTCACGCCCGGCCCGTTGGTGGCATAGACACCGTCCAGATATAAAACCGTGCTGGTGGCGCAATAGGTCAGCGCGATGAAATGAAAATAATTGGTCGTCCAGTCTATCGGCGCGGTGACGTAGGTGGTCACGTTGCTGGACAGATCATTGGTCTGCGCCGAGAAGTAAAGATCGTTTCCCACGTTGTCCACATAGATGCTCCACCAGCCGTAACTGGAATTGGGCGTGTAGTCGCCGACTTCCAACAGGCGTCCGTATTCACCCGGCCCGAAGCCGCCATTGGTGTCGCACACGCTGGCCCAGCTTGACGGCGCAAACCAGAATGTCACCGTGCCACAGTTGACGGTCAGGTTGGTCCAGTTTGTTTCCCATACATTGTATTGCAGCCACGCCGGGACATTGGTGTCCACGACCAGCGTAGATGCTGAAGAGTCGGCGCCCAATGGAGACCAGGTGATGTTGGTAAACGAGACTGGAAGAAAGCCGTCATCGTCCGGCCAGTTGGTTAGGTCATAAAACGACCAGCTTTCCAGCACGATATTGGTAGGGCCGTCGCTTGGGCCAGATTGCGCCCGTGCGCTCACGCCCAACAAAAAACCCGCGACGACGAGGGCGCAGAGCAAAAATTTTCCAAGTCTGGATGTTGTCATAATTGGGTTTTCCCCTGATGTTTATGTCGCTCCGATATTGGAGCAATTCAATTCGTTGCCTTCTCTACAGTCAAGCTCCGTTTCTGGAGCATGACCAAACCGAAGCCGCAGAACATTGTCGGGCCGCAAATCAGGAAGCTGCGTTACCAGCAGAAATTGACGCAGGAGATGTTTGCCGCCCGCTGCACGCTGCACGGCTGGGATTTGAGCCGGGGCACACTCTCCAAAATCGAGGCGCAGCTTCGCTGCGTCACGGACGCCGAGTTGGTCATTCTGGCAAGGGCGCTCAAGGTGGAAGCCGCAGAAATCCTGCCGCCCCCCAAAGCGCGCTCCCGTTGAAACGGAAAATTTCCGACGGCAGATTCTCATGTTCACCTTTTCGGGCGTGCAGCCATTTTTGAACGCCGCAATTTTTTTGCAAGTCATTTGATTGTGGCGTTCAGGCAAATTCCGGCTGTCGTTCTGCAAGACCCAGAATCCGCGAAATAAAATCGGCCACCGCGAACGGTTTCAAGATGTAATCCACCGCGCCAAGCTCGCGGGCGAGTTGCTGGTCTTCCTCGAAAGGACGGCCTGAAATAAAAATCACCGGGGGATTTTTCCAACATGGCAGTTTTTTCAAACGGGCGAAAATTTCAAAACCGCTGCCGCCCGGCAAGTCAATGTCCAACGTGATCAAATCGAAGTCCGCAGCTTGAACCAAGCGCACGGATTGCTCGGCGTTCGCCACCGTTTCTACTTCGCATCCGGCGAGCATCAGCAAATCCACCATCAGCATCGCCAGTGATGAATCGTCTTCGACAATTAAAATCCTGGTCTTGCCCGCCGTCCTCGGCGACGCAATTTTTGTTTCCACACGGTTTTGCACAACGGGACTGATTATTGCACTATGGTGAAATGTGCTGTCAATGCTTTTCTTGTGTAAAACTAGCCGGTGAATCGAAAAGCTCAGGCCATTTGTGTAAAGGCGCTATCTCTGCTCAAGGCGGAACGGGAACGGCGCAAGCTGTCCAAATATTTCGTCGCGCAGGAATCCGGCCTGTCGCCGCAGATGGTCGGCTATGTTGAACGCGGCATCCGAAACCCAACTTTGGAAACCGTATTGCGGATGGCCGAAGTAATGGGCGTTGAGTTTGAACAAATTCTCAAGCAGGCGCGGAAAGAAGTTTCCAAGTCGGCAAAATAATGCCGGCGGTAACGGCCTTTTGATTCTCGCTGTGAACCATCCTCCCGTGCGCGACACACCAAAATCACTGGCAAAGACGGCGGCGAAATATCTCGCCACAAAATCCAGGCGCGAGCTTGAGCGACTGGCAGGTGGACGGCATATTCCGACGAAAAAGCGCAAAGGGCGCCTGCTGCGCGTGCCCGGAATTGGCAGGCATGGGAACTCGCCCTGATTGGCACTGCGCCAGATAACGTCATTGCGAAAAAGATAGGCCGCAGCGTGGTCGGCGTCAGGAAGAAACGCCTTAAATTGGGATTGCCATGTGCGCCTTTAATCAGACCTTGGACACCGGCGCAAATCGCCCTGTTGGGCAAGTTGCCCGACCAGGAAATCGCGCGACGGGTGGGCCGACACTACAGCACGGTTCAACTCAAGCGCACGCAGTTGGGGATTCCAAACTCCGCCGGATTCCTGCGCGATTGGACGGCAGCGGAAGACCGGCTGCTGGGCACGGCTTCCGACGTAGAAATTGCGCGTAAATTAAATCGCAGTCATGCCAGCGTCTTCAACCGCCGCCGCCATTTGGGGATTCCACCGGGCAATCCGAATTATCGTCTCTGGACGAAACTCGAAGATCAAATGTTGGGGCAATACCCGGATGAGGAAGTGGCGAAGCGATTGAAACGGTCGGTCATGTCCGTGCATCACCGGCGAATCAAATTGGGCATTGCACTGTCTGACCCGCAAGTGCGGTTGTGGACGAAAACAGAGGATGCGTTGTTGGGGACAATGACGGATGAACAACTGGCAAAAAAACTCAACCGGCCAAAGATGGGAATATCACTTCGGCGGCAGCGGCTCAAGATTCCCATTTTTGGTTCGTTGCGGCCCAAATGGACACCTGCCGCTGATGAACTGTTCGCCAAACATTCATATGTTGAAATTGCCCGGCGTTTGGGCCGGACAATTTCATCGGTGCAGAATCGTCGGTTTCGTCTGGGCATACCGCCGCTGGATCGCCGGATGCGTTAAGATTGACGCGCCAGCCGGTGATGCCGTTGAACGCCCGATGCACACGCACAACACACAGCGGATGCGCGGCGGTTTTATCTCACATGATTATTTGGCTCATTGGCGGACTCGCTCCGGTTAGGCTTCGGTCTGGCGTTGGCGGCGGGAAGCGGTAGGCGGTCGGCGGAACGGCATGAGTGAAGCCGTGCGCCGGAGCGGCGCTGCCAACACCGGACGGAAGCAGACGCGACTGCGTTTTCCCTTGTCCGTCCGCGACGAGCGCGCGTTACAGGGCTGTGTAACGTGCGTTGGTCGCGGACACTAAACCCCAAAGGCTTTTGCTTTTTAGGATTGGCGGATTGCTTTTGAGTCGCTCTTGAGTCGCCGCGACGGGCGACACCTGCGCTGCTGCGCTAAAGATTTTTTGCAGGCGTGATGCGCGGTTCGCGTGACCGTGAATGGCTGGCTTGCGGACGCGCGGCCAATTCCCCCTGGGCGGCTGCCGGTGGTTCGGTCGGCGGCGTCTTGGGACGACGCGGTTTCTTTGGCTTGGCGGAATCCAGCACCTCGCGGCAGTAGCGGGCGACGGTCTGGTGCGACACCTCGATGCCGGCGTTTTCGTGCAACATGGCGCGGATGGTTTCATACGAGGCTTTGCGTTCCCGTAACGCAATGATGGACTCCTTGACCTCGTTCAATGCGCGGTATTTTTCCGGTGCGGGTGGCGTGTAGTGATTGACAGCTTCGGTCAGGCGGGCCTTCGCCTCGGCGGATACGATGGTTGCATTCATAATGTTTTATTCAACTGCGGTTTGATTTTCATTTGACGTTTCCGTTGTTACGGCTGCCCCTTGCACTCGCAAGGAGAACAGCGTCCCATTTCCAATACGATTAACAGATAACATTTCCGGCCATCCATTCTGCGCTACCGATGGCGCAGAATTGCCGTCGGGATGGTTTAGCTTTCCACCATGCTGACGATGAAGGCCCAATACAGTTTGCGAAATGCAGAGTCGTATTTTCGCGAACACCTGGGCGTTGGTGATTATTACATGGAAGGTCGAAGCGTTTCCGGTCAATGGATTGGTGAAGGGGCGGAAAAATTGGGATTGTCAGGGATCACGACGGAAAAGGATTTTCTGAACTTATGCCGGAACATTCATCCACGAACCGGTGAGCAATTAACACCACGAATGAATTTCAAACGTGTCCGGGTGGATAAAGATGGGAACGTGCATGAATCCGCCAATCGCCGGGTGTTCTATGATTTCACGTTGTCACCGCCCAAATCGGTTTCCATTGCGGCACTGGTTGGGGATGACCAGCGGATCATCGAGGCCCATGATGAGGCGGTTCAAGTGGCGATGCGTGAATTGCAAATTTACGCCGCCACACGGGTTCGCAAGCAGAATCAGTATGCGCATCGGGTAACGGGCAATGTGGTGGGGGCGGTATTTCGGCATGACACGTCACGGGCATTAGATCCCCATTTGCACAGCCATTGCATCCTGTTCAATGCCACACGGGATGCCATTGAAGACCGTTGGAAAGCATTGGAAGCCTGTGAAATGGTCATGGCACAAAAGTTTGTCAGGAATGTTTATTATCATGAACTGGTCGGGTCGCTACGAATGTTTGGGTATGGCATTGAAAACAATCCGCGTGGTGATTTCGAGATTGCCGGTGTCAACAAGGAATTGATTGACCGTTTTTCCAAGCGTCACCGGGAGATTGACGAAAAGACCAAAGAGTTTTTGGAACGTGAACCCGCCAAGGCCGGTCAGAACATCAAGGTCATCCGGGCCAACATCGCGCACAAGGAACGAGCACGGAAGATCAAGGATGTCGGCATCGTCAAACTGCAATCCATCTGGACACAACAACTGTCATGGAAAGAACGATGGCAGATCAGCCGCTTGGATAAACATCGTTCACCGGAAATCCCACAGAAGATGACAGCGGAACAGGCGGTCGGTTGGGCGGAAAAAAATCTGTTTGAACGTCGGTCGGTCGTCCATGAGCATGAGGTTTGGCGTCACGCTCTGGAACATACGCGCGGTCAAACCATATCCCTGCCGGAAATCAAAGCTGCCACACAGAAACGTGATTATCTTCGTGACGAACAATTTCAGGGCAAGATTACCACCCGCGAAGTCTTTGAGCGTGAATATAACATCGTCCGGCTGGCTCAACATCAGATGCGCCAATACGAACCGCTCGCAGCCAGTTATCAGCCGTCAAACCGTTCGCTGGATGATGAACAACGCAGGGCCGTCGAACATATTTTATCCTCGCGTGATTTCGTCACCCTGTTTCGTGGCGGCGCAGGCACGGGCAAAAGTTTTACGCTGCGGGAAGTCAAAGCCGGACTCATTCAAGCCGGTCATAACGTCCAAGTCCTCGCACCACAACGCCAGCAGGTCGCCGATCTGGAACGGGATGGCTTTGACGGCGCACAAACCGTCAGTGCCTTGCTCAAGCAAAATTTCCTGACACGCGGGACGGTCGTTCTGGTGGACGAGGCTGGACAAATCGGCGGGCAACAAATGCTGGAACTGCTCTCCATGATCCAGACAGTCAAGGGCCGCATCATCCTGTCCGGTGACACGCATCAGCACGGAGCGGTCGAGGCATCCGATGCCCTGCGCGCCATTGAACAGTATTCGGGTCTTGATTACGCAGAGCTGACGAACATCCGCCGTCAAAACCCTAAAGCAGCAAAATCAAAGGCGGAACGTCATTGGCTGGAACAATACAAACTCGCCGTGAAGGACGCACAGGAGGGCAAACCTGGCGCATCCTTTGACCGGTTGGAAAAACACGGGGCCATCGTCGCCTGCACACTGGCGGACCAGCAGGAAAAACTCACGGAACATTTTCTGAAACATTTCAAAAATCAGCAATCCACCGTGGTCGTCTCGCAAAGCTGGTCGGAGATTCACAAGGTCAATGAACAAGTCCGGCTCGGCCTGAAAGCACGGAAACTGATTGGTGAATCTGAAACGGCGGTCACGGCCTTGGAGCGGCAAGATTTGACCGATGCGCAAAAACGCGACAAACGATTCTACCAGCCGGATTCAATTCTGGTGTTCAACCGTCCGACGGCCGGTTTCAAATCCGGCAGCACAGGGAAATTATGCGGCATCACCGACAAACATCTGTTGATTGAGGCTGACAATCGTATCCGGCCCGTGCCGTTCAAGGAACTGGATAAAATCACCGTCTGCCAGCCAAAAGAGCTTTCCCTGTCCACCGGCGACAGATTGCAACTCAAGGCCAATGCCCAAAGCCAGGATGGGCGACGGCTCGCCAATGGTGAATTGGTCACGGTGAAGGAAATTCATCAGGACGGACGCATCGCCCTGAATGATGGCCGGGTGCTGGCAAAAGATTACCGGCAGTTCGTGCGCGGCTACGCCGTCACGTCCTACGCCGCCCAGGGCAAAACCGTGGATTACGTCCTGTTCTCGGATTCGGCGGTCAAAGCGGCCACGAATGCGCAGCAATGGTATGTCACGATTTCGAGGGGACGCAAAGGCGTGAAAATTTTCACGGCGGATAAAATCCAGCTTCGCCAGAACATCGCTCATTCCGGCCACCGGACACTGGCGCTGGACATGACCAGTTCCGTTCAGGAGTTGGCCAGGATTTGGGGCCGCGACATTGCCTATGTCCTCAATGTTCAACAGGCACAACGCCAGTTTCCCGAACGGCAGGCCGAGGCGCTCCGGCAGGATGCGGCGGTTGGGCAATCGCAGACCGAGAAGCCAACCGAATCCATCACCCCAACCGAGGCGGTCAAGCCGACGGTTCAAAAATCTGAAACCATCCGGCGGCACATTGAGATTCCGCCAAAACAAACCCAACAAAAAAGCAAAAGCATGAGAGTATGAGAACTGAAAGTCCTTGTTATAAAATCAGGCGGGGCGTCAACAACAGTCCCACCCCGGTGGAGAATTTACGGCTGGAACTGGATGCAAATAGTTTTTACCTGCTGCCGTGTCACCATCTGGAACTCGTCAAATTTGAATCCGGCGAAGGGCAGGATACGCTCACCCTGTCATTTCTGAAACGCACGGTGCTGATCACGGGCAAAAACCTGCGCGAATTGGGTCTGGCCCTGCAAGACCGACACGTTGAGTTCATCAAACCCATGCCGGTGTTTGACCGGTATTCATCACTGGCCATAAGTGAAGGTGCGGTCAAGGCCATCGAAATTCGGGAGAACAAGGAGAACGGTTATGCTTAAAAACAACAGTCAACCAGCAAAATCAGCCCGCAACGGTGATTCAACCAACGCGGCGGCGAAAACGCAGATTGAGAAGAAAGGTTTCAAGCGGGCGGAAGCGGCCATTTATTTGGGCGTTGCCAAAATCACCATTGATCGCCTGACTCAGCGCGGTCTGTTGCACCCTTCGCGGGCGTTGCGGCATCCGATTTATTCGCGAGATGATCTCGACCGCTTTTTACGGGAAACCTCCGAGCCAATCGGATAATCAATTGGCGGCGGCGGGTTCGCGGCTGGCGACTTCGGCTTTTTGCGCCGGGATTTTGGCAATAATTTCATTTAGTGTGGCTTCCGGTGTCCTTGCTGAGAATTCATCCGCCAGCGCGGGGCGGTCGGCAAATTCCTGTTTGAATACCTGGCGTCCCATTGCCTGCTTCGCCGTTTCCAGAAATCTATCAATGGGAACAATCCAGACTTCTTCATGAATTTGTCCCCAAAAAACTTCCAGCGGATTTTCTGACACCCACCACGGATAGCCGTATTTCGCTTTGGCTTTGGCAATGGCGCGGCGGTCGTTGGCAGGCGTCGGAGATTTTTCGGCTTCCGTCTCCACTGGCTTTGGCTGTGGAATGATGTTTTCGGGTTTGTCAAAACTCACCCGCTTAATCATTGCGAAACTGTGTTCTTGCCGGAGATGCCCGTAGCGTTTCATCGCTAGTGCGCCGCCATCCTTATGCCCAAGCCAGCGGCTCACCGTGGGGATGTCCACGCCCGATTCAATGCAGGTCGTCGCAAAAAAATGTCGAAAATCGTGATGCGTGAATTTTGGCAAGGCCAATTTCTTGCAGGCCGTTTGAAGACATTTGCGCGCACTTTTGATTGGAGTAATCTGGTCGTTCGGCTGCGGTTTTTTCTCAGCTTTTAACCGCGCCAAAAACTTACTCAATCTTTCTGACATCGGTATGGTGCGGGGAGCTGCCTCGGTCTTCGTGCCGGGCAAGAAAATAGTCCCGCGCTCAAAGTGAACATCAGACCATAACAAAGGTCTTTTTTCATTGGCGTCCCCACCACCGATGACCTCGCCGATGCGCGCTCCCGAATACGCCAGAAATTCAACCAAGTCTGCGCCGTCTTTACTTTTCTTCTGATTGTCTTTTTTGCCGTCAGAAAGCCGTATCGCGCTGAGAAGCTGCTTGAATTGATCGAGGCTCGGCACGACAATCTGTTTGGAAATGACTTTGCGGCGTTTGATGTGTTTAGCAGGATTGGAAAGAATCAAACCACGCTCAAGGGCAAATTCAAAAACCGTTTTCATAACGTCCAACTCGTGAACGAAAGTTTCGGAAGCGAGGTTCGTGCCGCGTTCTTTAACCCAACGGTCGCAATCCTGATCGGTGATGTTGCGGATTGGCAAATTCCGAAGATACGGCACGAGTCCTTTGATATACATTTTCCGGCGTTTGACGGTGTTGGGACTCAATGCGTGTCTGTTCGTTTCCAGCCACAAATTCGCGGCCTGTTCAAAGTTCAATTTTGCGTCGGGAGAAATTTTCAGACAGCCAATTTTTGCTCTCAATTCGTTCAATCGGCGGTCGGCCAATTTTCTGTCCTTGGTTTTGAGCGAGCGGCGAAACTGCTTGCCTCCGCGCTTTAATAAGGCATAGTATCCGTCCGATGATTCGAGCCGATACAGGTTCTCCGCAACCTTGTGAAAGACCGGTTGTTCGTTCGTCTGCGTTGTGTTTTTGTTCATCATTTTCATGAAAAAAACATAGCACAAAAGGCGACGGGTTACAAGTGCGGGTTACAAAAAATGTTCAAATCATTGGCTTTTCTGCGTAATTGATTAAAATATAGTATGATGGGTTGGTAGCTCAGTCGGTAGAGCAGTGCCCTTTTAAGGCATTGGTCGAGAGTTCGAGTCTCTCCCAACCCACCAGCCTTCGCATTTTAACAAAAATTAAATGCCGGCGGGTTTAAAACAGAATCCACCAAAAGCTATGGCCCGGCAAGCCAGCCTGATTGATTTCCGCGCCGACAAAACTTGCCCCGCGCGATGCGCGCCGTCTAATCTGACCCATGCGGTTGCTTGACCGATATTTGTTCCGCGAACTGCTGACGCCGCTGATGTATTGCCTCGGCGGAATCGTGCTATTGGGGAATTGCTTCACGCTGTTCGGCGAGCTGGAGAAATTGCAGGAGCGCAAACTGCATTTCCTGGACGTGCTGGAATACAGCGCGGCCATCACGCCGGAATTTCTGGTGCTGGTGCTGCCCATCACGCTGCTGCTGGCGCTGCTCTACACACTCACGAACCATTCGCGCGCCAACGAGCTCACGGCCATGCGCGCGGCGGGCATCGGCCTGGGGCGGATTTGTGCTCCGTATTTCGTGGTCGGGGTCGTCTTGAGCGGGTTCCTGTTTGTCATGAATGAATGGGTCGTCCCGCGCAGTTCGGCCTGGGCGGAACGCATCAAAAGCCGCCATGTGCAAAAGGAGGGGGATATTGAAGCGCAAAATGATTTCCGCAATTTTGGCTTCACCAACGCGCGCGGCCACCGCGCGTGGTTCATGAGCGAATACCATCTGGAGACGGCCGAAATGATCAAGCCGCAGGTCAAATGGAAAACGCCCGACGGCACGCTCCAACTGCTGCGGGCCGACCACGCCGCGCACAACAACGGCGTCTGGACGTTTTACAATGTCACGGAATATTCCCAGGCCGATGACACCGCGCCGCTCGTGCCGTCGCTGCTGACAAACGAGCTGGCGATGCCGGAGTTTGACGAAACCCCCCGTCAAATACGCAGTGAAATCAAGATCAGCAGCTATCAGAGCCTGAAACGAAACCGGAGTCTGGACATTCCGCTCACGGACATTTTCGCCTATCTGCGGCTCCATCCCAACCTGCCGCCGGCGGATTCCGGCTGGCTGTTCACCAAATTTCACGGCCGGCTCGCCGCGCCGTGGACGTGCCTCGTCGTGGTGGTGATCGCGATTCCCTTTGGCGCGGCGACGGGCCGGCGGAACCTCTTTTTCGGCGTGGCCGGCAGCATTTTTATCTGCTTCGGTTTTTTTGTGATCCAGCAAGTCTGCCTGGCGCTCGGCACCGGCGGCTATCTGCCCGCTTGGCTGGCGGCGTGGCTGCCAAATGTTTTTTTCGGTGCGCTCGGTCTGGTGTTGATGGCTCGCGTGCGATAATTTTTGAACGTGATGAACGAACTGGCCAGATTGACGAAGCGCCACGAGCGGCTGCAACTGCTCTATCAAGTCAGCAACGTCATCCACTCCACGCTCGAGGCGCAGGAGGCGCTGCAATTAATCGTGAGCGAGGCGGTCCGGCTGATGAACGCGAGTTCCGGCTCGGTGGTGTTGATCAATCCCACCACAGGATTATTGGAGATTTCCGCGTCACAAAACCTGCCCAGTTCGGCCACCAAATTGAAATTGCGCGTGGGCGAAGGCGTCACCGGCTGGGTCGCGCGCCATGGCAAGCCCGTGTGCGTGGGCGACGTTACTCGGGACCTGCGCTACGTCGCGGCGCGGCGTGGTGTGAAATCGGAGCTGGCCGTGCCGCTCGAAGTGAACGGTGAAACCCGCGGCGTGATCAACGTGGATTCTGACCGAGCGGACGCCTTCAGCGACGAAGATCAGGAGTTGCTAGAACAGCTTGCCGTGCAGGCGGCCAAGGTAATCCAGAACACCTGGCTTTATGAGCAGTTGCGGCTGAAGGTCCATTTGTTCGAGTCGCTGGCGAGCGTGAGCCGCACGATCAATTCCACGTTGAACCTGGACGAAGCCTTGCGCGCCATCACGCGCGAGGCGTGCGAACTCATGCACGCGCGGATGTGTTCGCTGATGATGATTGACGAAAGCCGTGAGTGGCTCGACCTGCGTGCGAGCTACGGCGCTGGTGACGCATACATAAAGAAACCGCGATTAAGCGTGGCAGAAAGCTTGCTCGGCGTAGTTGCCCGCCGCAAAAAACCGATGCAGGTTGCCAATGTGCAGACATCCGGCCGCTATCAAAACGTCGAAGTTGCGCGGCAGGAAGGGCTGGTTTCGCTGTTGAGCGTGCCGCTCCTGTTTGCCGGCCAGTCCATCGGAACACTCAATGTTTACACGGGCCGGCCTTACAATTTTTCCAATGAAGAAATAAAAATTCTGAGCGCGCTGGCGGAATTGTCAGCGATTGCGATCGAAAAAGCGCGACTCTACGAACGCATTGTGGATGTGGAGGAACAATTGCGGCAGAACGAAAAGCTTTCCGCACTCGGTCTGCTCGCTGCCGAAGTTGCGCATGAAATCCGCAATCCGCTTACGGTGATGAAATTGCTGTATCACTCGCTGGATTTGAAATTTCCCGCCGCCGACCCGCGCGCAAAAGACACACGCATCATCGAGGCCAAAATCGAGCATTTGAACAAGATCGTGGAGCAGATCCTTGACTTCGCCCGCACGACCGAGCCCAAGCTTGCGCCGGTGAATTTGAACGAGCTGGTGGATGAACTGGGATTGCTCGTGCGACACAAGCTGGCCAATCAAAACATTCATATGGTCCGCGATTTGCAACCGGACCTGCCGCTGGTCATGGGCGATGCGCCACAATTGGAACAGGCCTTTCTGAATTTAATTCTCAACGCCGCCGAAGCCATGCCGGAAGGGGGTGCGCTCACAATTAAGTCGCATGAAATTCGTCTTCCGCGCACCAGCGCACAGCCAACACACGTTGTCATCGAATTTAAGGACACCGGTAAAGGGATGAGTGAGGAGTTGCAGAAACGCGCGTTTACCGCCGTGTTAAGCACCACAAAAACCAAGGGAACGGGTCTTGGCCTGGCGATTGTTGGGCGTATTATCGAAACGCACCGTGGAAATATCCAAATCAAATCCAAGATGGGCCGTGGCACATCAATGGTCATCACCTTGCCAAAATCGTAACTCCGCAGTCGAACCTTCCCCGACAGTTCAAATGTGGTATTGTCTGGTTTGACGGCTTCATGTGAACCCGTTGCGACTACGATTCGGCGTGCTTCGGAATAAAGTTTCTGATAAGTTCAGAAGGCGGAAATTATATAATAACAAAAACAAAAAATCAAAGAATGAATTAGATTTGGGTGCGCTCGACTGAAATTTGATAACTTGTGCCGGATTGTCCAAGGTAGCGAAGGCAAACAACTTTTAGTAGTAACAATTCATGAAATAAATTAGGGAAACAAAGAAGGCGACTAGACGAAAAACAAAACATCAATATTTATAACAATCACTTAATAATTAAATTAAATAAAGTTTTAATAAAATTTACAATTGTTCCGATTAAAAAACACGGTTTGATTTAATGTATATCTATCCTCAAAAATATGACGTTATTGTCGTCGGAGCCGGCCACGCAGGGGTTGAAGCTGCATTAGCCTCGGCACGAATGGGGTGTCAAACATTACTGCTGACGATGAATGTGGATTCAATCGGGCAAATGTCCTGTAACCCAGCGATCGGCGGACTAGGTAAGGGACATTTGGTTCGGGAGATAGATGCGCTCGGCGGAGAAATGGGAAGAGCGACCGATTTAACAGGTTTGCAATTTCGGATATTGAACAAAAAAAATGGTTCGGCGGTCTGGTCGCCACGTGCACAGTGCGACAAAAAGGCTTATCAAATTAGGCTTAAATGGATCTGTGAGACAGAACCAAATCTTCAAGTAATACAAGGCCAGTCTTCAAAGATTTTACATAAAAACAACTGTGCATACGGAGTAGAAACAAGTTTGGAAGTTCAATATCATGCGAAAACAGTAATTATTACTACAGGAACATTCTTATGTGGATTAATGCATATTGGATCGAACAAACAGGCCGGAGGGCGGGCTGGTGATTCAGCGGCGATGAGCCTTTCAAATTCACTTAAAGAAATCGGATTGGAACTTGCCAAGCTTAAAACTGGAACTCCGCCAAGATTGCTTAAGAAGTCAATTAATTTTTCAAAAACAGAACCTCAATACGGCGATGAGCCTGTTTCATATTTCACTTATTGGAGAGAAGAATTGTTCCATGTGGAACAGAGTCGTTGCAGATTTGCTGGAGCAGGGAATTCTAAAGGAAAATATCCGCCAGGCTCAATTCTTGACAAGAATAATGGTCAGTTACCTTGCTTCATTACATACACAACAAAGGCTACAGCTGATTTAATTCGCGCAAACCTGCATAAGTCGCCGATGTATTCCGGTGTAATCGAAGGAACAGGGCCTCGATATTGTCCTTCAATTGAGGACAAAATTAATAAATTTGCCGAAAAGGAAAGGCATCAAATTTTCCTAGAACCGGAAGGCATTGAAACCGATGAAATTTATGTGAATGGATTTTCGACATGTCTGCCATTTGAGGTGCAAGTTGATCTCGTTAGGACTATCATTGGGTGCGAGAATGCTGAAATTTTGCGTCCTGCCTATGCCGTTGAATACGACTTTTCTAACCCAGCTCAGTTATTTCATTCTTTAGAAACAAAAATATGCAAAAATCTTTTTCTTGCCGGGCAAATAAACGGCACCTCTGGTTATGAGGAAGCCGCTGCTCAAGGATTAATGGCCGGAATTAATGCCGTTCGCAGGGTTAAAAATCTGGAACCAATTATTCTTCGCCGTGATCAGGCTTATATTGGAGTTCTTATTGACGACCTAATAACAAAAGGAACAACTGAGCCTTACCGAATGTTCACGTCCCGCGCCGAATATAGGTTATTGTTGCGGCAGGACAATGCTGACATGAGGCTTTCACAAATTGGTCATGACATCGGCCTGCTTTCGGAGCAAAACTACAAGAGATTCTGTAGTAAGAGAAAAGCTGTTGAAATCGAAACAAGTCGTATAAATACAACAATATACGAAAATAAAAACCTGGCAAAAATACTTTCCAGACCAGAGGTTTCCTATAAAGATTTACCAAGCAGAAATGAAGCCTTGTCCGAGGAGGAAATTCAGCAAGTAGAAATTTCAGTCAAATACGCGGGTTACATTGAACGTCAGGAATTAGAAGTTCAAAAATTCAAAAAGCTTGAAGACAAAGTTATTCCAATTGCATTCGATTATTCAACCGTGCCAAGCCTGCGCCTTGAAGCTAGGCAAAAACTTATAAAAACTCGTCCCACAACGATTGGGCAGGCGGCGCGGATTTCCGGCGTGTCACCCGCCGACATCAATATTCTTATGGTCTGGCTGAAACGTTCAGGCGGGGCGAATGGATCGGGCGGCGGTTCCAAGCAAAACGGAGCATCCTATTTTTGTGAATAAGATGCCGTGGAAGAGTCATAAAATATTGGACTGGGCATCCCGACTAGTAGGAGATTTACAATTGCCCCGAACCAAATCCGGTGTTTTACTCGACGCAATGAAACCGCTCTTTCACCAGGCCGCACTGCTGGCGCTCGGCACGACGTTTGGTTGGGCCGGACCGTTAGTGGCGCAAACGCCGCCACCCGTCGCCACAAACCTATGGGCGGCGGTCTTTCCGGGCTACCAGAACAGCAGCAGTTCCACTCCGGCCGTCGCGCCGGATGGCACCATCTATGTTGGCACCTTTCATGGGAATTTCATGGCCTATACCGCAGAAGGCATCGCCAAGTGGTCATTCAAGGCCGGACAGGAAATTAAATCGTCACCGGCCATCGCCGCCGATGGAACGGTCTATTTCGGCTCGCGAGACCGGAAATTTTACGCCTTCACCCTCGCCGGAAAGCATAAATGGACGTTTACAACCGGTGCTTGGGTGGATTCCTCGCCGGCCATAGCGGCGGATGGCACGGTCTATTTTGGCGGCTGGGATAAATATTTTTACGCGCTGAATCCGGATGGCTCGCCCAAGTGGAAGATGGCCGTGGGAGCCATCGTGGATTCCTCGCCGGCCATCGCGACCGACGGAACCATCTATTTTGGTGCGCACGACAAGAAATTTTACGCGCTCCATCCGGACGGCACGGTACGCTGGACCTTTCTCACAGGTGGGGCAATCGTTTCCTCGCCGGCCATTGGGATGGACGGCACGGTTTATTTTAGCTCGACGGACGGCAATCTCTACGCCGTGAATCAGGCCGGTTCGGAACGCTGGCGCTACCATACCGGCAGCACCACCGAATCATCACCGATTGTGACAGCGGAGGGGGACATCATTATCGGACATCAGCATTCTACCATGGCTATAAAGAGCGATGGGTTGCTGAAGTGGCAGCATGGAGTGGAAGCGCCAATTGATGTATCTGCAGTGGCGGTCACCGGCCAGTGTTATTTTTCTGTGCCATGGGGGTCTGTGCGGGCCGCAGTTTCCGGAGAACCATTTTTATGGGACCGGCGGCTCTGGGGGGTGGAAATGGAGGTCTATGCGTCCTCTTCTCTGACCGTCAGCAAGGATGGAATCCTTTATGTTTGCGCGGGCTTCCGGCTTTACGCTTTTCGTCCGCCGGGGGAATTGCCGCCGCCTGCAAAAAGCCCGTGGCCGATGTTCCGGGGCAATCCACGCCACACTGGACGGGTGGAAAATTAAAAGACCGTCACGTTTCCTCGGGGTGCGTCGCCGCAGCGACGTTTTTTTCCCGGGCGAGACAGGTCTCGCAACCCCAAGACACAGTCGTGCCAGCGCAATCCAATCACCCGCCGCCGAAGGCATCGAAATGGTTGTTCTCCACCGGAATATCATGAGAAAAACAGCAAGGCACCTGCGGGGATCATTTGTCCCTTGACGCTATTATCAACTCTCACCACGATGTGCCGGCCATCAGCGGGAAGAAAAAGAAAATTACCTTTTTATAGGCAAGTCTGAAAAAGCCGTGTTAAAACACGGTTTTTCAACAGTCAACGTCCAAACAGAATCATGGAATATCGACGACTAGGCGGAACAGATCTGAAAGTATCAGCCTTGTCTTTGGGTTGCTCCCGCCTCGGCTCGGTGACTCAAGTGGAAGGTGACAAAGCAGCGTTGCGACTGATAGGCCGGGCGCTGGATGGCGGCATCAATTTCTTCGACACGGCGGATATTTATGGCCAGGGCAAGAGCGAAGAATTGCTTGCAAGAGCCCTGAAATCGCAGCGGGACAAAGTGGTGGTTGCAACCAAGGCCGGCTTCTGCCTTTCCACCGCAGGTGGAATTGCCAAAAGGCTGAAACCGATGCTGCGCCGGGTGCTCCGGTTCAAGCCCGGTTTTGCCCAAGCCATTCAAAAGGTTCGCGGGGCGCAGAACCGGCAGGATTTCTCACCCCAGTATCTGGCCAGCCACATTGAAGCGAGTCTGCGCCGGCTGCGCATGGAAACATTGGATCTGTTCTATTTGCACGATCCGCCCGCAGAGGTATTGCAGCGGGAGGAAGTCTTCGAAAAACTCGAAGAGCTTAAGCGTCAGGGCAAACTTCGCCATTACGGTGTTTCCTGCCTTGCCGTTGGAGACGCGGCTTTGTGCTTGAAGCAACCGGGGGTTCAAGTTCTGCAATTGCAAGCCAGCTTGCTTAAGCCAGAAGCCATCTGGCAGGCACTGCCGGCAACCAGCATCGGGGATGTCGGAGTGGTTGCACGGCAAATTTTTGGGGACGGACTACTGCTGCATTCCTCTTCCGGGCTTCGCCGGGGGGATTATGATTCGGATGACGAATTCGAGGCGGATCAATTGCGGCTGAAAACATTCGAGGAGCTGGCCGCGAACTGTGGTAGAAAACTTCCCCAGCTGGCGTTGCAATTTCTGTTGCAACTTGAAGGTTTTTCCAGCGTGTTGCTTGGCACAACCAATGTTCAACACCTTGAGGAACATCTGGCCGCTTTGTCCCAACCCCGGTTGTCATCCGAAACGCTGGCGCACACCCGTTCATTGCTTCAGCGCGTTGACAAACAACCGCCCGGCTGAAATCAATAATTTAAGATCATGTTTATCGATGCTCGCGAAATACCGGCTGGCACACAGATTAATTGTGACGTCGTCATTGTCGGCTCCGGTGCCGGCGGGATGACGGTGGCGCACGAATTGTTGAACAGCTCGCTGGACGTGGTGCTGCTCGAGAGCGGCGGTCATGGGTATGAGGCCCAGACCGCAGATTTGTGCGGCGGCGAAGTGCTGGATACAACCCATCACTCGCCGGTGGGCCAGTATCGTGAACGTCGTTATGGCGGCACCACCACTGTGTGGGGTGGGCGTTGCGCCCCGCACGACCCAATCGACTTCGAATCGCGTTCTTACGTTCCGCATAGCGGGTGGCCGTTTGATCTGAAAGAAATGGATCCATTCTATGAGCGGGCGCATGTTTATTGCGATGTGGGACGCTACAATTATCAGGCGGCCGAATCGCTGCCCCGTGGCAACGAGCCAGGCATTCCTGGTTTTAAATCCGACGACGTGGCCCAGGACTGGATTTGGCGATTCAGCCTCCCGTCCAATTTTGCAAAACTTTCCCCGGCGGCATTTAGAACGTCGCCACGGATGCGGGTGTATTTGCACGCGAACTGCCTGGCGGTCCAGATGAACAAGGAGGGAAATCATGTGGCCGGGTTGCGGGTGGCGTCCCTGCAGGGCAATCATTTTAGCGTGCGTGCGAAACATTATGTGCTGGCGGCCGGAGCTTTGGAAGTTCCGCGCATCTTATTGTCGTCGCGCGATGTCTGCCCGGCCGGGGTTGGCAACGACCGGGATCTGGTTGGGCGCTTTTATTGCGGGCATATCACCGGTGATTTGTGCCTTGTAAAGTTCACCCCAAAAGGCGGGCCGGTCATCTGGGATTTCGAAGTCTCGCACGACGGGGTTTATTGCCGCCGTGCCCTGCGGATCCGGGAGGAGACGCAACGGCGCGAGCAGTTGCTGAATTTTCGTTGTTATGTAAGTCATCCGTCGCTGGTCGATCCGGCTCACGGCAGCGCAATCCTCTCGGCGGGTTTTTTGCTGAAACGCTTCTTGATTGAAAAAATACCGCCGGAATTTGACAAGGCCCTGACGAGGCGAATGACGCACTTCAAGGAGGCGGGACCGCACTTGAAGAATGTGGTGCTGGGGGCACCGAGTCTTTTGGGCTTTTCCTATAAATGGTTTACCAAGCGGATCTTGGCGCGGAGAAAACTGCCGGCCATTTCGCTGATGAGTAAAAACAACATTTACAACCTGCATTTTGACTCCGAACAGTCCCCCAACCCGGATAGCCGCGTGACATTGGGCGAACAAGCAGATGCGTTGGGGATGAAACGACTGCGGGTGGATTGGCGGATGAACACAATGGACATCGAAAGTGTCCTCAAGTGCTTCCGAATTGTCAGCCGCGATCTCCTGGCTTCCGGGGTGGGAACGGCACTAGTCGAGGAAAAAACCATCGCCGAGGAACTGCCACATCGGATAGGAATCGGCAGTCATCAATACGGCACGACCCGGATGGCAAACGATCCATCTTCCGGGGTGGTGGATCCAAATTGCCGTGTCTTTGGCACCGACAACCTGTTCATTGCCACCAGCTCGACCTTCCCGACCCCGAGTTTCGCCAACCCGGTTCTTACGATTGTTGCCATGTCACTCCGGCTGGCTGATCATTTAAAGCGGGTGGTTCAGGCAGGCTGACGAAGAAACGCGCGCTTTCACTACAGTCGTCTCCACCAATTTGGCAGGGCGGGCACAGAATTCCGGCCTGTCTTCAGAATAAAATCAGCGGGCCATAAAAGTGAACCCTCTCCGGGCTTTCGTTCCCGCCACGGATTGATAGACCGCGTTGACCTTGGCCCGGTAATTTTCCTCCGAAAACTCGGTGGCGATCCGGCGCGACGCGGCCCTGCCTTTTTCCAAGATGATTTGCCGGTTGCGGTTAATGGCGACAATGGTGTCAGCCAGTTGCGCCACCATCTGTTCGCGGCTGATCACCGGGATCTTGTAGCCGCACGCTTCTGTGACCATGAAGCTGGGCCCGCCGCAATCCGCCACCACAGGCACGCAGCCGGCCAGCATCGCCTCCGTCAACGTAGCCGGGGCGTTGTCCCGCAGGCTGGGCAGCAAATAAACGTGCGTGTTTCCCAGTTCCCGCTGGTAATCTTCCCGGGACTGGTTCTCGGCAAAAATCATTTCCGGCGTCAGGCCGAGCCGGCTGGCCAGTTTTTTAAAGTGCGGAATCTCCGGCCCGTTGGCATTCAGCCGGTAACGGAAGTCCACCCCGCTTTTCTTGGCCCGGGCCAGGGCCGCCAATGCCAGCGCCACACCTTTGCGCCCCTCCATGTTGCCGGAGGCAAACAGGCGGAGCGGACCGTCCAGATTCCGTCCCGTGGCGAAACGGGCAAAAGTGTTGATCTTTTCTTCCGTAAAAAAAGTGGCCATCAGCCGCGAGACCCCCGTTGCTGATCCGCGCACAGTTTTGACCAACTGTTCCGTTTCCGTGTTGGCCACGAAGACATGATCGGCCCGGCGAATCGTGTTGCCGACGGCGGGTGAAAATCGGGAGATGACATTGGATGCCATCCGTGCCAGTTCAAACGCCGTGGCGGAAACGCTCAGGATGGAAAATAATCGCGCCGGGAACTGCTCGTTGCCGCCGACGGGGCCGAAGACAAAGGGGATGCCCAGTTGCCAGAGGGGCGAGGCCACGCGCCAGGTGGCGATGTTGACGTGATGGGCCAGGTCAAATTTTTCGCGCGCATGCAGTTGCCGGGCCACCGGCAGGATGGCGCTAACAAAATTTTGATATTCCCGCCAGGACTGCAACCGGGCGCGCATCAGGTTGGGATGCCACGACTGGAATTTCCCGGCGAAAACAAAGTGAACATTCGCCGGCACCAGACCTTCCGCCGTTGCCCGTTTCAAGTCCGGCTCCTGACGCCGGCCAACCAGCACCCATAATTCATGGTCGCGCGCCAGCGTCTTGACCGCCGTCCACCCAATATAATTTTCCGACCCCAGATACGGATTGCAGGACACGGCGGAAATCAGGACTTTCATTTCACGCTTTGTTTACACGGAAAGTCCGCCGGTCTCAAGATTTTCCCAGCCCGAACAGCGGGATGCCTGACATTTTCAACGAATGACAACGCTCGCCTGAATCCTTGAATCTGCCTTCCTGATCCTTCGGCAGAGGTTTTTAGACTACAGTGACGCGACACCGCTTTCCCCACGACGCGACATGCCCGTCGAAACAAAGCGCAGTCATGCCTGCGCATTCCAAATTACGCCTTGGTTGACAATTACATTGAGTTGGCACGGTCTCTTCCGGCAGAATCCCGCGCGCCATGTCCCGCTTTCGCCGCGCTGTTCACGGAGTGGCTTCCAGCTATGTCCTGCTGGCGGCCACCGCCGTCTATTCCCTGGCATCTGTGCCGGTGGCGCTGCACTACTTGGACAAGGAGCGGTTTGGCCTTTGGGCGCTGATGGGTTCGCTGATCAATTATTTAAGTCTGATTGACGCGGGCATGACTGGGGCCGCCGGTCGCTTGTTCATTGACCACAAGGACGACCGGGAGGGCGGGCATTACGGCAGCCTCATCCAAACCGGCTGGCTGGTGTCCCTGACCCAGGGTTTCATCATTTTGGTGGTCGGGCTGGCCTGTGCGCCGGCCATTTCCCGGCTGCTGGCAATCCCGGCTGAGTTGCAGTCGGAGTTTCTTCATCTGGCATATCTGCAATGCGCCGTCACGGCATTGAACTTTGCCACGCGGATTTTCAACACGCTGCTTTATGTGCATCAGCGCATGGAACTGATCAATTACACCGGAACCTTTGGCCTGGCCCTGGGCTTCGGGACGATGTGGCTGTTTTTCCATCTGGGGTTTGGGGTGCTCAGCCTGGCCTTGGGCGCGCTGTGCGCGTTGGTGCCGGGCGTGATCATTCAGGGTCTGGCTTGCGTCCGACTCAAACTGTTCCCGGAACGAACCGCCTGGGGTCGGCCCGCCTGGGTTCAATTCCGGGAGATTTTTGCCTTCGGCAAGGATTTGTTTCTGGTGTCCGTCGGCTGGCAGCTCATGATGGCCAGCCAGACCATCATCATCACGCGGCTGCTGGGTTTGGAGGCGGCCGCCCTGTGGTTCGTGGGCCTGCGGGTGTTCAATCTGGTTTCGCAGGTGGTCTGGCGCGTGGCGGACATGTCCGCCCCCGCGCTGGCCGAGATGATGGTGCGCGGGGAAAGCGGGCGGCTGCGCGAGCGTTATCAGGCGCTGGCGATGTTGACGGCCTCGTTCAGCGGATTTCTGGCGGTTTCCTTCACGCTCGGCAACAGCCTTTTCATCCCGCTCTGGACCCACGGCAAGTTTCACTGGCCGGTGGGGAATGACGGGCTGCTGGGCCTGTGGCTCATCGTGCTGTCGCTGCAGCATTGCCACAGCGCGTTTGTCCTGATCACCAAGCAAATCGGCTTCATGCGTTACGTTTATTTTGTGGAGGGGCTGGTGTTCGTTGTCCTGTCTTTTCTGGTCGCGCACCGGGGCGGGCTGGCGGCCATCATCGCCTGTTCCGTGGTTTGCAACCTGGCCTTCAGCGGTGCCTATTGTGCCTGGCGGATCACCCGCTTCTTCAATTTTTCACTGCGTGAGGTCGCCTGGGACTGGCTCCGGCCCATGTTCAAAGTCCTGCTATTCTACCTGCCCGCCGCCGCGCTGACCTGGTGGTTGCTGGCTCCGGCGGCCCTCCTGACGCAACTGATCCTGCACGCCCTGCTGGCGGGTTCACTGGGCTTTTATTTGCTGCTCCGCTTCGGCGTGCCCGGCCCTTTCCAGGACGAACTGTTGCGGCGTGCCCCCGCCGGAATGACCCCCTGGCTCAAACGCGCGTTTCACCAAACCTAAAGCTGATTGCCTGATGTGAGCGTTTTTAACCTTTCATTGCGATTGTTAGCGGAGGTAGAAAAAAGTCCAGATCCTTCTTAAAATGCGTTTGCCGAACGATAGCGAATCACACGGGTAAACCCGGAACATTTTGGGCAGGATTTGAAATTTATCCGACCTTATCGGCAGCCCGTTCCATTGGATTTGAGTGATGCCTTGGACCACAAAGGTTCCATCATAAAGCTGAAACAGTTGAAACAGTGGTTGCTGCGGGCGGAGCCGGGTGATGTCGTTGTTGGAGAGGTTAAATGATTTCAACAGGCTGGCGGTGACAAAAATGGCGTTGTATTCGGTCATGCAAACCAATTCATAGCCTTTCGCCTTGCCGAGTTTAATCAGGGAAAGCGGCGCGCTGCCCTGTTGAACGCTCATGTCCCGCGGCTGGACGAATTCCACGTCGCTGGGAATGGTGGGATTGAACTCGATGACAACCACCCGGGGCTGGTAATCGTGGAATGATTCCCAGATGTGATAATCATTGCCGTCTATGTCTATGGAGAGCAGATCAAAATCCCTCGGGATGTTGGTGCGTTTGAGCAGATTTTGCAGCGAGTTTTCGCCTTCAAAGTTGACAAAACAGTTCACGCAATGGGCCTTGGGATTGCCCTGAAACGTCTTGAGCAAATCCCGAAACTTCACGGAGTCGGCCTCGATGAAAACCCCGGACCAGCCCTGCTGCATTAAATGATAGGTGTTGCTGTATTTCTTGCCGTCCCACGCGCCGAACTCGACACACCAGCGGCTGCCCGGAGGAAGCACCTCAAAAATCTTCTGGAGGATGCCATCCTCGCCGGAAAGCGAACAGGTGTTTTGTGCATGGCGCAGGAGCCACTGATCCTCATTAAGATTTTTGTAGATTTCGCCCATAATTTTGGTTTCGGCTCGACTTGTTGTTGTTTTGAAGGCTCAATGCCACAAATTTAAGCATTTCATGGCCGGATCAACTTATCCAAGAATCATCTGTTTGAGCAATGTTTTTGATCGGAATTATCAGATTCTTCGCGGAGAGAAGATTGCGCCGTGCCTGAGTTCCCCCAAGCGGCGGGACCTCTTCCGCTGCCTGGAGCTGGCCACCGGCCGCGAAGTCGTCGTGCTGTCGTCGCCACCCAAGAGTCTGGAACGGCGCACGCCCCGCTGGCTGCCCGCCGTCGCCACCGCGTTTTCCACCCACCCGCAGTTTTTCTGCGCCAACTGGGATGTCCCGAAATTGCGGATCCCGCTGGGCTGGTTGTTTTACGCGGCGCAGGCCGTGCGCCGCATCCGGTCCGGCGACCTGGTGTTGATGGACAACTATGAATTTATTTATGTGGTGGCGGCGTATGCGGTGCGGCTGTTCCGCCGGGTGGATTTCATTCTGGAATACGAGGACGGCAAACATGCCATAGATCAATCGTGGGGCGGTGCGTTGAGCGGGCTGGCGGAAAAAATGGGCCGGCGACTGATCCGGGCGGCCATCCTGGCCCATCCCGCGCTGGGCCGGCGGCTGCCCTCCAGCGCGCCAACCCTGCTCGCGCCCGGCTTTGTGGTGCGGACGAAAGAGCACCCGGATCGTCCGCCGGTCAAAGGCGACGTGCAACTGCTCTATTCCGGCTCGCTGGACCGGGCGCGTGGGGTGGATCTGCTGCTGGCGGCGCTGCCGCTGCTGCCGGAAACCGGCTGGCAACTGCACCTCACCGGGGCCGGGCCGCTGGAAAAAGCAGTTGCCGCGCTGGCGGCGGAACCGCAATGGCAGGGCCGGGTGACTTTTCACGGAGCACTGCCATCGGCCGATTACGCAGCCCTTGTCAGCCGTTGCCACATCGGGCTGAACTGCCAGCGGCCTTCCGACCCGATCTCGGACGTGACCTTTCCCTCGAAAATTTTCAGCTATCTGTCCGCCGGGCTGCTCATCCTGAGCAGCCGCGCGAGCGAAGTGCCTGCCGTCTGTGGCGATGCCTGTATTTACTACGACAAAGAGACGCCCGCCGCGCTGGCGGAAGCCATTCAACGGGTGGCGCTCCATTACGCCGAGTTGTCACGCCCGGAAAAAGCCGATAAGGTGGCGGCACTCTATGGCATTGAAGGAACCACCCAGCGCCTCACCCAGTTGCTCACCGGGGCAAACATCGTTTGAGGACTGCGTGAACCCCAACCCGCTTCAAGTCCTCCTTGCCACCTGTGGCAGTTGGTGGCTGCCGCATCCCGCCAAAGCCTTCGAGACCCGTGGCGCGTTGGCTGGGCTGTGGATGAGTGGGAAAAACCAGACGGCGCTCCCCGCCGAAAAATTTCGCCGCTGCTGGCCGTTTCATCTAGCGATGAAACCGTTCTACCATCTCACGCCGCAGATCTGGCAGGAAAAGGCTTTCTATGCGCTTTTCCCTCTCTGGAATGCCTGGCTGAAACGCCAGCCACTGCCGCCGCATAATGTCGTCCAAACCATTGTCGGCTACGGCAGCGAACTTTTTGACCGGGCGGAAAAGACCGGCGCGTTGAAGGTGGCGGACTGTCCCAACAGCCATCCGACTTCTTATTATGGTTATTGGCAACGAGAATGTGACCTATGGTGTCCAGGTGAGAAAGTTCCCATTCCGCAGTGGATGTTTGCCCGGATGAACCGGGAACTGGAACGGGCGGATCTCATCCTGTGTCCGTCCGTGTTTGTCCGCGATTCCATGGTGGACAACGGCATTCGGGCCGAAAAATGTTTTATCAATCCGTTTGGCGCGGACGTGAGCATTTTCAAGCAACGGAAAGTAATTCCGCCGACACCAAAATTCATTGCCGTCGGCACCGTTTGCGTGCGCAAGGGGCACCAGTATCTGTTCCGCGCCTTTGAGCTGGTGAAACAGCAATTGCCCGAGGCGGAATTGATTTGCGTGGGAGATTTTAAAACGGATTTCCGGAAGGAATGGCCCAAGTGGCAGGGCACCTTCACCCACATTCCCCATCTGCCGCACAAGGAACTGGCCGCGCTGTTGCAGACCTGCACCGCCTTTGTTTTTCCCTCGCTCGAAGAAGGTTTTGCCCGCGCCGTCGTGGAGGCGATGGCCGTGGGACTGCCGATTATTGCCAGTCCGGAAAGCGGTGCGACGACTTTGGTGGAGGACAGTGTGGAAGGACTCATTGTGCGGGGCCGCGACCCGCAGCACATTGCCGACGCCATGCTCCGTGTGGCGCGGGATCCCGAACTATGCCGGCGCATGGGTGCGGCGGCGCACAAAAAGGGCGCGGTGAAAAACACCTGGCAGGATTACGGCGACCGGCTGCTGGCCGAATACGCCAAACGCTTGAAGCGATAGACTGGGAGTGCGGTGGCACGACATTGCAATGGAACAACAAAGGAACGAAGCAACCAAGCCGGGGACGAGTTGCTCGGTTGCTGATTCAACTGCAGATTTCAGCCGAAAGGCATTTCCAAATAATCTTTCCAACCGGCGGCTTAAAGCGGCAACATGAGCGCATCCTTGTGTATGGGACGCCCCTTGAAAATCGCCATCCTCACCACCGACAACCGCGAGCCGTATCGGGAGTATCACAAGCCCGATCCGTGGTTTGGCACCGCGCCGGAAGCCCTGCTGCAGGGCTTTGCCGCGATGTCAGACTGTGAAGTGCATGTCCTGTCCTGCACCCAGCAGCCGATGGTTGCCTCGCCCGCAAAACTGGCGGACAATATTTTCTTTCACAGCCTGCACGTCCCCAAAGCCGGCTGGCTGCGCACAGGTTATCAGGGCTGCATCCGCGCGGTTCGGAAAAGGTTGCGAGAACTCCAGCCGGACATCGTCCACGGCCAGGGCACGGAGCGCGACTGCGCCTTGAGCGCCGTGTTCTCCGGTTTTCCCAATGTCGTGACCATCCACGGCAACATGGCGGAACTGGCACGATTGTTCCGGGCGCGCGTCGGCGGCTTCCACTGGCTCACGGCGCGGCTGGAAAATTTTGCGCTGCGGCGGACGGCGGGCGTATTCTGCAATTCGGCCTACACCGAAGGCCTGGTGCGGCCGCGCGCCCAAAAAGTCTGGCGGGTGCCCAACGCGCTGCGCCGCGATTTTTTCGACGTGGCGCCGGCCACGCCCGACCGTTCATGTTGCGTTTTGTTGAACGTCGGCGTCATCTCGGAACGGAAACGGCAGTTGGAGCTGCTGGACGTGGCGCAGGCCCTCCACCGGCAGGGGCTGAAGTTTGAACTCCATTTCATCGGCCGGCTGAATCCCTCCGACCCTTACGGCGCGGCGTTTTTGGAACGGATGCAGCCGCTGGCCGCCGCCGGCAGCGTGCGTCATCTGGGCGAGCTGGCCACCGGCGAACTCATCCGCCGGTTCGATGCCGCCGCCGGGTTCGTGCATTTTCCGTCGGAGGAGGCGTTCGGCCTGGTGGTGGCCGAGGCGCTGGCGCGCGGCCTGAAATTTTTCGGCGCGCGGCTGGGCGGCATTGTGGACGTGGCGGAGGACGCGCCCGGCGCGGAACTGCTGGCGGGCGACGACTGGGCAGGGCTGACCGGTGCCATCGGCGGCTGGATCAAAAGTGGCGGCCGGCGGCCCGAAGGCGCGACGGCCTTGATGCGCCGGCGCTACGCTCCCGAAGTCATCGTGCAACGGCATCTGGAGATTTACCGCGAGGTGCTAATTTCTGGACAATAATTTTTTTGGCCGCATATTTTTCCGGCATGAATCCAGCAGCCAATCCCGATCCTCCCAAGCCGCTGCGGTTCGACAGGGAAACGTCCGGGGTGATTTTAATCCTGCTCACCTTTGTCCTGGTGAATCTTCTGGTGGCAACCCGGACCCCCACGGTTTTTTGCGATGAACCGGGGTATACGGATCCGGCGGCCAATCTCTATCTTGGCAGCGGATTCACCTCCACCATGTGGGGCCAGGATCGGCATGCTTTCTGGTGTGGAAATGTTCCGCTTTATCAGGGAATTCTATACTGTTTTTTCAAGCTGATGGGTTTTGGCCTGTTCCAGGTCCGCGCGGTGGGCACATTCTTGGCCGGTGCCGGAGCGTTGCTGATTTGGGCCGCCTTGCGCCAATCCGGGTTCATCCGGCTGCCGACAGGCCGGCTGATGAGTCTGGCGCTGATTTTGTCGGGATCGGTCAGCACGCTCACTTTTAGGACGGCGCGATATGATGCGACCATGTTTTTCATTTGCGCGGCGGTGTTTTACTGCTGCAGCCTGCCAGCTTTTTGGCGGGGTCGTCTTATATTAATTGCCTTGTGCAGCGCGCTGCTGCCGGCGGCGGGCGTTCCCATGCTGCCTTATGTCTGCATAATGGGATTGCTCAACCTGGCGGTTTACGGCTTTGCCAATTTTAGTCTGCTGGCGTCCATGGCGGCAGGAATGATCGCGGGAGTGGCCGCGTTGGTGGCGTTCTATCATCATTTTTCAAGTTGGCACACATTTTTGGAAATAGTCCTGCCGTTCACGGGTCTTGGCGGAATCTCTCATTCAGGAGCTTCCGGATTGTCAGCCAAAATATTTGGCAAGGCTCCCGGCGACGACACGATCTTCACCTGTTTTTTTGGAAACCCTGCTGAATTTTTAAGCCAAAAGACACTCTTCGATTATAGTGCCGCCCTGTTGTTCCTGCTGGTGGTGTTGGTATCCATTAGCAGGTGGAGTTCCGCCGATCACAAAAGCCGGAAATTTATGCTCTTCATGGTTGCCGTCACGTTATGCGTCCCGCCCCTCATGCATCTGGCCGGGCATTATCGTTCGTTTTATCGCTGGATGACTTACGTTCCCCTGGCCATCGCAGTGCCGTGGTTGCTGGAAATGCAATCGAATACCGCTGACCAGAAAAGATTTCGGCGCTGGTTGTATTTGGGGATGGGGATTTCCTTTTTTATGGGGATTCCGTTGCGCACGCTGGCCATCCTGCCGCATTGGGCGGAGCGCTCAACCCGGCCGCTGGAACGGGTGGCCGCTGAAACAGTGCAGTCTTCGGATGTGGTTGTGTGCAGCTACAAAGCCTATTTTGCCATCCGTCCGCGGGCGAAACTGGTTTACGCCTATGGCTTGCCCGCCCGGGGGGATTTCAGCCGGGAAGTTGACCTTCCCGCCGCCGAAGTCACCCTGCTCTGCCTTTATCCGGAAGAATTGGCGGTCGTGACCAACGTCATTGGCGGCCATTGGGAAAAATTGCGACCGGGCGAACCCCCCGATGCCGAGGCATTGGCTCAAACCCGCTATGCCATGGATTTTTACCGGCGGAGCCCGGATAAAAACCAGCGATAAATGTTCAGGACATGTGCTTAGCCGGTTTTCAATTTGAGCGCGACCTCTGCCAGCCTGACAGCTTGACGGCTGGCGCGGAACGGCCGGCCGGGGTCATCGCACGCCGGCAGGTGGAGATTAGCCGGGAATTTTTGGGTGAAAAATAGTCATGTATTCCCAACTGAAGCGCATTGAATATTTGGATAGCATTCGCGGTTTGGCTGCGGTGTTTGTTTTGTTGTTTCACAGCACGAATTTTCAGTGGCCAGGTGAAGTTTCTTTTTGCATCAATCTTCCCGTAATCAACATTTTGTTTGATGCCGGCGCCGCCGTGGCGATGTTTTTTGTGCTTAGCGGATTTGTATTGGCCCGCCCCTATCTTCTGCCTGCTCAAAAAGGCGCGCTCCCCCGGAAGATTTTTCTGCCTACGTTCTACCTGCGCCGGTTAACCAGGATTTGGATCCCGTGGTTTTTTGTCTTTTGCTTATGCGGGTTTGTCGCGAAATATCTGGTCCGGGAATATGAAACCGTCCCGGCTTATGGTTGGGCAGACCGCGTCCGGTTATGGCAATTGCCGCTGACATGGATCAGCGCTCTAAAGCAAATAACGCTTATGAATTTAGGCGACGCCAACGGCCCTCATTTGGTCTCGGCCGACTGGAGTCTTGGAGTTGAATTAAGGGCATCGTTGTTGATACCGTTGTTTGTTTTTCTTTCCAAAGGCCGGCGGTTCATCCTTCTGCCCATTATTGGAGTCCTGCTGTTTATTCTGGCTCCGAGGGGATATTATGTTTCATTTTTGCTGGGAGTCGCACTAGCCAGGAGCTGTGATCACGTAGTGGGCTTGATGCATTCTTTTCCCCAATATGCAAAATGGATAATTCTCGCGATTGGAATTTTATTTTACGAATCACGTCACATTGCAATTCATTTGCTTCACCTGCCAGAATCAACCGGCGGCTATTTCTGGTGTCTAAACAGCGTTGGCTGCGTCATTATCCTGATAATATGCATGTCCTGCGAAGGCATACAAACAGTCTTGAATCACCGGATCCTGGTGTTTTTGGGACGAATCTCCTATTCGGTCTATTTGCTTCAGTTCATAGCAATTTTTTGTTTGCAACCATTGACCGTGCATACTTTGAATTCCATGGGCATAACCCAAACGGCTGTCTTGTTGCCAGCCAGTCTTTGTGTCAGCCTCTTTTTCACCATAGCACTTGCCGCACTAACTTATCAATTCGTTGAAATTCCCGCCATCGAGTTCGGACATCGAATGACCAGGTTGATCCAGAAACAATTTATAAAGTCTTGATAAAGATGTGCGGGGCGTTTTACTCCAACGCCATCATTCGGCAGCATCTTGAGATTTACCCAGAAGTGCTGAGACAATTAGTTGATAGCAAATAGTTATAGGCTTTAAGCGTCGGAGGTGTGGAGGAAAAGCATCTGCCCGAAACTCGGGTTGGTCTGTGCCCATCCGTGTTTTCAACTGCGGGGTTGGTTCAGGACGCGCTCGTAAATCGCCTTGAGCTGGCGGCCGATTTCGTTCCACGTTGGCGGTTTGGGTGGCAGGGGCAGATGGGGTGCGGCGTCATAAAATTCCCGCAAGGCCTTCGCCGTCGTCTCCACAGATTCCGTAAGCGGGCAATAGCTCGCCCGGTTTTCAAACGTGGTGCGCGCCCACGGCAGGTCGCTCAAGAGCAGCGGACATTCGCACGCGGCGGCTTCCTCGGCGGCGAGGCTGCGGGTTTCCATGGCGCTCAACAGCACAAAGCCGCGTGCGGCGCGATAGATTCGGGCCAGCCCGGCGCGGTCGGCCAGCGGCGGGCTGTCGGTGCAGATCAACTGCGGATGCTGCCGGGCCAGCGCGTAATATTGCCGCGCATAGGCATCCGTTTCCGCGTAGGCCCGGCCAATGATCCAGAGCAGGGTTTGGGCGCGGACGGCGGCCTGCGCCAGTTCCAAAACCCGTTTGCGCGGCGTGATGGTGGCGGTGCAGACGAGCCAGCGACCACGTTCCGCCTGGGGTGCGGTTAAAAAGACTTCCTCCACGCCGTTGGGGACGATCACGATTTTTTCCAGCGGCGCGTCATACATGAAATGCATCAGGTGCCGCTCCCACGGCGTCATGGCGACGACGGCATCCGCGAGCCGGTAGGATTGCCAGTTGAAAGCGGCGGTGAAACTGCGCGGGGCGAAATGTTGGAGGAAACGGTTGATGGTTTTTTGCAGCCGTAATTGCGCGGGTGAACGGGAACCCTGGGCGGTCAGCAGTTCGCCGATGACGACCTTGATGCCTTTTTGCTGCGCAAGCTGGATGTGGTCGGCGTTCATCCGGCCGAAATAGTGGATGAGGTCGCCGGCCTGGCTTTCATCCCACCAGCGGACCGGTTCAACCTGAACACCGTTGGCCTCCAACGCGGCCATGGTCTGCTGGATCTGGATGGCCTGGCCGCCGTGGGCGAGCGCGAACGGCAGCGAACAGTTGATCAGAATTTTCATGCGTTCAGACGGGGTGTTGGAGGGGAAAACCAACGCCCGCCATGGAACCAGGGAATATTGGGATGGCGGCGCACGGCGTTAAAATAAGAGGATGGGGCGGCCGCACAAGGCAAAAAGCTTGCCGGCGGGGCTGGTTTTCTTGGAGTGCGGTGGCATGACACCTCTTTTTGGAGTGCGGTAACACGTTGCCGCTTTTCCCCCGGCGAGACATGTCTTGCAACGGCAAGGCGCAGTCATGCCTGCGCACTCCAAATGTCCAGTCGCAGCCCAATTCGATTTTGATGGCTTTATTCCATGAACTGGCTGCACGCGCCCAGGCACTGGCTGTTTGATCCCGGCTTTACATGGTCACCGCCGGCACCGCGCAAAAGCTGCCGCACCTCAATACGTCCGCACGGCTGGATTTCTTTCTCGCATCCCTGTTTGCCCGGGCGTTGGAATTTGGCTGGGAACTCCGCGCATGGGCGGTGCTGGCCAGTCATTATCATTTTGTCGCCGCCTCGCCGCCCGATCCCGCCAACTTGAATAAATTAATCGGCAAGCTGCACATGCAGACCGCCAAACAGCTCAACCTTTGGGATGGCGCGCCCGGCCGCAAAGTCTGGTTTCAATATTGGGACAGCCATATCACCTTTGAAAAATCGTATCTGGCGCGGCTGCACTATGTGCAGGAAAACCCGGCGCGACCCGGCGTGATCCCGCTGGCGGAGATTTACCGCTGGTGTTCCGCCGCGTGGTTCGCGCGCACGGCCTCGCCTGCCATGGTGGCCACCGTCAAAAGCTTCCCGACCAGCGTCCTGAAAGTGCCGGACAATTTTTAATTTGGAGTGCGGTGGCACGACACCGTTTTTGGGAGTGCGGCAACCCGTTGCCGCTTTTTTCCCGGCGAGACTTGTCTCGCATCGGCAAATCGCAGTCATGCCTGCGCACTCCAAACAATCCGGTTGCCGATGAATTGCGGTTTGGGTTACAGTGCAGGCGCACGACAGCCCATGAACACCAGCAACACGCCCGCCGTCATAAGGTCGCTCATCATCTATGCGATGTGCATCCCGCTGGCCATCTGGATCGGCTTCATGCTGGCCAACCCGTTCGACCGTTCCACGTTTAGCTATGCCGGCATCTTCGCGCTGATCTTGGCGGCCCCCATCATGCTCCGCTGGCATCATGTGCTGCTGATCGTCTGCTGGAACCTGGACATGACCATTTTCTTTCTGCCCGGCCGGCCGGCCATCTGGCTGCTGATGGTGGCCCTGAGCCTGGGCCTGTCCGTGCTGCACCGGACCATCAACGACAAGGTCCGTTTTTTATCCGCACCTTCGGTCACCTGGCCGCTGATTTTCCTGATGGCGGTGGTGCTGTTCACCGCCAAACTGCGGGGTGGCATCGGGTTGAATTCGCTGGGCAATGACACGGGGGGGGGCAAAAATTATGTCCTGCTGCTGATGGGAATTCTGGGTTATTTTGCGCTGACGGCGCAGCGGATCCCCCCGAAGCGGGTGAAGCTGTATGTCAGCCTGTTTTTTCTGACTGGGTTCGCCACGGCCGTCGGAGATCTGGCACCGTATGTGCCACACCAGTTGTATTTCCTCTTCGCCTTTTTTCCGGTGAGCGGTTACGACATGGAGCAGGCCCCCGGCATGGTCACTTTTAACGCCCGTTTTGCGGGGATGGGATTTTTGGGGATGAGCGGCTTTTTGTTCATGCTGGCCCGCTTCGGGCCGCGCAAAATCTTCCTCTCGGGGAAGCTGTGGCGTCCGACCTTGCTGGCCGGGTTTTTTGTCCTGACCATGCTGGGGGGATTCCGTTCCCACATCATCATCTGCGGTGCCACGTTTTTGGTGCAATGCTATTTTGAGAAGATGCACCAGACGAAAGTTTTTCCGGCTTTCATTCTGACCGGGTTGATTGCGGTCACGCTGCTCATCCCCTTTGCCAGCAAACTTCCCTATACCTTCCAGCGGTCGCTGGCCTTCCTGCCGTTGAACTTGGGTCACGAGGCGCGCGGGGATGCCGACGCCAGCCGGGAATGGCGGCTTCAGATTTGGAAGGATGCGCTGGTGACCGTTCCGCAGTATCTGCTGCTGGGCAAGGGCTACGCGCTTTCCCGAAATGATCTAGATGTGTCCAGCAACCCGGCTTTCCATTACGCCTCCAATCTCGAGAGCGTGGATATCACGGGCAATTATCACAGCGGGCCGTTGTCGGTGGTCATCTACCTTGGCGTCTGGGGCTGCATCGCCGTCCTGTGGTTCTTTATCGCCAGCCTCCGCGCGCTCTATTGCAACTACCGTTACGGGGATGCGGAATTCCGGGTCATCAACATCTTTTTGCTGGCCTACTTCATCGTGAAGGTTTTGCATTTTCTCATCATCTTCGGTGGGCTGGCCGGCGACATGTGTAGTTTCACCGCCCTCATCGGCTTGAGCGTCTGCGTGAACGGCGGCATCCGCCGCCCGGCCCTGGCCCCGGCGCGGGCGGTGGACAAGAACAGCGACATCCCGCTGGCCCGGCCGCGCTTCCAGCCGTTTTATCCGCGCTGATTTATGAGCCAAATTCAAACGGCTCGGGGATTTCAGGTTTTAAGTTACATTCATTTTTTGTCCCTTGCGGCTTGGCGGTTCAGTCCCGGTTTTAGTGCAAATCAACTAAAACCATAGCCACCAAAATGCACAAAAGGCGCAAACAATTTTTTCTTGTGACTTTTGAGCCTTTTTGCGGCCATGGAAATAGTTGAACTACTCCAACCCGTGAAACCCAAACTGCTCATCGTGGAATTATGGGGGCTGGGCGACTTGGCCATCGCCACGCCGTTCCTGCGCGCCGCCGCCGAAAAATTCGACGTCACCCTGCTCGCCAAACCCTACGCCCGGGATTTGCAACCGCGCCTCTGGCCGGAGGTGAAGGTCGAGACCTTCACCGCGCCGTGGACCGCCTTCAAGCACAAATACCAGGTCTGGCGCTGGCCGTTCTGGGGCATGGGCCGCCTGTGCCGGCAACTGGCGGCGGCCCGGTTTGATTTCGGCCTCTCGGCGCGCTGGGATCCGCGCGACCATCTGCTCCTGAAAATATTCGGCGTGCAAAATCGTATCGGGTTTCCACGTTTGGGCAGCGGGAGTTTTTTGACGCGCCCGCTCGCTCGCCCGCAGCCGGAGGCGCATCGTTATGAATACTGGCGCGTTCTTGCACGCGAACTGGAACTGGACCTGCCGCCGCGCGAAAAAATCCTCATCCCCGCCGGGCGCGACGGCGGAACGATTCTGATTCACACCGGCGCCGGCCAGCCCATCCGCGTCTGGCCGCTGGAACATTATCGGCAGCTGGCGGCCAGCCTGCGGCGGAAACAGTTTCAGGTGCGGATCGCCTGTGATCCCGACCAGCGCGACTGGTGGCGGCAGGCCGGCGAAACGGCCGTGGCCACGCCGGCCAACGTGACGGAACTGCTGGAACTGATCGACCACTCTGGTGCGTTCATCGGCAACGACTCCGGCCCCGGCCATCTGGCGGCGATGTGCGGCGTGCCGACGTTCACGCTGTTCGGCCCGCAACTGCCGGAATGGTTCGCGCCGCTGCATCCGGCGTCCGAATGGTTGGAAGGCAAGGAGTGCCCCTACAAGCCGTGCTCGGATTACTGCCGGTTCCCCCAGCCGTTCTGCCTGTGGAACCTCGGCGAAGCGGAGGTCTTTGGCCGCGTCGAGAAGTTTCTTGCCGCGCAGCACCGGCCCGCGTGATTCCGCCTGAAACATTTTCCGCCCTGCTCCACGGCAACGCGCCGCTGCTCGCGCTCGCGCCGATGCAGGACGTGACCACGCTGCAATTCATGCGCGTCATCGCGCGCTACGGCGGGCCGGAGGTTTACTGGACGGAATACTTTCGCGTTCACGGCGATTCGCGGCCGGAAAAATGGATTCTCGATTCCATCACCAAAAATCCCACCGGCAAACCCGTTGTCGCGCAGCTCATCGGCAACGACATTCCCGCGCTCGTCCGCAACGCGAAGCTGCTCCAAAAATTTCCGGTCGCCGCGATTGACCTGAATCTCGGCTGTCCCGCGCCCATCGTCTATCGCAAATGCGCCGGCGGCGGGTTGCTGCGCGATCTGCAAAAAATTGAAGCCATCCTCGGCGCGCTGCGCGACGCGGTAACAATTCCGTTCACGGTCAAAACGCGGATTGGTTTTGGGTCGCCGGAGGAATTTGACACGCTGCTGAAACTGTTTGCCAAGCATCCGATTGACCTGCTCACCGTCCATGCGCGCACCGTGACGCAGATGTATCGGCCCGGCGTGCGCTACGATTTGATTGCGCGGGCGGCGCGCGAATTGAAGTGTCCGGTGCTGGCGAACGGCAATGTTTTCAGCGCGGCGCAGGCGCAGCAACTGCTGGCCGAAACCGGTGTCTGCGGCCTGATGATCGGGCGCGGTGCCATCCGCAATCCGTGGTTGTTCGACCAGATCCGAGCGCAACTTCGCGGTGAAAAAATCAAGTTGCCGACCGGCAGCGACGTGCTGGCTTACATTCATGAATTGTGGGACAACGAAATCACGCCCGGGGTGCGGGAATCCGCGCAGGTGATGCGGATGAAGAAGTTCACGAACTTCATCGGCGAAGGCATCGGCGGAAAATTCCTGCATGACATCCGCCGCGTGGCGACAACGGCGGAGTTCTGGCGCGTGTGCGAAGCGGCGCTGGATCATGACGAGCCGATGACGCTGGAACCAAAGAAGGTTTCGGAAACCGCCCTGGATTTGCCGGCCGCGTTTTGAGGTGGCAGTTAAAGTTGTTTGCCTGTTTGGGAAAACCTGCGAAGGTTTATAACCATGAACGCTGAAACCCTGCAACAACTCGAAAAGCTCGAAGCCCACGTCGCCCACTTGGAACGCCAGGTCGAGCAGTTGAACGAGGTGGTGACCGACCAGAGCAAGCTCGTCGAGTTTCTGAAAAAACAAATGCAGCGCCAGTCCAGCGTGCTCGAAACGATGGAACTGGAAAGCATCAAGGCCAACAACGCCCGCCCGCCGCATCATTGATGGCTGGGTCGTTTCTCGACTTCGCGCGGAAGTTTGGTAAGGTGGTTCCGTGAGTTTTGTTTCTGAATTCAATTCGCTGCCGCTGGACGCGCTGGTCAAAAAATCGCTCGCCACCGGCACCGCCGCCGCGCGCGAAACACTCGGCCGGTCCAACCTGTCGCTGGCCGACTTTGCCACGCTGATTTCGCCGGCGGCGGGCGAACTGCTGGAGACGATGGGCCGCCGGTCGCACGCGATGACGCAGCAGCGCTTCGGCAAGACCATACGCATGTTCGCGCCGCTGTATCTTTCCAACGAGTGCGTCAACAACTGCTCCTACTGCGGCTTCTCGCGCGACAATCCAATTCTTCGTGTCACGCTCTCGCTGGACGAAGTGCGGCAGGAAGCGCAGGCGCTCAAGGAACAGGGCTTCCGCAACATTTTGCTGGTCGCGGGCGAGCATCCGAAATTTGTCTCCAACGGCTATATGCGCGATTGCATCGCCGCACTTCACGAGGATTGGCCGAGCGTCTCGCTTGAAGTCGGGCCGATGGAGACGGAAGATTACCGTCCGCTCGTCGCCGCCGGCGCGGACGGTCTGGTCGTGTATCAGGAAACCTACGACCGCGCGGTTTATGCCGAGATGCACACCGCCGGGCCGAAGCAGAATTTCGACTGGCGGCTGGAGACGCCGGAGCGCGCCTACGCCGCCGGGTTCCGCCGGCTGGGCATCAGCCCGCTTTACGGCTTGGCCGACTGGCGGTTCGAGGCGTTGAGCGTCGCCGCGCACGCGGATTATCTGTTGCGCCATTGCTGGAAGGCGGCGCTGACGATTTCCACCGTGCGCATCCGCCCGTGCGCGGGCGAGTTCGAGCCAATCACGCACATTCGCGATCGCGAACTGGCGCAACTGATCTGCGCGCTGCGCCTGACGTTTCCCGATGCCGGCATCTCGCTCTCGACGCGCGAGACGCCGAAGCTGCGCGACGGCCTGATTCCGCTTGGCATCACGATGATGAGCGCCGGGGCGCGCACGGAGCCGGGCGGCTACACCGGCGCGGGCCGGGAAAAAATCCATCACACCGAACGCGGCATCATCAAGGCGCTGGTGTCCGGCGCGAGCGAATGGGCGCCGCAGGAAAAGCGCCCGACGAACGCCACCGGCCAGTTCAACATCGGCGACGAGCGCCCGCCGCAGGAGGTAGCCGAGCGGATCCGCAAACTCGGCTACGAACCGGTCTGGAAGGATTGGGACGCGGCGCTGACGATGTGAAATTATGAATACGAAAAGCCCGGTTTTGTCAGTTTTGTTTTTGTTATTTTTGGCAATTGTTGGTTGGCTTGTGTTTTCAGTATTTAATAGCAGAACGGACAAAAACTATGGTTGGGACCGAGCAAAAACAGATGCGTCTTCAATTGCTGCAGCGTTGGAAAGTTATTCGTCTACCTATGGAGTTCTTCCAGTCGGTAATGTTGAATCAGTCGAACGTATTCTCGCTGGCGAAGATTTGAACGGCAAAAATCCGCGTAAGATAATATTTCTAACTTTTAAGCCAAACATTGAGTATTCAAACGAATGGGTTGATGCGTGGGGGACGCCCTACGCAATCAACTTTCTTTCGACGAATTGTTTTTTAGTATCATCCGCCGGAAAAAACAAAATCTTCGGCGACGCGGACGACATCGTTTTCAACAGCGCCTCGAACGATTTTGTGAAGCCATGAATCCGTTTGTCGCCGCCAACAAAAAGTCCGTCATCGCGCAGACGACGAAAAATTAAGTATATGGACAAACCGAAAATTAAGCTTTCGCCCGAAGATTCCGGAAAGCCGAAAATTCGTTTGTCATCTGAACTGGAAACCGGCGGCGGGCATACCGTAAGAATTCGTCGTCGCCACGATTCCCCGAAGAACTGGCTGCGGGAGCTGGTCAAAATTCTCGCCGTGCTGGTCATCGCGGCGGCGGTCTTTTACCGCTATGTGCTGATGCCGGAAGCAAGGCCGACCGGCAACCGGGCCGCGCTGTCGATGTGCGGCTGGGAGTTGTCGGCGTGGAAATCGTATCAGGCGGACCGCCCGCGCTTCAATTTCCACGAGCTTGCCGACGACCAGAAGCGCCGGGTGATCATTTACGGAATGAACCAGGATTTTTTGATCCGCACCAACTTCCTCTGGAGCGCGGCCACCAACCGGGAAATCGTCATCGTCTGCCAGCGGCGGTATGACAACGTGCCCACGCCGGCACCGTGGAACCTGTTCCATAACACGCCCGCGCACGCGGTCGGCTATTCGGACGGAACGACAGGACTGATCTCGCCGGAGGAGTTCGACAGCCTGTTTGTTTATGGGCTCACCTCGGTGTGGAGCCTGGCCACGAATGCCGATGCCAGTTTCAAAATTTTCAAGCAATGAACCCAAGTGTGACCGCCAACGGAAAGGAAATCGAGGTGAAGCTGCCGTGTTCCATCGAGGCATTTCTGGTCGCGCAACAACTGCTGCCGCGCAGCGTGGTGGTGGAGCACAACGGCGAGGCCGTCGCGCCGTCGGAATTTTCCGGCCGCACGCTCAACGCGGGCGACCGGCTGGAAATCGTCAAGATCGTCGCCGGCGGGTGAACGGCGGCGACGGGCGGCTTGCGGTAATTATTTCTTCGCCGCCGCGATGGACTGCGGCGTGATACCGTATTTCCGCAGGACCGTCTGCTGGAAATCCGGATGCGCCTGGCCGTAGGCGACGAGCTGCTGCACAAAACTCTGGATGAGAGGGCGGGTCTGGTTGAAGCCCTGGATTACCTGCGTGGCCTGCGGCTTAATGGCGGCGATGTCCCGGCGCGTGAGGCTCGCCTGCCGGTAAAGGAAAACCGTGAGCGTGCCGCTGACGATGATGAGCGCCAGCAGCAAGGTGAAGGTCTGGCGGCGCAACGCGGCGATCTGATCCGAAAGATCCGTGTTCATGGAAGACTCGTTCGTGGTGGATTCGTTCATGGCGGTGAAAAGTTGAAATTAACGGGCGGCGGGTTTGGCTTGGACAGCCTGTAGGATCTTGGTGAGTTCCGGGCTGGGATTTTTCTGGTTAAAGGCGGCCACGTCGGCGGCCAGCTGCTGCGCCTGGAGGATGCTGTTGTTGGCAAAGGTCGCCTGAACGCTCAACTGCCGGAATTCGCGCGTGAGGAAAATGGTCTGCAGCGCGAAAATCACGCCGGCCACGGCGAGCACGCCCAGCACAAAAGTCAGGATGGCATTGGTGGTGTCACATTTCATATTTCCGGCGAATTTAGCGGAATGGCGGCGGATGTCCACTGTGTTTTTGCGTTTGTTCAGTTGAAGTCAGCCCCCGCTTCGGCTACGTTCTTTCGACTATGACGTTGACGGAAAAAATTCTCGCGCGCGCCGCCGGCAAGACTTCGGTCCAGGCCGGCGACAACATCTGGGTGAATGCCGACGTGCTCATGACGCACGACGTTTGCGGGCCGGGCACCATCGGCGTGTTCAAACGCGAGTTCGGCCAGACGGCGAAAGTCTGGGACAAAAACAAAATTGTCATCATCCCCGACCACTACATTTTCACCGCCGACTCGAAGTCCAACCGCAACGTGGACATTCTCCGCGATTTTTCGCGCGAGCAGGGCATCGAGTATTTTTACGACGTGATTGATGATTCGAACGGCCACTGGGTTTTCGATGCGGCGAAAGGAAACATGAAGCGTCAATACGGTTCGCGCTACGCGGGCGTCTGCCACACGGCGCTGCCGGCCAAGGGCCACACGCGGCCGGGCGAAATTCTTTTCGGCACCGACTCGCATACCTGCATGGCGGGCGCCTTCAACCAGTTCGCCACCGGCATCGGCAACACCGACGCGGGCTTTGTGATGGGCACGGGCAAATTGCTCATCAAAGTTCCCGAGACGATGCACTTCCGCCTCGAAGGCAAGCTCCAGCCCGGCGTGATGGCGAAGGACATCATTTTGCATTGCATCGGCGAGATCGGTTTCGACGGCGCAACGTATCGCGCGATGCAGTTCGACGGCGAAGGCGCGAGCAATCTCTCGATTGACGACCGCATGACCATCGCGAACATGGCCATCGAGGCCGGCGGCAAGAACGCGATGTTTGAATTTGATTCGCGCACGGCCGAATACGTGGACGCGCGCGTGAAATTGAACGGCACCAAGTCCACCTACCAGCCGGTCGCACGCGACAAGGACGAGAAGTTTGTTTACGAACTCGTTGTAGATTTGAGCAAGCTCGAACCGACCGTCGCGTGTCATCCCGATCCGGGCCAGCGTAAAAAGGCGAAGGACATGGATATGAAATTGGACCGCGCGTATGTCGGCAGTTGCACCGGCGGCAAGACGAGCGACTTTGTGGAATTTGCCCGTGTGTTGCGCGGAAAGAAAGTGGTGATTGACACTTTCGGCGTGCCCGCGACGCCCGACATCGTCAACGATTTGCAGTCCACTTATTGGGGCAACTCGACGATCTGGCAGATTCTTGTCGACGCCGGCGTGCAGATGACCGAAAACGCCGGTTGCGCCGCGTGCCTCGGCGGCCCGGTGGACACGTTTGGCCGCATCAACAAATCCGGCATCAAGTGCATCAGCGCGACGAACCGCAATTTCCCCGGCCGCATGGGCGACAAGGAATCGCAGGTGTTCCTCGCGTCGCCGATGACGGTGGCCGCGAGCGCGCTGACCGGCAAGGTCACCGACCCGCGCGAATATCTGGGGAATTAAAAAAATTGCGACAAGATAAGTTTAGTCGGCATAAATATGGCCTTATCTCATCAAGATCGAATTGATGCTGGTATCGGCTTCGATTGGAATTCACTGCCGCCGATTCAAACAGCGCTTGATGGCTTGTCCCATGATGTAATCGAAATGAGTTTTTGTCGCGAACGTTCATCACATCGCGGCATCAACCGTTTTCAAAATTTGCGGCGAGTGTGGCTTTATTGTGTCAATCAGGAATTTTTGGAAGAATTGGCAGAAATTTCTACAATTGAATCGCTATTGATTAAAGGTTTCACAGCTACCGACCTGACGCCATTATGGAAGATGAGGCGGCTTCGCCGTTTAATTCTCATCAACAACACAAAAATCCAAAACCTTGATTGGGTTACAGGATTGATGAATGTGGAATCGCTTTGCATCGAGCATTTCAAGCAGGTGACAAATCTTGATCCGCTTGCATCATTAACAAATTTGTCAGCACTCGGCATTGAAGGAAGCGTCGAGACAGCAATGCGTATTTCATCCTTAAAACCTTTGTCGAATCTTCAGAAGCTTCGGCTTTTATCTCTTACTAATTTGCGCGTGTCTGACCGGAAATTAAGCTATTTAGATTCACTCGCAAATTTAGAGGTTCTGCATTGTGCGAGATTTTTTCCAGATGAAGAGTTTTTGAGTCTTCGGCGAGCATTACCAGATTTGAAATGTCAGTGGTTTGACATGATTGATCGTTACGGCAGCACCAGCAAAGGCGTTCGGACATTAGTTAAGAATTTATTTCAAACTTAACCGTCTTCATTTCGCCAGTTCCGCCCCCGGCAGATAAACCGTGAAGGTCGTGCCTTCGCCTGGTTTTGTGTGGCAGTGCAGCGCGCCGTTGCCCTCCCGGATGAGCCGCTGCACGATGTTGAGGCCGAGGCCAGTGCCTTCGCGCGGACCCTTGGTGGTGAAGTAGGGCTGGAAAATTTTCGGCAGCACCTCCGCCGGGATGCCGGGGCCGGTGTCGCGCACAAAAAATTTCACCAGCGGCGCGGTGTTGTCCATGCTCTCAATGTTCAGCAGCCGGTCGTTCGGGCCGTCCTTGAACGCCTTCAAATCCAGCGGCGCGCGCAGCACCTCGCCGCCGACCTCTACGCGGTGCGGCTGCGGCGTGCATTGCAGCGCGTTGACGGCCAGGTTCCGCAAAATCTGGATCACCTCCGTGCCGTTCATTTTGACGCCCACGGTCTCGCCGAACGGCGTGAGGCTGAATTCATTTTCCTGCACGCTCGGATGCGAGCGCAGGAGCGGCTCCAAATCCTTGAGCAACTGGCTGACGCTCGTGCGCGGCGTGCCAGGGCCGGACGACCTGTTCCGCATGCTGTCGAGATAACGCCGCGAAATCTCGATGCAGCTCGAAGTCTGGCGCGTGACGATCTCCATCTTCTGCTTGATGAACTCCAGATCCTCCACGTCCAGCCGGGTGGAGCGGTTGAGCCGCTGGTTGAGCAACTGCACGAAACCGGAGATGATCGTGAGCGGGTTGTTGATGTCGTGGAAAATGTGCGCGTAAATGTCGCCGCGGTCCTTGGCGATTTTTTCCGCGACGCGCTGCTCCTGCAGTTCGGCGAACAACTGCTCGATTTTTTCCGCGCTGCTATTGATCTCGCTTTCGAGCGTGCGGCGCTGCATCGCCTTGGCGACGGCGGCGCGCATCGTCGCGAGGTCGAACGGCTTGTTGAGGTAGTCGCAGGCGCGGAGCTGCAGCGCCCGGCGGATCGTGTCGGTCGTCTCGAACGCGGTCATCATGATCGCCTCGAGGTCCGGCTTCACATACTTGAGGCGTTCTAAAACATCAATGCCCGACATGCCGCCCAGCCGGATGTCCAGCACCGCGACGTCAATGTCGTGGTTCTGCGCCAGCTCGATGGCCGTCGGTCCGTCCTCGGCCATTAGCAGGTCGTATTCGTCCTTGAAAATCTGGCGCAACGACTGGCGCGGTCCGTCCTCGTCGTCCACGATCAGCAGCGTGCCGCGGCGTTTTGGCGCGGAGGTCGTTTCAGTGGTTGCTTCAGCCATGTTGGAATTCAAATTATCGTAAAAGTTTTCGCCCTCAAGAATAAAGCGCGTCACGCGCGCACCAGCCGCTGCCGCAACATTTCCAACGCCTGCTGCGCTGTCAACTGCTTGAACGCCTCGCGCTCATACAAATTCAATTTGCGCTCGACCACGGTGCCAAATTTGCCGGTCAGGGCGATAAAAACTGTTCCGACGGGCTTTTCCGGCGTGCCGCCAGCCGGGCCGGCGATGCCCGTGACGGCGAGCGCAAAATCCGCGCCGAATTTTTCCCGCGCGCCCTCGGCCATTTCGCGCGCCACCGGTTCGCTCACCGCGCCGTGCAGGTTCAAAGTGTCTGCCCTGACGCCAAGAAATTTTTCCTTGGCCGAATTCGCATAGCTGACCACGCCGCCGAGGAAAACGGCCGACGCGCCCGGCACATTCGTAATTTTGTTTGCGATAAATCCACCAGTGCAAGATTCCGCCAGCGCCAGCGTTTTTTTCTTTTCCGTCAAAAGCCGGACGATGACCTGCTCGATTTCCTCATCGTCAGAACCGTAAATATTCGCGCCGAAAATCTGTTGCACGACCGCTTCGCCGGCGCGCACGATTTTTTCCGCGTCCGCGCCGCGTGCCGCCAGCCGCACATCCACCTGGCCGACCCGCGCGCAATAGCCGACTTCCAGTCCTTTCGCGACGAGCGCGGCCAGAGGCGGCTGGATTTTCTCCTGCACGGCGGATTCGCCGACGCCGCCGGTTCGCAGCGTCCGGCACACGAAAGGAACTTCCAGCGGGAACTCGCGCCGCAAAATCGGCACGACAAAATCATCGAACATCGGCCGCAATTCGCGCGGCGGGCCGGGCAGCATCACCAGCCATTGAAGATTTCGGATTTTCGAATGTGGATTTTCGATTTGAAATTTTGCGGCAGCCGGAATTTGGATCGCCAAGCCCGGCGCGGTTCCGTTCGGATTCGGCAAAACGATCGCGCCTTCCGGCACCATCGCTTGCAGGTCGTTGTTCACCGGCATCGGACGGTTACGCGCGGCAAAATAATTTTTGATGTGCGTGAAGACCGCTTCGTCGCGCACCAGTTTTTTGCCGAGCAATTGCGCGATCAAATCGCGCGTGATGTCGTCGGAGGTTGGACCGAGGCCGCCGGTGACGATCACCAAGTCCGCGCGCGACAATGCTTCACGGACGGATTGCTGGATGTCGTGCGCCGTGTCCGGCACGGCGATTTGCCGCGCGACAACATGGCCAAGATCGGCGAGCCGGCGGCAGAGCCATTGCTGGTGCGTGTTGAGCACGCGGCCCAGCAGCAGTTCGCTGCCAGTATTGATGAGTTCAATTTCCACGCCGGCAGTCTCGGACGGCTTTCCGTGGCTGGCAAGTCCGGGAAGATGATTATTTTTTTGTCTTGGGCTTGCGGATGTCCGCGGTGAACGTCCCCATGACGTAACTCTTCAAATCGTCCGGCGCGCAAAAATAGACTTTCCCCGGAATGAGGTTGTTTGCCACCGGACCCAGTTCCAACCGCAGCGCGTAGCCGTTCGTAAAACTTTCCTTCTCGTGCTCCCCGTCATCCAGCCACCGCAATGTCACGCGCGCCGCCGTGCCGGCGTTGGTGGTGACATTGATGATCCGGCCGGCCAGCGCCTCGGGCAGTGCGCCGGCGAAACTGATGGCCAGGCTCAAATTATCGGCGCTGCGCAGCGTCAGCGTGCCACCCTGCCAGACCGCATGGCTGGTCAAAAAATTCTGCCCGTGAATCCGCCCGACCGCCGCCGCATCCGGAACATTGGTCGCCCCATCAAGATTCAAAAGCCAGTTCGTGTCGTTCGCGGGCGGGGCCGCCGGCTTCGGGGCTTTGGGCGCCGCCGCCGGACTGGCGTTGCGTTCCGCCTGCAAGGCAACCTGGTCGAATTGGGCCTGGGACAAAATGCCGGCGTTGTGCGCGCAGACAAAGAGACCGATCAGCACGTTCGGCGACATGCTGATGGTCTGCGGCGCGCCGAGCTGCGCCCAGTCGTCTCCGGCATTCACCTTGAAATACATCGTAAAATTGTTGCCGCTCCGCACAATTTTCACCCACTTGGGATAACCCGTGCCGCCCACCAGCGCCGAAGCCTGCGCCTCCGCGCCCGTGGCGTTGCGCCAGATGGACTGCGCCTGGCCGTCGGCGCGCAGGCTGGCCAGGGCGAACACCGAGCCGGCGTTGGTAGATTCGCGGATCATCACGCCGCCCTTGGCCCACTCGTCGGTGTTTTGCAGATTCTGGACTTCGGCCGTGAGCGAGCCGTCGCCGTTCAACGGCTGAAAGACAAAATAGAAGCCATCGGCCGTATGCCAGATGTCCGCGCCCGAACCATTGATGGTGAATGTGCCGCCCGCCAAGCTGACCGACCCGACGGCACCGACGGCGCCGATGTCACCCGACTGCCAAGCTGAAGCTGCCACCGGCGTGTGCGACCAACTTTTTCCGCGAGGATGCTGTTTGATAAATAAAAAAACACCCGCACCCGCCAGCAAAATCGCGATGACGAAGATGATGGACGCAACGGACGATTTTTTTTCCGGCGAAATGATGCCGCCCTCGTCCACCGGCAGGGAATATTTTTTCGGCGACACCTTCGAACCGGCGAGGATGAATTTCTGGTCGCCTTCCGCCGGAGCCTGCGGCACGGTGATTTTCTGGAAGCAGGTCGGACACTCCATGACGGAACCGCTCTGCGATGAGTCGCACTTCAGGTGCTGGCCGCAGACCGGGCAGGCATATTTGAATTCACTCATGGATTATGCTGAGGAAAACATTTCACATTCGGGCGCCTACGGCAACATTTTCGTTAAATCGTTAAATCGTTGAATGGGAACTGCCGAGTCAACGGTTTAACAATTTAACGTTTCAACGATTGCGCTTTGCGTCCTTGCGTCTTTGCGTTAAAAACAAGTCGGCTTATGAAGAAAAAATCTCCCGTTTCCCGCAGCGGACGCTTCAGCGGCGGTCCGGCTGCCGACGTCGCGCAATTCACCGAGTCCATTTCCTTCGACTGGCGGTTGTGGCGGCACGACATTCTCGGTTCGATGGCCCACACGCACATGTTGCACTCCATCGGCGTGCTGACCAAAAAGGAATGCACCGCGATCATTCGCGGTCTCGACACCATCGGCAAGGAAATCCGCGCCGGAAAATTTTCGTGGAAGCCGGAACTCGAGGACGTGCACATGAACATCGAGGCCGAGCTGACCCGGCGCGTGCCCGCCGGTGCGAAACTGCACACCGCCCGCTCGCGCAACGACCAGGTCGCCCTCGACGTGCGGCTCTGGCTGCGCGACGAAATCACCGCGCTGCTCGGCGACATTGCCGGACTCCAGCGCGCCCTCGTCTCGCTTGGCGAGAAAAATGCCGACGTCATCATTCCCGGCTACACGCATCTGCAACGCGCGCAGCCCGTCTATCTCGCGCACCATCTGCTCGCTTATGTCGAGATGCTCGAACGCGATTGCGAGCGCCTCTGGGACTGCCACTCGCGTGTGAACGTCTGCCCGCTCGGCAGCGGCGCGATCGCCGGCTCGACCTTGCCGTTGAAACGCGAACTCGTCGCCAAGCTGCTCGGCTTCGTGGACGCCAGCGGCCAGGTTCAATTGACGCAAAATTCCATGGATGCCGTAAGCGACCGCGATTTCGCCGTGGAATTTTGCGCCGCCGGTGCGCTGCTGGCGGTTCATATTTCACGACTCGCGGAGGACATGATTCTTTGGGCCGGCGCGGAATTTAATTTCATCAAGATCGCCGACGCCTACACCACCGGCTCGTCGCTCATGCCGCAGAAGAAAAATCCCGACATCGCCGAACTCGCGCGCGGCAAGACCGGCCGCGTTTTCGGCAACCTGATGTCGCTGCTCACGCTGCTGAAGGGATTGCCCATGACCTACAACCGCGATTTGCAGGAGGACAAGGAACGGCTGTTCGACACCGCTGACACCGTGCGCGCCACGACGCGCCTCATGGCCGCGATGTTGAACAACACCAAGGTGAACAAGCTGGTGTGCGCTTGTGCCGCCGCCGACCCGGCGTTGCTGGCGACCGACCTGGCGGATTATTTGGTGAAAAAAGGAATGCCGTTCCGCCAGGCTCATCACGTCGTCGGCGCGGTGGTGGCGCTGGCGGAAAAGACGGGCAAGCCGCTGAACCAACTCACGCTCGCGGAACTGCAAACCATTGACAAAACATTTGGTCGCGACGCGCTGGGCGTGTTTAATCTAAAAACGGCGATGACGAAACGAAACCTGACCGGCGCACCGGGAACAAAGGAAGTCGCAAAGCAACTGGCGCGCTGGCGGGAACAGCTTTCGTAAATTAAAATAACTCGCATGAATTATGGAACACTTACGCGGCTTCAACCCTGAACAAAAATTCCTTCGCATGACATTCGTTCACGCCACGAGCGGAGCGAATTTGGGAATGCAACAAACTTTATGGGTGGTAACAGGAGAAGCGGCATTTTTGGCTTTGATAATTTCTCACATCGAGTCCATTTCAAAAATCATTTCTCCCTTTTCGCTTAAATGGGGCATTGTTCTTCTCGTGTTTTCAATTTTGTGCGGAGTCATCGCAAAACATATTTCCATGGCTGTGATATTGATGGTCGGCATGACCGAGCGGGTGTATAAAGAATTCAATTCAGAGGAAGGGCAATTGATATTTTCCAGTCTTAAAACACCAATCAATGATCTTGGCGAAAAATTATCAGAACCATTTCTTTGGCCGTTGCGCGGTTACATGAAACGGCGTTTTCATGCCGGAACGAAAGATTTTCTCACTGCTGAAAAGAAAGCGGTGAGATGGCTTTGCTTTTATATCTACTTTTCGGTTGCACAATGGTTTCTTGGCTTGGCGGGCATACTCTGCTTTGCGTTTGGAATCCAACAAAAATTATTTGCGCATCGGCTCGTGCCGAAGGCACAACCGGAAATCAGCCAGACACGAAGTGTCTGGTATCGCGGCAAAAGAAGACCCGTCCTGAAAGGACGGCGGAATCGGGACAATGAACACCAAATCAAATTTATTTCCATCGTCCCTTCAGGACGAAATTTGTTGCAACGTTGACCAGACACTTCGTGTCTGGCTAATTTCCGGCGTCGCTCCGCGACAACAAAAAAGGTGCGTGTTTAATGAAAATTCAAATCGTGCGCCGCGACAAAATTTTGCCGGATAAATTTGTATGCCATCCACGCATTTAAGCCTGCATTTTCACATCGTGTTCAGCACGAAAGACCGGCATCCATTCATCGCGGATGACTGGCACGGACGTCTGCATGAATATCTCGGCGGCCTAGTGCGCGCGGCGGATGGAATTCCCGAAGCCATCGGCGGCACGGCTGACCATGTTCATTTACTCGTCGGGTTGCGCGCGACGCACGCGCTGGCGACGTTTGTTCAAGACATCAAACAAACATCGTCGCGTTGGATTCACGAAACCATTGGCGTGAAAAATTTTGCGTGGCAACCGGGCTACGGTGCGTTCACCGTGAGCGTTTCAAATTGTGATGCGGTCAAGGAATATGTTGCGAACCAAGTGGAACATCACCGGACAAAAACATTTCAGGAAGAATACGTGGCGTTTCTCCAAAAACATGGTGTTGAATATGACGAAAAATTTCTGTGGTGATATTTTCCATCGTCCCTTGCGGGACGAATTTATTTTTATTCTGTTACCAGCCACTTCGTAGCTGGCTAATATCCGGTGTCCCTACGGGACGATGAAATACAAATGCCAACGGCGTTAAATGATCTGCTCAAGGCGACGTCGCGCTCGTTTTATCTGACGTTGCGCGTGTTGCCGTCGGCAGTGCGCCCGCAAATCGGCCTCGCCTACCTGCTCGCGCGCACGACCGACACCATCGCCGACACGGAAATCCTGCCGGTGGAACAGCGGCTCGACGCGTTGCAAAAACTCCGCGAACGGATTCTCGGCCAGTCTTCCGCACCGTTGAATTTCGGCGGGCTGGCGCAGGCGCAGGGTTCGCCGGCGGAAAAAAATTTGCTGGAACGGGTCGAGGCGGGCCTGGCGGCGTTGAAGGCATTTTCGGAGGCCGATCAAAAGTTGATTCGGGATGTGCTCACGACCATCACGACCGGTCAGGAATTGGATCTGCAACGGTTCGGCAGTTTGAACTCGACGAAGCCTCGTCCCGCCGGGCAGCAAATCATCGCGCTGGATACGCCGGCGGAGCTGGACGATTACACCTATCGCGTGGCCGGCTGCGTCGGCGAGTTTTGGACGAAGATCTGCCGCGCGCATCTTTTCCCGAAGGCCCGGCTGGACGACGAGCAGTTCATCGCGGACGGCGTCCGGTTTGGCAAAGGACTACAGCTGGTGAACATCCTGCGCGACCTGCCGGCGGATTTGAAGAATGGCCGCTGCTACCTGCCGGCGGAGCGGCTGGAACAGGCGAAGCTGTTTCCGGAAATCCTGCTCTCGCCGGCGGCGGGATCGAAATTTTTGCCGCTGTTCCACGAATATCTCGACAAGGCGGAAGCGCATCTGCGCGCGGGCTGGACTTACACGAACACGCTGCCGTTCGGGCAATTCCGCGTGCGGCTGGCGTGCGCGTGGCCGGTGCTCATTGGCGTGCGGACGATTGAGAAGCTGCGCGCGGCGGACATGATGGAACTGCGACAGCGCGTGAAAGTGTCACGTCGCGAGGTGCGCGGAATCATCTTCCGTTCGCTGCTGGCGTGCCCGCTGCCGTTCGCGTGGCGGAAATTATACGGCGCAAAAGCAGTTGCATCCGGCGGGGAATTGGCGTAGAAAAACACCATGCAAATCTCCAAGATTCTGTTGGCCGTCTGCGCGACGACCGTTTGCGCCGGTTTTCTCTCCCTCCACGCGCAGGACACGCCGGCGCAGGCCGCCGCGCGTGCGGCGTTGATGCAATCCATGGGCCAGCCGGCCGCAGCCGCACCGGCCGCGCCAAAGATGTCGCCGCCCCCGGCTGCACCCAAAGCTCCAGTCGCACCCGTGGCCGCCGTGCCCGCAGCCGCACCAGTCGCAGTGTCTCCGCAACCTATAGATTCCGAAGCCCAGGCCGCCGCGCGCGCCGCCTTGCTGCAGTCCATGGGTCAGTCAGACATTCCCGCAACACCAGTCGCGGCACCGGCGGTCAGCACACCAGCCCCGGCCCCGACTGTCCCGGCCCCGGTCGTGGTTGCCCCGGTCGCAATGGCACCAGCGCCGGCAACTCCAGCGGCACCGGAAGCAAAACCGGTTGCGGCGAATCCAACCAAATCAAGCAATGCCCCGGTGGTTGGACAGGAAGCGGGCTTTGCGCCGATCGTCGCGCCGCCGCTGCCGATTTCTGCGGCCAAACAACAACAACTGGATGCGCTGCTCGTGCAATACCAGGCCGACCAGATTTCGCCGGAAGAATATCACAAGCAGCGCGCCGCCATCCTGGCCGCGCCGTGAATTAAATTGTTTTCGCGCCCGCCGGATCGAAAGCTCCGGCGGGTTTTTCATTTCGCAAACTTGAACTTTGTCGGTTGAACCCTAAACTAAAACTTTATGCACGATTTTCATTACATAGGTAATAAATTGTTCTGCGAAAGCGTTGCCATCGAAACGCTCGCCAGAAAATTTGGCACGCCGCTTTACGTTTATTCGCAGCGGACGCTGACCAATCACTTTCAAAAGCTCGATGCCGCGCTCGCTTCGCTCGACCATCTGGTCTGCTACGCGATGAAGTCGAACTCCAACCTCGCGGTGCTGCGGACGATTGCGAACCTCGGCGGCGGCTTCGACATCGTGAGCGGCGGCGAACTGCGGCGCGTCATCGCGGCGGGCGGCGACCCGCGCCGGTGTGTCTTCGCCGGCGTCGGCAAAACGGCGGCGGAGATTGAATTCGCGCTGAAGAAGAACATTTACTGCTTCAACGTCGAGAGCGAGCCGGAATTGCGGCGCATCAATAAAATTGCCGCGCGGCTAGGAAAAATTGCGCCCGTCGCCATGCGTGTGAACCCGAACATCGAGGCGCACACCCATGCCAAGATCACCACCGGCACCTACGAAAATAAATTCGGCATCGCGTTCGAAAACATCGAAGGCATTTACGCCCGCGCGAGCAAATTAAAAAATCTCCGGCTGCGCGGCGTGCAGATGCACATCGGCTCGCAGCTCACCACCGTGTCGCCGTTTGAGCAGGCGATCCGCAAGGTGCTGCCGCTGGTGACCCGGCTGAAGGAAAAATACGCGCTGGAATTTTTCAGCATTGGCGGCGGCCTGGGCATCGTTTATCAGCCCGCGCTCGCCAGCGGCACGGCGGCCTGGTGGAATTCCACCGCCGGGAAGAATGTGCTGACGCCGGCCAAATATGCCGCGCGCCTTTTGCCGTTGCTCCGGCCGCTCGGCCTGAAAATCCTGCTCGAACCTGGAAGGTTTATTTCCGGCAACGCCGGGATTCTGGTCACGCGCGTCGAATATGTGAAGCGCACCGGCAAGAAGAATTTCGTGATCGTGGACGCCGCGATGAACGACCTGATCCGCCCGGCTTTTTACGATTCGTATCACGAAATCGTGCCGCTCACGAAAAAGGGCGGCGCGCTGGTCTCCTCCGATGTCGTTGGCGGCATCTGCGAATCCGGCGATTATTTCTGCAAGGACCGTCCGCTGCCAAAGCTCGGCGAAGGTGACGCCATCGCGTTGTTGAGCGCGGGCGCCTACGGCTCGGTCATGGGTTCAAACTACAACGCCCGGCCGCTGCCGACGGAAGTTTTGGTGAATGGCAAAAAATTCGCCGCCGTGCGCGAGCGTCAAGCCGTGGCCAAAATCTGGGCGGACGAGAAAATCGCGCCGTGGCAAAAATGATGTAGTGTCGAGCCTCTGGCTCGAACGGATTCGGCCACAGGCCGAACGCTACAACTTCCCCATCTGCCCGCGCGTGACGCCGAGTTGGTTGAATAGCTTCAGCTCGCGCCACAGTTGCGTGCCGTCAATTTCCCCGCGCAAAAGCTGGCGGTATTTGGCGATGGTGCGTTCGACCGTTTCCGGGGCTTCATCGAGAAAATCCACGCGGAAATGCCGCACACCGAGTTCGATCATTTTGGAAATGTATTCCGCGCCGGTTTGCGTCTGCGAGTTGAAGACCGTGTTGCGGCAGCCGGCGTCGGCCTTGAGCGCGTGCTCCGCGCCGACGCGGTCGCGCAGCTTGACGACGTGCGTGTCGCACGGCCGGCCACAGTTCGTGTAATCCGTGCCGCTCGACAGGAACGCGCAGAACACGCAGTGCTCCATGTGAAACATCGGCATGTGCTGATGGACCGTGACCTCGAACCACTCCGGCGGCACGGCCTGCAACAGCGCTTCGAGTTGCGTGAAATTCAAATCGTAGGACGACGTGACGCGCTCCAGTCCGAATTTGTTTTTGAAATAATCTGCCGTCAATCCGTTGGCCACATTGAGCGAATAATCGCCGCGCTTCCGGCAACCGGCGAAAAACTTCAGGTGGTCATAATTGCGGACAAGATAGCCGTCGGCGTTGGACGACAAAACCTGTTTCAAAATCCACTCCTCGCCGGTTTTGAAAATGCGCGGCGGCGCGACCCAAATGGAAGGTTGAAGGTTGAAGGTTGAAGGTTGGGAAGCTGCGCAGCCGTAGGCCGTGTGAAATGTCGTGACGGCCTCGCGGTATTTTTTTGGATCCTCAAACTCGCAATACACCGTCTGCACGCCGCATTTCAACGCGGCTTCGAGCTGCGGCAGGCTGCGGACAAGGACGATCAATTGCGGAGTGGCGATTTCAGATTGCGGATTTTTAGAACCAGGCACGATTTCCATTCCGACTTCCGACTTCCGACTTCCGACTTCGTTTAAGATCCACCGCTTTGGCAGCGCGCGGAGTTTTTCCAACTCGCCAGCCAACTCGCGGCGCAGGCGGTTTAGTTCGCTGACCGGCAGCATCACTTCACCGGAGAGAAAAAATTTCAGTTCACCAAGCTTGAACGGCGTGCCGCCGAGTCGGCCCAACTGCTCGCGCAATTTTTCCGCCGTGAGCGGAACTTTTTCGGCCTTCGCCAGCGGCATGGCGGATTCAACCTTGGCGATATTTCCAAATTCATCCCGTGCGATCAGCGTCAACGGCCGGCCGGCAAGACCGTGGACTTCCATTTCGATAGGCCGCTGAAAGCGCGGCGCATCGCCAGCAAAACTCTGGCGCAGGCGCTTGTCGAGTTCGGGGTCGTTTGTCTTCCACAATTTGTCACCGACGTGGACGCGGTTGAAATCTATGTCGCCGTGGCCGAACTCCAAAACCGATTCCTCGCTGCGCGTGGATTGGTTCTGGAAAGTTTTAATTCCGTAAATGCGCCCGCCTTCTTCTTTTTCATCCGGCCGGCCGGCGTCGAACACCACACCGTCACCAAGCTTGAGCGGGGCTTGCAGATGCAGCGTGATTTTTTCGTTCTGGACCCGCGCGACTTCACCGAGGAACACGCCGCGTTTTTTGCCGAAGCGCGCGTGAACGAGCTGCTGGTTGTTCGTGCCGCCGAACCACCCGGTGTGAAGGCCGCGCGAAAAGGCCATTTCCAGTTCGTATTTTGATTCACCGCCGAGACGCTGAGACGCTGAGTCTAAAAAATTATTTTCATTACTCCGCGTCTCCGCGTCTCGGCGGTTAAAAAGTAATTTGTCGAGCGCGGCACGATAAACGCGCGTGATGCTGGCGACGTATTCCGGCGATTTCAAACGGCCTTCAATTTTCAGCGAGGCGACGCCGGCGCGAACCAAATCCGGCAACACTACCAAGCCCGACAAATCCTGCGGGCTCAGTAAATACCGTTTGTCGCCAAGCGGAACCTGTTGGCCGTCGGAAATCAAATCATACGGCATCCGGCAGGCCTGCGCGCATTCGCCGCGATTGGCTGAACGGCCACCGAGCGATTCGCTGGTCAGACATTGGCCGGAATAAGCGACGCACAACGCGCCGTGGACAAAAACTTCCAGAGGCAGCGTGGTGGGGCGAGCGTCCTCGCGAGCTGCGCTTTCAATTGGAGAAACGGCTCGCGAGGACGCTCGCCCCACCGAATTTATTTTTTCAATCTCCGCAATCGAACATTCGCGCGCCAGCACGACGAGGTTGCAACCGAGTTCGCGGGCAAACTCGACGCCCGCCGCACTGGTGACGGTCATCTGCGTCGAGGCATGAATCGGAAAATCCGGCGACAATTTCCGGATCATCCGGCAGATGCCGACATCCTGCACAATCGCCGCGTCCACGCCGGCGGCGAAGATGGCGCGCAGATAATTTTCCGCGTCGGCCAGCTCGTTTTGAAAGACAAGGATGTTGAACGTGATGTAGCCCTTGACGCCGCGCCGGTGCAGAAACTCCATGAGCTTCGGCAGGTCGGCCTCGGTGAAATTATTCGCCCGCATCCGCGCGTTGAATTTTTCCAGGCCGAAATAAACCGCGTCCGCGCCGTTTTCGACGGCGGCCTTGACGCATTCCCAGTCGCCGGCGGGCGCGAGCAGCTCCGGCAAGCGCGGCGCTTGGACCGGGCGGCGTTCCGCTTTCGCGGATTCGGTTGAGGCGGTTGAAACCATCTGGCGACAGCATACCCGATTAATTGCGCCGAAACCAAATCCGTTTCTTGCGCAGAACATTTGCAATCGCGCGCGGCGGCATTAAAATAGGGATGTGAACAGCGAATTTTCCGCCGCCGCCTACTGGTCGGACGGCTTTGACGATGACGGTCTGCGCGCGTGGGCGGAACACCTGCGGGCGCAGCTCGGCGACCGGCCGGTTTCGCTCGGGCTCGTCTTCATGTCGCCGAAATTTTTCCCGCACGCGCAGGCGACGCTGGAGATTTTGCGCGTCCATGCCCGCATTCCGCTGCTGGCGGGCTGTTCGAGCGCCAGCCTCGTCGCCGGTTCGCACGAGATCGAAGACGCAAACGGCATCGTCCTCGCTTTATATTCGCTTCCGGGCTCGGAACTGAAGGGCTTCCGTTTCACGCAAGCGCAGATCGAGGAGGCGGACGGCCCGGCATATTGGCCGCTGGAATCCGGCGTTGATCCGAAACGCTCGAATGGCTGGCTCGCGTTCATTGACCCGTTTCATCTGGATGCGGAAAGCTGGATCCGGTCGTGGAACCAGTCGTTTGCGCCGCTGCCGGTGTTCGGCGGACTAGCGAGCGGCGTGTTCTCGGAGCAATCCACGCAGGTGTATTTGAACGGCGAGGTTTTTGAGGACGGCGGCGTGGCCATTTCCGTCGGCGGCGACGTGAAATTGTCCGGCGTCATTTCACAGGGCTGCACGCCCATCGGCGAAACGTGGACGCTCACACGCGTTGAACAAAATTTGATTCATCAGATCGCCAACCGGCCCGCCTACGCGGTGCTGGCCGAGACGGTGCAGAAACTTTCTGTGGCCGACCAGCAGAAGGCGCGCGGCAATCTCTTCATCGGCCTCGTCGTGAACGAATATCTGGAGGATTTTCATCGCGGCGATTTTCTCGTGCGCAACCTGATCGGCGGCGACCCGAATTCCGGCGTGCTGGCGGTGGCCGCGCTGCCGCGCGCGGGGCAGACCATCCAGTTCCACCGGCGCGACGCCGTGGCCGCGAACGAGGACATGGGCGAACTGCTCGAGCACGCGAAGGGGAAAATTGACGGCGCGACAATCTATGGCGGCTGCCTGTGCTGCTGCAACGGGCGCGGAAAAAATCTTTTTGGCGTGCCGAACCATGACGCCGAGCAGGTGCAAAAGGAATTGGGACCGATCGGCCTCGCCGGGTTTTACGGCAACGGCGAAATTGGCCCGGTCGGCGAGAAAAATTATCTGCACGGTTTCACCGCGTCGCTGGCGTTGTTCGTGAAAAAATAACGGCGCGGAGCCGGCCTCCAGAATCTTTATTGCATTTGCCCGTCGGGGCGTCATGCTTATTTCTAAATGTCAGAGGAACAACCGCCGGAATCAAACAGTCCCGCACCCGCCAAAGGCATGATGCCGCGTCGTCGCGGACATCGCGGCGGCCGCGGCCGCGGTCGTGGCCCGCGCCCGCCTGTGAAGACTGCTGTTGGCGAACCGCCGTCCGGCACCGAACCGGTGGTGTCAACTGAATCAGCGGCAACGGTCGAATCCACCGCACCACCAATCCCGCCGCCCGCCGAAGCTCCGATCAAATTGTCCGAACATCCGGTGCGACCGCTGCCATCCCGCCCGTTGCCGCCGCGTCCTCGGCTTGAGCCGGCGGTTCACGCGCCGCGCGTGCCACGGACGGACGGTTCCGCCATCAGCCAGGCCGTCAATGAAGTGATGCAAATTGTCGAATCGTTGAAGCAGACACTGGATCAGATGGAGGAAGTTTTGGAACTGGTCGAACTGGCGGAGCGCCAGAAGCTCACCGACGAACGCGAAATCGAATCGCTGCTCCGAGCGCTGCGCCAGTTTCAATCGCGCGGCGACCGTCCTGACCGTCCTGAACCGGCTGAACGGCAGGAGCGGTTCAATCGTCCGGAGCGTCACAGCCGACCAAATCGTCCGGACAGGCCGAACCGGCCGCAACGCCCCGAGCGGCCGTCATCGCCAGCATCAACTGAACAAGTCGAGCACCAAAAAACGTCAGAGCCCGTAGAGCAGCCGGAAAGCCAGGAACCGCAGTCGAACGACTGATTGGCTTAAACTCGTTGCCGGAATTTACTTCTGACGGACGGTAAAATGATTGACGCCGGCCATCAGCTTTGTTCATTTATTGGCACGCATGAATTCACTTTTTCGTTCCGTTGCATCGTTTATTCCCGTCACGCTGGTTACTTTCATTTTAATCTTTGCCAGCCAGACCCCGTTGCAAGCCTCCGGAGGCACTTCCTATGAGCAGCGCATCACGCGGCTGGAACAGTTGGCGGAACAAAACCAGGCCGCCCAATCCGGCATCAACTCCGGCGACAATGCGTGGGTGCTGGCGAGCGCGGCGCTGGTGCTGATGATGACCGCGCCGGGGTTGATTCTTTTTTACGGCGGGCTGGTGCGCAGCAAAAACGTGCTTGCCACGATGATGCACAGCCTAGTGCTGATGGCGCTGGTGTCCGCGCTGTGGATGGTATTCGGCTACAGTATGGCGTTTGCGCCGGGAAACGCGTTCGTCGGCAATCCACTCACTTATTTCATGCTGCATGGCGTGGGCGGCGCGCCGAATCCGGATTATGCCGGCACGATTCCGCAGGAGTCGTTCATGTTGTTTCAAATGATGTTCGCCATCATCACGCCGGCGCTCATCAGCGGCGCGGTGGCGGAGCGGATCAAATTCAAGGGCTATGTGCTGTTCGTGATTCTCTGGGTGACGGTCGTTTATTTTCCGTTGTGCCACATGATCTGGGGCAAGGGTGGACTTTTCAACTGGGCGCTCGGCGGAAAAATTCCGGTCCTGGATTTCGCGGGCGGCACCGTTGTTCACATCAGTTCCGGCGTCTCGGCGCTCGTGTGCGCCATCATGCTGGGCCGCCGCGCCGGGTATCCGCAGGAGCCGATGATTCCGCACAACGTGGTGCTGTCTCTCATCGGCACGGGATTGCTGTGGGTGGGCTGGTTCGGTTTCAACGCGGGCAGCGCCCTAAATTCCGGCGCCCTTGCCACGAGCGCGTTCGCGGCCACTCATTTTTCCGCCGCCGCTGCCGCGTTGAGCTGGGCGACCGTGGAGTGGTGGCACAAAGGCCGGCCCAGTGTTTTGGGCGCGGCGTCCGGAATGGTCGCCGGCCTCGCGACCATCACGCCCGCGTCGGGTTTTGTTACGGTGCCGGCGGCGTTCGGCATCGGGCTGGTCGCCGGCGTGGTCTGTTATTTTGCGGTGACCGAACTGAAAGCCCATTTCGCCTACGACGATTCGCTCGACGTGTTCGGCGTGCATGGCGTCGGCAGCATGATCGGCATGTTGATGCTCGGCGTGCTGGCCAGCGCGGCGGTCAATCCCGCCATCGCCACCACGTTCCAAGTCAACGGCGTGGCGGTGTCGCTCGGGGGCGGCCTGAGTCAGTTGGGCAACCAGGCCATCGGCGTGCTGGTCACGGCGGTGTTTGCCGGCGGTGCCACGTTCATTCTGCTCAAAATCGTGGATGCGCTGGTCGGCTTGCGCGTGGACATCGAGGATGAAAGCACCGGCCTCGATCTCACTCAGCATGGCGAACGCGCTTACTCCGAATAACCAAATCATTTATGAAAAAAATCGAAGCCATCATCAAGCCGTTCAAGCTCACTGAAGTCAAAGACGCGCTCAACGAACTCGGCATCCAGGGCATGACCGTCACCGAGGTCAAGGGCTTCGGCCGGCAGAAGGGGCACACGGAAATTTATCGCGGCAGCGAATACACTGTGGATTTTTTGCCGAAGATAAAAATCGAGACGGTGCTGCCGGACAATCTCGCCGACCAGGCCATCCAGGCCATTCTCAAGGCGGCCAAGACCGGAAAAATCGGCGACGGCAAGGTGTTTGTCTGGACGGTGAATGAAGCTTATCGCGTCCGCACCGACGAGCGTGACGACAGCGCCCTTTGACGGCTTACTTCAACATTTCATTTAGCCTCGCCGGGTCGTTGGTCGGCGGCTGGCACGCGGTGCCGTTGCAAAGGTAAGCCGCTGCGCCGTCTTTTGCGGGCAAGGTTCGGGCAAATTCCTGCACGGCACCGGTGTTGCCCAGAATGATTTTGTTCGGCTGATAAACCGAGTGCGTGGCGCGGAGCAGCTTTTGAAATCCGGCGGAATCTTTTTCCCCAACGATGACGACGCGGCGCGGTTCGGCCAGCCAGAAATCCACCGCGTGCAGCATGAACGCCAGCGCGGCGGGCTGGTTCTGCAACCGGCCCGCGAAGAGTTGCAGCGTCGCCTGGACGGGCAGCCGGAAATCCTCGCGGCCCGTGATGGCGGCGAGCTTCAGCAGCGCAAGCGTGGCGACGGAGTTGCCGCTCGGCTCCGCGCCGTCGTAATCGTCCTTCACGCGCAGGATCAAATCATTCGTGCCGGCCAGGCTTTGCCAGAAGCCGCCGTTCCCCGCGTCAAAAAATTTCGCGATCATCGCCTCGGCCAATTCGACCGCGAAATCCAGATGCGTCGGCTCAAGCGTCGCCTCATACAAATCAATCACGCCGGATAGAAGAAAGGCGTAGCCTTCGAGCAGTTGGACGTGGTCGCGCTCGCCATCGCGCCAGCGGTGAAAAAGCGATTTGGATTTTTCATCCCAAAGATTTTCGCAGATAAACCGGACATTTTTCTCCGCCGCCGCGCGATATTTTTCATCGTCCAAAACGGCGGATGCCCGCGCAAAGGCGCCGAGCATCAGTCCGTTCCACGAGGCGAGAATCTTGTCGTCGCGCTGCGGGCGGATGCGTTTGGCGCGAACGGCGTTCATCTTCAATTTTGCCGACGCAAGCAACGTCAAGTCGGCGGCAGACGCGGCTGGATTAACTATGCTCAAGACGTTTAGTCCGGCCAGCGGTGCTGGATGGCTGTGATCAATAAAGTTGCCCTCCGCCGTGATGCCGAAATGTTTTGCCACAATGTTGAATTCTTCAACCGTCAACAGTTTGGATAGTTCGTCCTTCTTCCAGCAATAAAATTTCCCCTCGTGGCCTTCGCTGTCGGCGTCCTCGGCGGAAAAAAATCCGCCGGCCGGATGCGTCATGTCGCGCAAAACGTAATCCAAAATGTCGCGCACGACTTCCGCGTGCCGCGTATCGCCGCTGACGAGATGCGCGTCGAGATACAACTGCGCGAGCTGCGCGTTGTCGTAGAGCATCTTCTCAAAATGCGGCACCAGCCATCCGGCGTCCACGGCGTAGCGCGCAAACCCGCCGCCGAGCTGGTCGTGAATGCCGCCGGCAGCCATTTTGTCGCAAGTGTGCAAAACCATTCGCTCCGCCTCGGCGTCACCAAAACGTTTGGCGGTGCGCAGAACCAGCGACGGAATGCTCGGCTGCGGAAATTTTGGCGCGTCGCCAAAGCCGCCATTCGCCGAATCGTAAGTTTCCTTGAAGCTTTCCACCGCGCGATGAAGCGTCGGCGGCGCGAGCGGGGAACTTTCCTGCGCGTCGCGGGCAACGATGAGTTCGAGCCGCGCGTGCAGCTCGTCGGCGGACGCGACGATTTCCATTTTCCGTTCGCGCCAGAGTCCGGCGATCTGTTCGAGCAGTTGCAAAAAACTCGGCCGGCCGTGGCGCGCGTCCGGCGGAAAATAAGTGCCGCCGAAAAACGGCTTCAAGTCCGGCGTGAGGAAGACATTCAGCGGCCAGCCGCCGCCGCCGGTCGTGGACTGCACGAACGTCATGTAAATCTTGTCCACGTCGGGCCGCTCCTCGCGGTCCACCTTGATGCTGACGAAATGCTCGTTGAGGAATGCGCCGATTTTTTCATCCTCGAAACTTTCGCGCTCCATGACGTGGCACCAATGGCACGTCGAGTAGCCGATGCTCAGGAAAATGGGTTTGCCTTCTGCGTGCGCCTTGGCGAAAGCCTCGCTGTTCCAGGCGAACCAGTCCACGGGATTCTGCGCGTGCTGGAGCAGATACGGCGATCTTTCGCGGGCAAGCCGGTTCGTGTGCATAACAGCCTGAAGATATTCGGCTGGGCGGGCGACGGCAATGAAACAAGCGCAGGTCATTTCGCCGGTCTCCCCCAGCCGGCAAAAGGCGGATTTAATTTTGAATTCATTTTTGACGGGTTGTGTCCACTAGATTATCGTATTGGGTCGAAAATGGTGTTCCACCTGCCAAGCCTCAAGTTGCCATTGCTGGCCGTTGCAATGGGGGTCATGGTTTTGTCCGCGCGGGCGCAATCATCCGACCGGTCCATCATTTTTTCCACGCCCAAATCCGATGACACGACGGCCGCCACCCCGTCGCTGACCCCGCAAAATTCGCAGTTGCCGGTCCTGCCGGACTCGCTGCAGGCCCCGGATCCGACCTTTCATGTCCAGGCTCCCAACGATATACCGGCCGCGCCGCCGCCGGTGGCCAACCCGCTCCAGGCGCAGCGGATGAAAAAAATGCTGGAGGAGCGGAATGACTGGGCGCTGATGACGCCGGAACAAATTTTGGGAACAACCCCGACGGAAGAACTGCTCCCATCGCCGGAACGCGACGCGACGGGAAGCAAAAATTATAATAATTATAATAACGCGGCTCCACTGAATCGTTATCTCGACCGGGAAAACGGTCTGCGGGGCGGTTTCACCAACCGCTGGCAAAACAGCCGGGATGATTCGCCGTGGAACCTCTCGCGAGACCGGAACGACCTGAACCCGCTGGATCCGGGGCGCGACAGCCCGCTGGATGCCGCGCAACGATTGAACGAGTATCTCAACAGCCGGCGTTTCGGCGACAGCACCGCCAACCGCAACGACAAAAATTACGGCTGGGATGCCTTCAACCCGCCCGCGCCGCAAACCCCGGACAAGCCGGATGTGGCACAGGTGGCGGCGATGGACCGGTTCCGGCAATTGCTGAATCCCAGTCCGGCTCCGGCGGCAGAATCCTCGCCGGACAGCAAATATTTTCCCGCAGCCAAAACCGCCCCGGTTGTGGATCCTTACATCACGCAGCCGGATTATGTGCCAAATCCCGCCGGGGCATCCTACACGCCGTTGACCAGCGGCATCGGGAAGCCGACCGGTTTGTCGCCGTTGCCGGGGATCGTGAATCAAGGAATTGCGCCGGTGACGCCTCCGGCTTGGGCACCGCAGCCGGCCCCGTGGCTCATCCAGGGGCCGCAGCCGTTCGTGATGCCGCAGCGGAAATTTTGACGCGGTTCAATGCGAGGATGTGACGACGAGGACTTGCTCCAGCGTTGAGATGCCTTCACGGGCGCGGTCCAAGCCCACCATGCGAAGTGTTTTCATCCCCTGATTGACGGCGACCTTGGCCATTTCGCGCGTGCTGGCGCGGGCGATGATGAGTTTGCGAATCTGGTCGTTGATGTTCATGGCCTCGATGATGGCCATGCGCCCGGCGTAACCGGAATTCTTGCAGCGGTCGCAGCCGCGGCCGCGGAACAGTTGCACGCCGCTGAAGGTGGCCGGCTCAATGCCCAGATCATTGAACATCTTGTCGGGATACGTCACCGGCTCCTTGCAATGCGAACAGATGCGGCGCATGAGGCGTTGCGCGCAGGACAAAATCACGGAGGACGAAATCAAAAACGGCGCGATGCCCATGTCGTCCAGGCGCGCGATGGCTCCGGGCGCGTCGTTGCAGTGCATCGTGCTCAAAACCTGGTGGCCGGTGAGCGCGGCTTCGATGGCGATTTCCGCCGTCTCGGTGTCGCGAATTTCCCCGATCATGATGATGTCCGGATCCTGCCGCAGAATGGAGCGCAGCGCATTGGCAAACGAGAGGCCGATGTCTTTCTTGGTCGGCACCTGGTTGATGCCGGGAATCTGGAATTCCACCGGATCTTCGACGGTGATGATGTTGTAAACCGGACTGTTCAGTTCGTTGAGCGCGGAGTAAAGCGTGGTGGTCTTGCCGGAACCGGTCGGGCCGGTGACGAGGATGAGCCCGTGCGGCGCGTCAATGGCGGCCTTGAAGTTCTTGAACGTCTCGGGATCCAGGCCAAGCTTGTCAATGCTCGCGGTCAGATTGGTCTTGTCGAGCACGCGCAGCACGATTTTCTCGCCGTGAACGGTGGGCAAAATCGAGACGCGCAAATCATAGTCCTTGCCGCTGACCTTGACGCGCATCCGGCCGTCCTGCGGCAGGCGGCGTTCGGCGATGTCGAGGCTCGACATGATTTTGAACCGCGAGGCGAGCGCCAGTTGCATCTGCTTCGGTGGCGGCGTGGCGTCAATGAGCACGCCGTCCACGCGGTAGCGCAACCGCATGGTTTTTTCAAATGGCTCCAGATGGATGTCGCTCGCGCGATCCTTGATGGCCTGCACGATCATCAAATTGGCGAGCTTGATGACGGGCGCTTCTTCGCCGGAGGCGGCAAGCTTGTCAATGCTGACATCTTCGACCGTTTCGCGGATGTTTTCCACGGAATCGGCGTCAGCCTCGGCCTCCTGCTGCTTTTGCGCGTCCTGGATGATGTCTTCCATGGAACCGCCCTTGGCGGCGTCCAGGGCGGTGAGCTTGTCGGCGATGGCTTTTTCAGCCGCGATGAGCGGCGTGATCTCCAGCTTCGTGATGCGCTTGACGTCGTCGAGGGCGATGACGTTCAGCGGGTCGGCCATCGCGAGGAACAGCCGGTTTTCCAGCCGTGAAATGGGGATGACGCGATGGGTGTGCATCGTCTCGCGCGGAAACAGTTCCACCAAGTCCGGCGGGACGTGGGCGCGCGCGAGGTTGATCGGCGTGACGTTCAGCACGCGGCCCATGCAGACGGCCAGGTCCTGCTCGCTGACGTAGGCTTTTTCGACGATGAGCTTGACGAGGCGCGCGCCCTCCTTTTTCTGCTGTTCCAGCAGTTCCACGACCTGGTTTGCGCCCAGCAAACCGTCCTCGACGAGCGCGTCGGCGATGCGTTCTCCAAATGATTTTACTTTGGCCATGGCTTCAACGGAATGCTTTGCGGAGGTTCACCATCAGGTCGGCGGGCGGCACCAGATACCACACCAGCCGGTGCGACGTGGTCTCGGACAATTCCTTCACCGCCTGTTGATTGAACGGGTTGGCCGTTGCGACCAGAATCGCCTTGCTCATCCGGTCAAACGGCAGCACGCACCAGCGGCGGCAGAGATCCGCCGGGAACCCGCGCGTCAGGTCAATGTCCACGTCATATTTTTCCAGCGGCAAATACGCCATGCGCGATTTCTCCGACAGCAGCTTCAGTGATTTCTCAGCTTGCAAAATGCCCTTGTCGTGCAGGACTTGGATGAACGGCTCGACCGCATCCGTCGGGGCTGCCGTCAAATCCGCCGTGCGCCAGCACAAATCAAAATCGCCCGCGCTGATCGTTTTGCTGTCCACAAAAAGTTTCCGCAGCATCGCGCGCCCGTCGTCAATCTCCCCGGCCACCGCCCGCGGCTTTTTAACCGATGACCGCGCTGTCTCCGGCGCAACGGACAACGCCGCCGGCTCCACCCCCGCCTCCGTCATCTCCATGCCGCCGGTGTTGCTCGCCTTGCTTTCAATCTCCCGGAGCGCCGCCTGCACCTCCGCGTCCTCGGGACAGCGCTGCAGGACCGTCTCAAATTCGAGAATCGCCGAGGACAACTGCCCCGTCTGCATATACGCCTGCGCGATGCGCTTGGACGTGGTGATCACATCCGGCTCGCGGCCCAGCTTGGAATAGGCCTCCTTGAGAATCTCCAGGGACTGGCAATCGTTTGGCTGCGATTGCGCAATGACCTCGAACATCTCAATTGTCTGCTGCAATTGAGCTTCTTCGCCCGGATTTAACGCTATGGTCGCCATAATTCAAGAATTCCGCCGACAAAAGCCAGCAACTTCGCTGCCAAACTAAAACGTCCGCTGCCCCAAAGCAATCCAAAGAAAAGCGCTTTTGCGCTTTGCAGCGCGCCGCTTCATGGTAAAAATTTTCGCGTGGAGCCAACCCGTCCAGCCATGACCCCCGCCACCGGCGAACGCCTCCTGCGTTTCGTCGGCGACAAAATTCTTTTTTCCATCCGCGCCGACAAGACAAGCGGCGGGCGAAAAAACTGGTCCGCCCGCCTGCGCACCAACCTCGGCCGCGCCGCCGCCCGGCGCAGGGAAATCATTTCCGCCCACGCCGGCCAGGCGGTGGTCGCCAATTCTTCTTGGCGCGACGTGCCGATGCAAAAGACCGCCGGCGGCTGGCAGATTGAACTGCCGCTCGCCGAGGTCGGCTACTTCAAGGCCAAGGCTTATCTGCTCGACGAAAAAAACTGGCAGCACTGGCCGGACGGCTCGGACGTTGGAATTTCCGTCCACCCAAATTTTGCGCGGACAGAAAACACCATTTACTGCGCCTTCACGCGACTTTTCGGCGCAACTAAAAGTCTCGCTTCGACGGCCGATGAAAAATTGGAAGCGCGGTTAAAATCACTGGAATCGCTTGGTTTCGCCACGCTGCCGCCTTCGGGAAAATTCCGCGACCTCACGCGCCAGTTGCCATTCATCGTCAACCAACTTGGCTGCCGCATCATCCATCTGCTGCCGGTGCATCCGACGCCGACAACCTACGCGCGCTTCGGCCGCTTCGGCAGTCCCTATGCCGCGCTGGACTTGACCGCTGTGGATCCCGCGCTCGTCGAATTCGACAAGCGCGCCACCGGCATTGACCAGTTTTGTGAACTCAGCTACGCCGCGCATTCGCTCGGTGCGCGCGTGTTTATTGACATCGTCATCAACCACACCGGCTGGGGCTCGACACTTCAGGAAAATCACCCCGAATTTTTTCTGAAAAATCCCGGCGGCGAATTCGCCAGCCCCGGTGCGTGGGGCACGGTCTGGGAAGATCTGGTGGAACTCGAACAGCATGACGTCAAACTCTGGGACATCATCGCCGACTCGCTCATCATCTGGTGCCGGCGCGGCGTGGATGGTTTCCGCTGCGACGCTGGTTACAAAATTCCCCCGCCCGCCTGGCAATACATCGTCGCCCGGGTGCAGGAGGAATTTCCCGAAACCATTTTCCTGCTCGAAGGCCTCGGCGGCTCGTGGGACGCCACGGAACTGTTGCTGACCGAAGGTGGAATGCAATGGGCGTATTCCGAACTGTTCCAAAATTATTCCGGCAAGGAAGTCGCTTGGTATCTCGACCATGCCAGCCGCCAGAGCGAACGTGTCGGCGGCTACGTTCACTATTCCGAAACGCACGACAACGACCGCCTCGCCAAAAAAGGCCGCGCGTGGTCGCTGTTGCGCAACCGTCTCTGCGCGCTCACCAGTCCGAGCGGCGGCTTTGGCTTCACCTGCGGCGTGGAATGGCTTGCCGCCGAAAAAATTCGCGTTCATGGCAATACCGGCCTGAACTGGGACGCCGCCGAGAACATCGTCCCTGAACTCGCCCAGCTCAACCGGCTCATCTCCGATCATCCGTGTTTTTTCGACGGCGCAAAACTCACACGCCTGAGCGCGCCGGAAGTGCCGGTTTATGCCCTGCTCCGCGAATCCGCTGAAGGCAAGGATTCCGTTTTGATTTTGGTCAACACGGATGTGGAAATGGAAAAGTCCATTGCGCTCGCCGCCGCTGATTTCAAATTTCAAATTTCAAATTTCAAATTCGAGCTGCTCGGCCAGACTTTGCCGGAAATTTCCACGGCCAAAGACGCCATCACCTTCACGCTCGCGCCCGGCGCAGTTTATTGTCTTGCGCCGGCTGAAAAAATCATCGGTTTGAGCGGCGACAATTACCGCCACGCCCGCGCCCGATCCGCCTGGGCTTTGGAATCGCTGAACCAAATCATCCCCGCCGAAACCGTGGACGGACTTGACTGGCAGTGGCTCGCCGAGCAGGTCCGTCGTTCGCCGGGAAATTTTCTGGCCGCCGCCAGCGAGTTCGCCGCGCGCGCCGCCAAAACTCCTCTCGCTGAATTGCTGGAAGAAGCCGGAGCCGGAAAAGTGTTTCCACGTGTCGTCACCTGGACTTTGCTCGACGCCCGCCGCGTCACGCTGGTGACGCCCGGACATTGGTTGCTAATTGAGGATTCCGCGCCGTTCCGCGCCACGCTGGAAATGCAGAATGCAGAATGCAGAATGCAGAATCCGGCGGTTCACGTTAAATCCATCGCCGTCGGCGACCGCCACATTGCCAGTTTCGCCCCGCACGAAGCGGCAACGGAAATGGAATTGAGCTTGGAGCGCTACGGCACGACCTCGCAGAAAGTTTCTGCTTCAGTCCGTTTTCTCGCGCCCGAACCACAAAAACCTTCAACCTTCAAACTTCAACCTTCAGCCTTGGTGCTTTTAACCAACGGCATCGGCGGCATGGCGCGGCTCTGCGTTGACCTGGGCCGGGTGAATTCCAAATACGACTGCGTTCTGGGCGCGAACCTCAATCCGACCGTGCCGGTGGACCGTCATGTTTTTGTGAAGCGCCTCCGCGTCTGGGTGAACGCCGACGGCTTTCTCTCGCCGCTCGATTTTCAAAACCTGGCGTCGTTTCAGGCCGGCCCGCCCGCCGTCTGGCATTTTGTGGCGAACGCCGGCGACGGCCGCACCGTGGAAATTGAACTGCACGCCGGGATGGTTGAAGGCAAAAACACCACCGTTTTTCATTTCGGCCGGCCGGCTGCAAAATCCGCGCACGGGAAACAACTGCCAGCCGACGCCGATGTGCGCCTGACCGTGCGGGTGGACATCGAGGACCGGAATTTTCACTCCGAAACCAAGCGCAACGGCGGCGCGGATTTTCATTTTTCGTCAAACTGCCGGGAAATTCAAAATTCAAAATTCAAAATTCAAAACTGCGCCGGATTTGAATTCACGCCGGCGGAGGACAGACAACTACGCGTGTTTGCCGACGTAGGCGAATATCATCCGCAGCCGGAATGGTGCGAAAACATTCCGCATCCCGTCGAGCAGACGCGCGGCCAGACCAGCAGCGGCGATGCCTACAGCCCCGGCTGGTTTGAAATTCCGCTGGCGAAAGGCGCGAAGGCAACGCTGGTTCTGACAGCGGAAACCGAAGACTTCAAAAGTGGAAGGAGGAAAGTCGAAGGCAGAAATTCTGAAAATAATTTTGAAACCCAGCTTGAACACGCGGCTAAGCAGTTCGTGGTGCGTCGGGACGACGGCAAGACGGTCATCGCCGGCTACCCGTGGTTTTTGGACTGGGGCCGCGACTCGTTGATTTGTGCGCGCGGGCTGCTGGCGGCAGGCATGGCTGACGAGGTGAAGCAACTTTTGCTCACATTCGCGAAGTTTGAAAAGGACGGCACGCTGCCGAATACAATTCACGGCAACGACGTTTCCAACCGCGACACGAGCGACGCGCCGCTGTGGTTCGCAGTCGTGTGCGAGGAATTTTCGGGAATTCAAAATTCAAAATTCAAAATTCAAAATTTCTTCGCCACGTCCGTTGATCAGAACCGCCGGACGCTGTGCGACGTGCTGGCGAGCATCGCGGAAAATTACGCGCGCGGCACGCCGAACGGCATCCGCATGGACGCCGACTCCGCGTTGATATGGAGTCCCAGCCATTTCACCTGGATGGACACGAATTATCCCGCCGGCACGCCGCGCGAGGGCTATCCCGTCGAAATTCAAGTGCTGTGGATCCGGCTGCTGCGACTGCTCGGAAAAATTTCGGCAGAAGCGGAACAGAAAAAATGGCTCGATCTGGCCGACCACGCGACGGCCTCGCTTGAAAAATTGTTCTGGGTTGAGGAAAAGGGCTGGTTTGCCGACGTTTTGCTGGGCGGGCCGCGCGTCATCGCCCGCGACGCGGTGCTCGACGATGCGCTCCGTAGCAATGGTTTGTTCGCCGTGAGCCTCGGCCTCGTCACCGGCGAGCGCGCGCAACGCTGCGTTGCGGCGGCGCAGAAATATCTCGTCGTGCCAGGCGCGCTGCGGTCACTTGCGCCGCTGCCGGTTTCCGTTCCGCTCGTGATCAGCGGCAACGACGGACGCTGGCTCAACAATCCCGCCGAGCCGTATTGGCCGCGTTATGAAGGCGACGAGGACACGCGCCGCAAGCCGGCGTATCATAACGGCACGGCGTGGACTTGGACGTTCCCGACGTTTTGCGAGGCGCTGGCGCGGGCATGGGATTTCTCACCGGAAGCGGTCGCGGCGGCAAAAAGTTATCTGGGCAGTGCGGAAAAATTGTTGAACGAAGGCTGCCTCGGCCAGTTGCCCGAAATTTTGGACGGCGACGCGCCGCACGCGCAGCGCGGCTGCGACGCGCAGGCCTGGGGCGCGACCGAGGCGCTGCGCGTGTGGAAAATGTTGAATTCGCTTGGTTCGCAGGCAAAATGACCGGATGAATTTCCGCGACAAAATCATTGCGTGGGACAATTTGCCGGCATGGCGCAACAAAATCCGCGCTGCCGGCAAAAAACTGGTCGTCACCAACGGCTGCTTCGACCTTTTGCATCTGGGCCATGTGACGTATCTGGAGAACGCGCGCAATTTCGGCGATGCGCTGCTCCTCGGCGTGAATGGCGACGCGGCGGTGCACGGCTTGAAAGGCGCGGGCCGCCCGGTGAACTCCGAGACGGATCGCGCAGCGGTGCTGGCCGCGCTGCAAAGCGTGGACGGCGTCTGCATTTTCACCGACACGGCGGCGACGAAATTTCTCGCCGCCGCGCAGCCGGACATTTACGTCAAGGGCGGTGATTACACGCTGGAAACCTTGAACCAGGACGAGCGGCGCGCGGTCGAATCGGCGGGCGGGAAAATTGTGCTCGTGCCGTTCGTGCCCGGCAAATCCACGACGGGCCTGCTCGAAAAAATTTCCCGGCTGTGAAAATTCTGGTCATCTCGCTCGCGGGCATCGGCGACACGCTGTTTGCCACGCCGCTGCTGCACGAGTTGCGCGTGAATTTCCCCGACGCGACGATTGACGTGCTGGTGATGTGGGCCGGCTCCAAGGATTTGCTGGACCACAATCCGCACGTCAGCCGGGTGTTCCAAAAAAATCTCATCGCGTGCGGCAAGCTTGAAGGGCTGAAGTTTCTGCGTTCGCTGCGGTGCAATGGCTACGACGTCTCCATCAACACGCATCCGCAAAGCCGCGCCCACTACCGGCTCGCCGCGCGGATCATCGGTGCGCCGCTGCGTCTCAGCCACGAGTATGATTGTTTTGGCGTGCTTGACCGGTGGCTCGCCAACAAAACCATTCCGCAGGAGTATGCGCGGCACGCCGTGGAAAACAACCTGGCGTTGCTGGCGTTGCTGGCTGCGAAACCGAAACTGCCGGCTCATGCCTACGAATTGTTTTTGACCGATGCGGAGCGGGCGTGGGCGGAGGATTTTGTCACAACGCAAAAATTTTCTGGGCGTCCGCTGCTCGGCATTCACGTCGGTTCGGGCGGCACCAAAAATCTAGCGCTGCGCCGCTGGCCGCTGGAAAATTACATCGAACTGGCGCGGCGACTCCGCCAAAACCGGCCGGAGATCGGCATCTTGTTTTTTGGCGGGCCGGATGAAGAAAACGACCATGAGAAAATTCAGTCGCAAGTCGGCGGCGAAAATTTATTTTTTCCACGAACACAAAATCTCCGGCAGGCGGCGGCCTTGATCGGGAAGTGCGGCGGATTTTTAAGCGTGGACACGGCTTTGATGCACGTCGCGGCGGCGATGAAGGTGCGCGGCCAGGTCGTCATCGAGACGCCGACGTGGAACAAGCCCGTCGAGCCTTATGCGAATCCGTTTACGCTTGTGAAGAACCCGGCGGTGGCCGGACGCAACCTGGATTTTTACCGCTACGACGGTGGCGGTATCAAGGGCACACCCGAAGAGTTGCGCCGCTGCATGGCGTCGGTGACGGTGGCGGCGGTTGAAGCGGCAGTTCAAACCGGTTTCACAACGGCACCGAGATAGCGGCAAATTAGCTTGGCGTCGAGTTCAACGCCCTGGTTCCACCAATCCACGACCTCCAGCTCGCAATGTTCGCAGATTTCCTTCAGCGCCCGCGCGGTGAAGCCGCGGATGTGGCCGGAAGTCGTGAAGCCTTTGCAGCGGGCCTTGCCCGGGCCCTTGCCATAGGTGACCGATTCCGTCCCGCATTCCAGGCCGAGCGGCATGAAGCCGAACAGGAACATGATGCGGGAATACCAGTTGCCGATGTTTGGGACGCCTAAAAGAATCACCCCCCCCGGCGCGGTGACGCGCCGCAGGTCGCGCAAAGTTTTTTCCGTTTCAAAAACATGTTCCAGCACATGATTGCAAACCACCAGATCAAACGTGTGGTCCGCATACGGCAACGCCTCCACTCCCAGATTGCAGGCGGCAAACCCGCCCAAACCGAGGGCCTCGGCGGACAGATGATTTTCCAGGTCGGAGAAACAGACTTCAGACGCGACATGCCCGGATTTTTTCAACCGCTCGACAAGGGCGCTGGGAAACTTTCCCTTGCCGCTGCCGACTTCCAGATACTTGAATGACTTGTGCCCGCGCAGCCATTCCTTCATGCCGGAAAGCCGCAGCAACGCATTGATGTCATACATCCCATCGCCGTAACTGCCGGTGAATTTTTCCTGATAAAAATCTTTGAACGTCTCCATAATCGCTTGATGCGCGGGATTGTAGTCATCTCCGGCACGACCATGCAAGCACCAGCCGGTGAACTCGCGGATGTCCGTTGACCTCCTGATACTTTCTGGCAAGCTGACATAATCGCTATGGGCGAAGCATCTCTCCCCAAAATCAGCTTCATCATCCCCGTCCTGAATGCGGCGGGCATTTTGGAGAACTGCCTGCAATCCATCCGGCGGCAGGATTATCCGCAGGAACAATTCGAGATCATCGTCGGCGACGCCGGCTCCAAGGACGGCACGCGCGAGCTGGCGAAAAAATTTGGCGCGCTCGTCGTGGACGACCACGGCCGCAACATTGAGGACGGCAAACGCGCCGCGCTCGTCCACGCGACTGGCGAATACGTCGTCTTCATTGATGCCGACAACGAAATCACGCATCCCGACTATATCCGTCGCGCGGTCGCGGCGCTGGCGGCCAGCCCGACGGCGTTCGGCGTGGAGAGCTATTATCTGCCATCGCCGCGCATGACTTCATTTTGTTCCTACCTCACCTGCCTGCTGCACATCAGCGATCCGGTTGCGTGGCTGATGAGCATCAAACCGGTTTTTCTTGGCGCAGCCGGTGAAGTCGAGCGCTGGACGTTTCCCAAGAACAGCCTCGCGTATCCCGTCGGCTCAAACGGTTTTGTCTTTCGCAAACCGGAACTGGACCTGGTCAAGGCCGGCGAAAATTATTCCGACACGCACACGTCGGTGAACCTGATCCAGGCCACCGGCAAGCGCGAATGGCTACGCATCAAAGGTCGCGGCGTGCATCATTATTACGTCGCCACGCTCGGCGAATTTTTGAAGAAACGCCGCCGCGCGACCTGCCATTTTCTCGACATGCAGAAGGAGCACGGCTTTTCGTGGACAGAACGCAAGCCGCGCATTCCCGGCTGGCTGGCGTGCCTGCTCTGCGCCACTTTCGTTTTTCCATTTTTGCAGATGCTCGTTGCGCTGGCCAAATCCCGCGACGCACGCTGGCTCTGGCATCCGTGGGCGAGTGTGTTTTCAGCGCTCGGCGTTTTGTGGGGTTTGCAGACTTACAAGTTCGCCGCGAAGGATGGAAAGTTGATTCATAAACTACAACCGCGGCAGGCATTGGGCGGGGAAAACGAAAAACCGTCGGCAACATCGAAGAAAATCAGCGGCGGCTGACGGAATTTTTCATGTTTGGATTCAACCGTCAGATCGTCTCCAGCGCCACCCGCGCCAACGATTCCGCGTCCAGTCCCGCCTGTTTGCGCAAAACCTCCTGGCTGCCCACGAGCGCAGCGTTGGCTTCCGGGATTGCGCAGATGCGGATGTGAACATTGGCCGGACAAGTCTCCTTCAGAAAACTTCCGAACCCGCCCGCGTATCCGTGTTCCTCGACGGAAATGATTTTCTGATGCTGCCAAAGCGTTTTGAATGCCCCGGCAAATTCGCCCGAAAGCACCGGGCACGAATAAACTGCCGCCTCGATTCCACGCCGCGAAAGAATGGCCGCCGCTTCCAAAGCCGGTTTCAAAACCGAACCCGTCGCGGCAAACGCAACCGCCGCCGATCCTTGGCGCACCAGTAGCGGGCCTTGGGTAAGGTCGCGCGGCTCGTGAAGTTTGGCTTCGCCGGCTTTTCCCAGGCGCAAATAGGATGGCCGCCCGCGTTGCAGGGCGAACTGCAAACAGCCGGTGGCTTCGCCCGGATCGGCGGGGCTGAAAACCGTCATGTTCGGCAGCGTGCGCAAGGCGGCGATGTCCTGCACGGCATGATGCGAGTAGCCGAGGTTGCCGTAAGCCACGCCGCCGCCGACGGCGACGACCGTCACCGGCAGATTGTGATAGCAGATGTCATTGCGGATCTGTTCGAAGCAGCGCAGCGTGGGAAAATTGGCGATCGAATAGGTGAAAACGTGGTAGCCTTCCGACGCAAGTCCGGCGGCCACGGAGGTCATGTTCTGCTCCGCCACGCCGGCGTTTAGATAGCGGTCGGGAAATTCCTCCGCGAACGGCTCGATGACGGAGAAACCTAGGTCGCCAACGACGAGAAAAATTTTCGGATTTTTCCGCGCCTGCAAAATCAGCTCGTTGATGAAGGCGGTTCTCAATGGTCGCCTCCGATCTGTTTCAACGCTGCCGCGACCTGTTCCGCGTTCGGCGTGCGATAGTGCCAGAGCAGCTTGTTTTCCATGTAATCCACGCCCTTGCCCTTGACCGTGTGCGCGATGAGGCAGCTCGGCTTGCCTGGCTCAAATGGCAGTATTTTCAAGGCGGCGGAAATTGCGGCGTGATCATGCCCGTCAATTTCCTTCACCGCCCAGTTGAAGGCGCGGAATTTTTCCGCCAGCGGATGCAAATCCAATACCTCCTTCACGCTGCCGAGGCTCTGGATTTTGTTGTAGTCCACGATGGCGACCAGATTGTCCAGCCGGTGATGCGGCGCGAATAAAATGGCTTCCCAGTTCGAGCCTTCGTCCAGTTCGCCGTCGCTCAACATCGTGAACACGCGCCAGTTTTTGCCCTGCCGTTTCGCCGCGAGTGCCTTGCCGCAGGCGAAACCGAGTCCGTGACCGAGCGACCCGGTGGAAAATTCCACGCCCGGCACCTTGTGGCTGACGTGCGTCATCAGGCGCGAGCCGTCCTGTCCGAATTGCTTCAATTCCTCGACCGGAAAAAAACCTTTCAATGCCAGCGTCGCATACAGCGCGGCGCAGGTGTGGCCTTTGCTCAAAATGAACCGGTCGCGGTCGGCCAGTTGCGGCTGGCTGGCGTCAAATTTCAAAGCCTCGCTGTAAATCACGGCCAGTAAATCCGCCATGCTCAAGCCGCCGCCGACGTGCGAGGCATTGATGCGATGCACCATCTGCACCGTGTGGGCGCGGATGGCGGCGGCAAATTGGATGGTTTCGGTGCTCACGACGCGGATTCTTTTACCAGAGCGCCGCCGGTTTCAAAAAGTTTCTTTTCGTAGGCGACGGTTTCGCGAATCCCTTTTTCTAAACTTACTTGTGGCGACCAGCCGGTCGCAGCCTGCAATTTCGCGATGTCCGCCTGCAAATGCATGACCTGATCCGGGCGGTAAGGAATCGCACCGTAGGCCGGCTGAACCATTGTTTTAAGTTCGGCCTGGATCGTTTCAATGATCTTTTTCAACGGCCAGGCTTTGCCCGAACCCAGATTGAAGACGCCGGAAACTTTTCCATCCGCCACGCTCGCGATGGCCCGGGCGGCGTCGGCCACAAAAAGATAATCCCACAATTGCTCACACTTCGTGACCTGCGGCGCGCGGCCGGAGAGAAATTCGCGGATGACGTGCGGAATCATCCAGTGCGGATGATCGCCCGGGCCGTAAGTGGAAAAAACCCGCAGCCACGCGCCCGCCAGATTTTTTTGGGCGCACAACGCCAGCGCTTCATTTCCGGCGGCAAGCTTTGCCCTGCCATAAAACGTGGTTGGATTCGTCGGCGCGGTTTCATCGAGAATCCGGTTCGCGTTTCCATATTCGGCCTGTGAGCCGAGACCGACCCACTGTTTGCAGCCGCAAGTGGCAGCGAGATTTACCGACGCGAGCGTGAGCGGGACATTTTCAGCAAATTGAAATTCGGCGTTGCGTTCCTGGCCGCCCACGCCGTGCCACGCGCAATGGATAAAAACATCCGGCTGCTGCGCCCGCAATTTTTCCGCGAGTCCTGGATCATCAAGCTTGGAGAAAACAAAGATGTTTTCTGCGGCGAGTTGGGCTATTCGGCTGCGGTCGGATTCCGGCCGGAGCAAAACCAGCGTGCGGATGTTCCGGCGCGACAGCTCGGCCAGCACCGCCGAGCCGATGAAGCCGGTGGCACCGGTGAGAAAGGCGGTTGAAACGGGAGTTTTCACGCGACCGCTTTGCCCGCGAGCACGTTGAGCAGCGAATGAAATTGTTCCGGGCGATAGCCGAACGCCGCGAGTTCGGCCTGAATTTCTTTCATGTAACCGAAGCTGAACACGAGGATTTTATCCACCGGCTTTTCCTTGAGCGCGGAAATCCCGACAAGCGGAATGCCGGACTTCGGCACCACCAGTCCGTCGCGCTTCGGTTTTTTGTCCACAAGATAGCGCAGCTTCGATGCGGACTTCATCGCGGCGAGCGTCATCACACCGCGTCCGCCCGCGCCGTAGCCTGCGATGGTTTTGCCCGAATCCGTCACGCGGTTGATGAAGGCGTCGAGATTTGCAATGCCGCGCTGGATCAACTGCGCCTGTTTTTCATAAAACGCAAACTCGTTGAACTCCGCCGGCACAGAGGATTTCGCCGCCGGAATTTTTTTTGCGTGCTGCGAACCGGACGGCGTGGCGACAAAGATGAGCGAGTTGGCGCGGCGGTCGGTCTCCGGCACCAAATCAAAATCAATGACCGTCATGCCTTCACGCGCGCAAAGCGCCGCTGCGGTCGCCGTCGTCAGATAGACCGTGTGCTCATGCTCGAACAGGCAGTATTCCTGACGCTCGAAGATTTTTTGGAGGTCATGGATTTCCACGACGAGCAGGCCGGCGTCGGGATTCAAAATGGATTTTGCCGCCGCGATGAATTCACGCGGTTGCGGCAGATGGTCAAAAGTGTAAGACAACATCACCACGTCCGTTTGCCTGAACGGCGCGGGCAATTTCTGCGCGGAGTCCGGCGTGAACAAGCCTTGAATCGTCGGGATGCCGATGCTCTCGGCCGCGCGCGTCAGCGACGACGACGGTTCGTAGCCGAGCACGTCGCAGCCGAGTTCCTTGAACGCCAGCAGTTGCACGCCGTCGCCGGAGCCGACTTCAAGAACGCGCTTTCCTTTTTCGCCGCCAAAATATTTCGTGACCACGTTGCGTGCGAGCAGGCGCATGAAGGAACTGGCCTTCGTGGAGCCGCCGACGGCGTATTGGTAGTCCTCGTAGTAATCGCCCATGTCCACGTTGTGCTGCGTCTGCGCCGTGACGCATTTCTCGCAGACAAAAACATCAATGTCGTGGCGGAATTCGGTGCCAAATTTTTCCTTCGGAATGAAATCATCCGTCAGCGGCATCGCGGGCAGGCTCAGAAACTTTTTTAGCTTCGTATGGCCGCAGGCGCGGCATTGGTTGAGAAATCTTACTTGGGTCATGGGAAAATGTTCAGGTTGATTTGGTCGCCCACTGCAATTTTTTCGTCCGGGCGGTGGCGCAGTAGTCGGAAATTTGTCCCAGCAGGAAATCGTGTGCAAGTTCCGGCGACTTGGCGGTGGCGCGATACCAAACAACCGTCTGCTCGATGGTTTCGGAAAAATTCCAGACTGGCTTCCACTTCAACAGACGGAGTGCCTTGGCCGTTTCCAGATGCAATAGTTTCGCCTCGTGGACGGCGTGTGGATCAGATTTGTCCGCCCACCGGCCCGGCCAGTGCTTGAGGATTTTCTCCACCAGTTCGCGGACGGTGCGGTTGGCTTCGCGGTTCGGGCCGAAGTTGAAGGCGGAACACAAATGATCGTCGTTCGTTTTCAGTCTGGAAAGTTTTGCGCCGAACCAGAGATAGCCGCCCAGCGGTTCCAGCACGTGCTGCCACGGACGCGTCGCGATTTTGTTGCGGACGGGAACCGCCTGATTTTTTTGCAGCGCACGGATGCAATCGGGCACGATGCGGTCGGTTGCCCAGTCGCCGCCGCCGATGACGTTGCCGGCGCGGACGCTGGCGATTTTTACCGGATGATCTTTGAAAAAAGACCGGCGCCAGGAACTGATGGCGATTTCCGCCGTGGCCTTGCTCGCGCTGTAAGGATCGTGGCCGCCAAGACAATCCTCCTCGCGATAGCCGCGATGGTGCTCCCGGTTTTCGTAGCACTTGTCGGTGGTGATGAAGACCGCCGCGCATGGCTTTTTCAAGCCGCGCAAGGCTTCCAGCACATTCACCGTGCCCATCAAATTCGTTTCAAACGTTTCAACGGGTTGAGCGTAGGACTCGCGCACGAGCGGCTGGGCGGCGAGATGAAACACAAAGTCAGGTTTTGATTTTTGCAGGGCACGGCTTAATTTTGCCGGGTCGCGGATGTCGCCGATGATGTGATGCAGCCGCGATTTCAATCCGAGCTGGTTAAACAGCGCCGGCTTGGTTTCCGGCGGCAGGCTGTAGCCGGTGACTTCCGCGCCGAGCTGCAACAGCCATTCGCACAGCCACGAGCCTTTGAAGCCGGTGTGGCCGGTGACGAAGACTTTTTTGCCGGCGTAGGCGCGGTTGAAAAACGGCTGCGACATTTTACCAGACTTTCCAGGGTGCCTTGTTGTCGGCCCACAGGCGGTTGAGATATTGCATTTCCTGATAGGTGTCCATCGGCTGCCAGAAACCCTCGTGGCGGTAGGAATGCAACTGGCCGTCGGCGACAATTTTCGCGATCGGCTCGCGCTCGAACATGATGGCCGGGTCGTCGGTCAGGTAGTTGAACATCTTGTAGTCGCAGACCATGTAGCCGCCGTTGACGTAGGCTTCTTCGACCTGCGGCTTCTCAATGAAAGTGCGGATGGAGCCATCGTCCTCGATTTTTAACGCGCCGAACCGCCCCGCCGGATGCACGGCGGAAATGGTGCAGGTTTTTTTGAACCGCTTGTGTGCTTTGACGGTTGCGTTTATGTCAATGTCCGACACACCGTCGCCGTAGGTGAACAAAAACGGCTCGCCTTTCGGGATGTAGCGTTGCACTTGCTTCAAACGGAAAGCCGTCATGGAATCTTCACCGGTGTCCGCGAGCGTGACGTTCCAATCTTCCTCGTTGTGCCGGTCGTGCAATTTGAATTTCGGCGTGCGACCGAGCGACAGCGTGATGTCGCAGGTGTGCCAGAGGTAATTGCGGAAGTAATCCTTGATCATGTCGCCCTTGTAACCGAGGCACAGGATGAAATCCTTGTGTCCGAAGCTGGCGTAATACTTCATGATGTGCCAGAGCACGGGCTGTGGCCCGATGGGCACCATCGGTTTGGGGCGGAATTCAGTTTCCTCGCGCAGGCGCGTGCCTTTGCCACCGCATAAAATGACGACTTTCATGGCGTTTGAAAAACAGGTTGGTTTCCCCGCCCGCATTTGGCAACGCCAAACTGTTCAGCGGACTTTGCGAAAAAACCGGTTGAAGACGAACCGATACGCCTGCGGCTGGAACAGCGAGCGCCAATTGTTCGCCAGAAACTGGACCGGATGCCGTTTCATCCGGTCGAGCATCGCTTCGCGGGCGGATGCGTTTGGTGCGGTCGGATCCAGTTCGGGCAGTCGCAATTCCTCGCGCAGCCATTTGAAATAATTCAGCCACGCCATGTCCAGATCCACCCAATGTCCGTCCGGCGGGCCGGGCCGTCCTTGTTTTCGCACGGTGATGATGGGGGTTTTCGGCAGGACGACGGCGGCGTGGTTTTTCATCAGCGGCCGGATCATACCGAACATGTGCGGGAAATTTGCGTCCACGGTCTTTTTTCCCAGTTCGATGTCAAAGCAGTCCGCGCGGAAAATGTTGCAGGAAATCAACGTGTGTTCCGCCAGCGCGTGTGTGTTGAAACGCACGCACTCCTTCGCAAACGCCCGGTAGTCCGGAAAAATCTGCGGCGTCGGAATTTTCAAATCATAATGGGTGTCAAACGCGATGATCAGGCCGGGGTTGTGTTCTTCAATCAGCTTCAAGACTTTCACGACCGCGTGGTCGTCGAGCAATTCATCATCGCCAATGACCCAGAGAAATTTCCCCTTCGCCAGCGTGCGGATGTGGACGTTGTTGCCGTCGCCGCCGAGGTTGACCGCGTTACGAGAACTGAAAACTTTGGGAACCTTTTTTGCAAATTCACTGATGATGCCCGGCGTCTCGCCGTCATCCGAGGCGTTATCGGAAAGGTAAAACACCACCTTGTCTTCGCCGATTTTGCCATCGGCGATCTGCCGGGCAAAGGCCGCGAGGATCTCGCGGAGAAATTTTGCGCGGTTCCGCGTCGGAATGCAGATGGACAATGTTTCGTTGCTCATGGTCTCAATCGTGGAAAGGTAATCCTGCTGTCCTGCGGTCCGCGGGCAGAAAGGGCGTCTTGTTGTTGATCACGGCCCTTTTGTGCCAGAAGCCGCCGCCTCACGTCCAGCAAGTAAAAACAGGGCTACGTTAATTCTCCATCGCAGATGGAAGCCGTTCAGCCTTTTTTGCTCTTGCCGAAGACCACCATGTCCAGCGAGATCATCCCGCCGCCGGCGATGAGCAGCAGCACGAACCCCGACAGATAAATGAAGGCGAGTTCGCCGCTGTTTTTGCCGCTCATGGCTGAATCGTGAACCATCAGGAACGCGACAAACAGGTCAATCACCAGCATCAGCGCCGCAAACCGCGTCAGCAGCCCCATGATCAGCAGAAGCGAGCCGACGACTTCGGCAAACATCACCAGCGCCAGGCTGACCGGCTGGCCGATGCCCAGCGGGTCGGGAAAGCCCGGCGCGATGTCCTTGAAGTGGGTGAGCTTGTCGAGGCCGTGGTTGAAAAACATCGCTGAGCCAAGCCAGAGCCGCATCACCAGCAGGCCCAGGTTGGTCAGCGCGGTGTCCTGACTGGGGGAGAAAAGGATTTTGAACATGTTATAGAATATTTTGTTCAAGAAGTTTCGCTGAAAATGGCCGGCGCGACAAACAAAAAATCACATGCGCCGGAAAAATGACAGCGCGGGGCGGCGCTGCGAAAGATGCGCCACCCGTCCAGGGAATATTTTACCGGCGGTGGCGAGGGTGAACCGGTGGTTCCGCAAATCAATTTTCTTCAACAAAAAATGGTGAACCTTTGCCAAATCTGGTGAAGTGTTGCTTACACATCGCTGCCAGCCTATTGGTGCCTTGAACAATAAAATATGAAGACTTCAATTTCTCCCGCCACCAAGATCGAATCCGCCCACGACTTCCTGCATGAATCGCGCCGGCGGCCCATCACCCCGATTTTTGCGCCCAAGACCATTGCCGTCGTCGGCGCGACGGAACGCGAGCGCAGCGTCGGCCGCACGGTGATGGACAACCTGATGAAGGGCGGTTTTCCGGGAAAAATTTTCCCCATCAACCCGACCAAGGACACGATTCTCGGGATGAAAGCCTATCCCAGCATCACCGCGCTGCCGGAACGGCCGGATCTCGCCGTGATCATCACGCCGCCCAAAACCATTCCCGGCATCATCAAGGAATGCGCGCAGACCGGCGTGCCCGGCGCGATCATCATTTCCGCCGGCTTCAAGGAAATCGGCCCGGAAGGCGCGGAATTGGAACGGCAGGTCAAGGTGGAGGCGGCGCGCGGCAACATGCGCATCGTCGGCCCCAATTGCCTGGGCGTGATGGTGCCGCACATGAAAATGAACGCCACGTTCGCCGCCGACATGGCCCGGCCGGGCAGCGTCGGTTTCATCAGCCAGAGTGGCGCGCTTTGCACGGCGATCCTCGACTGGAGCCTGAAGGAAAATGTCGGGTTCAGCGCGTTCGTCTCGCTCGGCTCGATGCTCGATGTCAGTTGGGGCGATTTGATTTACCACCTCGGTTCCGATCCCAACACCAAGAGCATTGTCATCTACATGGAAACCATCGGCGACGCGCGGGCGTTCCTGTCCGCCGCGCGCGAAGTCGCACTCACCAAGCCGATCATCATCATCAAGCCGGGTCGCACCGCCGCCGCCGCCAAGGCCGCCGCGTCGCACACCGGCTCGCTGACCGGCAGCGACGAGGTGTTGCAAGCAGCGTTCCAGCGCGTCGGCGTATTGCGCGTGGACACCATTGCGGAATTGTTCGACATGGCCGAAGTGCTGGCCAAGCAACCGCGCCCGAAAGGCCCGAAGCTGACCATCGTGACCAACGCCGGCGGCCCGAGCGTGATCGCCACGGACGAACTCATCACCAGCGGCGCGCAGCTCGCCGATTTGACCCCGGAGACGATGACGGCGCTAAACGAGCTTTTGCCGCCGACGTGGAGCCACAACAACCCGGTGGACATCATCGGCGACGCCGGCCCGGAACTTTACGCGAAGGCCGTGGAAATCACGGCGAAGGACCCGAACACCGACGGCCTGCTGGTCATCCTCACGCCGCAGGCGATGACGGATTCGACGGCGACTGCCGAGGCGTTGAAGGCCTATTCGCACATTGAAAACAAGCCGGTCATCGCGAGCTGGATGGGCGTCGGCCAGGTGGAGAAGGGCGAGGACATTTTGAACGCGGCGGGAATTCCGACGTTTAAGTATCCCGACCGCGCGGCGCGGGCGTTTTACTACATGTGGCGTTACAGCGAGAATCTCCGCTCGCTTTACGAGACGCCGGCCAGCACCGACGAAAGCAGCCGCAGGGAAATGGACCGCGGCGCGGCGGCCAAAATCATTGCCGACGTGCGCAAGGCCGGGCGCACCATCCTGACGGAATTTGAATCCAAAAAACTGCTCGCGGCCTACGGCATCCCGACGGTCGAGACGCACATCGCACTGACCGAAAACGAGGCGGTGAAACAGGCCGCGCATCTTGGGTTTCCGGTCGTGTTGAAATTGTATTCCGAAACCATCACGCACAAGACCGATGTCGGCGGCGTGCAGTTGAACCTGCGCACGGCGTCGGCCGTCAGGCAGGCGTGGCGGGCGATTGAAAAGGCCTGTGCCAAAAAAGCCGGCAAGGAGCATTTCCTCGGCGTCACGGTGCAGCCCATGATCAAGCTGGACGGCTATGAATTGATTGTCGGCAGCAGCGTGGATTCGCAGTTCGGCCCGGTGCTGCTCTTCGGCACGGGCGGCCAGCTGGTGGAGGTGTTCAAGGACCGCGCGCTCGGTTTGCCGCCGCTCAACGCCACGCTCGCGCGCCGCATGATGGAGCGCACGAAAATTTACACCGCGCTCAAAGGCGTGCGCGGACGCAAGTCCGCCGACCTCGCCGCGCTGGAACAACTGCTGGTGCGTTTCAGCCAGCTCGTCGTCGAACAGCCGTGGATTTCGGAAATTGACATCAACCCGCTGCTGGTTTCCGCCGACCGGATTGTGGCGCTGGACGGACGCGTCGTGCTGCACGACCCCAAGACGCCGGAGGACAAATTGCCCAAGCCGGCCATCCGGCCGTATCCGGTGCAATACGCCTCGTCGTGGAAAATGAAGAACCGGACCGCGATCACCATCCGGCCGATCAAGCCGGAGGACGAGCCGTTGATGGTGAAATTCCACCAGACATTGTCCGCCGAAAGCGTCTATCAGCGGTATTTCTCCGCGTTGAAGCTGTCCCAGCGCGTCGCGCACGAGCGCCTCACGCGCATCTGTTTCAACGATTACGACCGTGAAATCGCCCTCGTCGCCGAGGCCAAGCTGGCGAAGCTGGGCGTGGCCGAAAAGATCATCGCCGTCGGGCGCCTGAGCAAGCTGCCGCAGTTGAACCAGGCGGAGTTCGCCGTGGTGGTCAGCGACCACTGGCAGGGCCAGGGCCTCGGCACCGAACTGCTTCGGCGCCTGGTGGAAATCGGCCGGGCGGAAAAACTGGATAAAATCACCGGGCAGGTGCTCGCCGAAAACCAGGCCATGCAGCACATCTGCGCCAAGGTCGGATTCAAGGTCGTCCACGACCCCGAAAGCAATTTTTACAACGCCAGCTTCACTTACTGATTTGAAGTAAGACAATTCAGGGTTCCGCCGAAACATCCGGCGGAACCCTTTTTTATGACTGCCTTCACTCCGTAAAACGAGTGTTTTGCCGGTGTTTGGCTCCACTTTTGTATTGCCAAGGCCAGCCAGTATGAGTTAAGCTTAACGTCACGCCAAAGCAAGACATCGCGCCCGCCGGCTTTTCAGTGAAGCGACAGCGCAGCAATCAAAGGGCACAGTCATGAAGAAAAGGAACGTGATACTCTCATCGTTAAAAGTGCTGTCGGCCGGGATCATCCTGCTCGCGGCGATTACCGCCACAACGCCTCAAACCTTGGCCGCGCCCCTCCCGCCGGAAGCAGGTAAAACAGTCTTTTTCTAAAAACATATGAAAACCATCCTCACGTCCATCGCCTCGTGCGTCCTCGGCTGCCAGTTGCAGGCGCAAGTTTCCTTCACGCTTTCTTCGACGCCGAATCCAGGTGCCTATCCGCAAGGGGTCACGGCAGCGGATGTCAATGGGGACGGCAAGCGGGAATTAATCAGCGCGAATTCGAACGACAACACGCTTTCCGTGCTGACCAACAATGGCAGCAGCGGCTTCGTGGTGGCTCACACCTATGCCGTGGGCTATAACCCTTTTTCGGTCGTAGCCGTGGACGTCAACGGAGATGGTAATATTGATTTGATCAGCGCGAATGAGAATGGAAACTCGCTTACAATTTTAACGAATGATGGGAGCGGCGGTTTCGTTCTGTCAGGCACCTATGCGGCGGGCAACCATCCTTATGGCCTAACGGCGGCGGATGTGAACGGGGATGGGAAAATTGATTTGATCAGCGCGAACCCATTCGACAACACACTGTCCGTGCTGACGAACAATGGCAGCGGTGCCTTTGTGCTGGCCTCCACGCCCAGCGTCAATGGCGGCCCCTTCAGAATTGTTGCGGCGGATGTGAACGGGGACGGCAAGATGGATTTAATTACTGTGAACGCTGGGAACAATACGCTTTCGGTGTTGACGAACAACGGGAGCGGCGGCTTGGTGCTGTCCGGCACTTATGCGGTGGGCAACACTCCTTATGGTGTAACGGCGGCGGATGTCAACGGGGACGGCAAGGTGGATTTGATCAGCGCAAATTATGGTAACAACACACTTTCCGTGCTAACGAACAATGGCAGCGGTGCCTTTGTGCTGGCCTCCACGCCGGGTGTGGGCGCCGGTCCTTTTTCGGTTGTGGCGGCGGACGTCAACGGGGATGGCAAGGTGGATTTAATCAGTGCGAACCAGAATGGTAATACACTTTCAGTGCTGACCAACAACGGGAGCGGTGGCTTCGTGCTGGCCTTGTCGCCAACTGTTGGCAGCGGACCAGAATGCGTCATAGCAGCGGACATTAACCGCGATGGCAAGCCTGATTTGATCAGCGCAAATGCTTATGGAAGTTCCCTTTCGGTGTTGACCAATACCACTCTATTTTCAAATGCCACGACTTCCTGCGATCCTCCACCCTCGGGCTTGGTGGGCTGGTGGCCGGCGGAGGGGAATGCGAATGATATCGTGGGCACCAACAATGGTGCGGCACAAAACATCACCTTTGCCGGCGGCGAAGTGGGGAGTGCCTTTTATCTTAACGGTTCAAACGCCTATGTGA